>Ga0310690_10006262_pt1 | contig 15718 bp, 13 predicted proteins | sample AusTroGonzalo_MG_2_FD_207661 | JGI IMG/M metagenome (GOLD analysis project Ga0310690, IMG submission 207661) | Bovine rumen microbial communities from tropical cattle in Woodstock, Queensland, Australia - Gonzalo_04 (v2) (version 2) | ecosystem: Host-associated > Mammals > Digestive system >... | reverse complement strand
TGTTTTGAAAATCTCTGAGGATAAAGACATTGATTTTCAAACACCTGGAAATACAAGTGAAGGTGCTGCTTTTAAGAGCATGATTTTGTATGATTTAGGCCTCTTGCAGCTTTGCCCCCTTCCTGCTCTGATACATGATTCAAACATTCTGAAGAGCTTGGGAGACTTGCAATTAGAGCATATCCTTGAATTATATGGGGATAGTAGCAAACAGATTTTTATCGCGTTTGATAAGCCAGATTCGACTACATCAAATGCAAACAAAATATTAAACGGTACCACGAGGATCCAGTTGTCAAAGGATCAGCCGCTATTCGGAATAGATTGGAGTAATCTGAAGGTGGCACCACAATCGTAAGGAGGAATTATGGCTGCGATACATGAGCTTATAAAACAGGTATCGGATCCTGCTTTAAGGGAAAGATTAGAGCAGGAAGTAAAGAATGTTACCAAAGACAAAAAATTTGGACTTGTTTTTGAAGAGCATATACCGGAATGCACCGCATTATATGGTCATCCGATCAAAAGGGGTGTGAATGTTGCGAAGAGAAAAGGCAACATCGGCGATGTTTATACTGTTGTAAACATTAAAAAGGATATCGCTGTATGTAAGAACAGAGCTTCTGGTGATGTGTCGGAAATACCCATGAAAGATCTTGTGGCAGTGGCATTATTTGGAGAAGCTATATTTCCTGTTCTCAGACCAATAGACAAGGTTCAGAATGCAGTAGATTCTCCATTGTGGCATACTTTGATAGAAGCGGATAACTATCATGCTTTGCAGCTTTTGGAATACTTGTATCCAAAGAATGTAGATTGCATCTATATCGATCCGCCTTATAATACCGGAACAGATGACTGGAAATATAATGATGCTTTTGTAGATTCATCTGATCACTGGTCTCATAGCAAGTGGCTGTCTATGATGAAGAAGAGATTACAGCTTGCGGGGAAGATACTGAGCGATCAGGGAGCCTTAATAATAAGTATAGGGTATCAAGAAGTACACAGATTGGTGTTGCTTTGTGAAGAGCTTTTTCCGGGGAAACAGGTTGTGGCAGTAACAGTACAGACATCCGGGGGAAAGCCTTCGGGAGGATTCAACTACCTGCAAGAATATCTTGTATTTGTTGTTCCGGTAGATTTCAAGGCTACATCAATTCAATTTGCTGGTGGAAAAAGTAGAACGCCTTTTGAAGGATTGACATTGGCGACATTTGATCAGACACAACGTCCGAATCAGACATATCCTATTTTTGTGGACAGGGATACTATGTGCATCGTAGGTTGTGGAAAATCACTTACGGAACGTGTTGATAATGGGATCTATTCCGGGGAACTGGATGGATTTCAATATGATTATGATGAAGCTCCGGACGGCTGTGCGGCAGTATGGCCTGTTACCAGTAAAGGTGACAAATGTGTTTGGAGACTCGTTTCTGACAGGCTAATGGGGGATTGGGAAAAAGGATACATAAAAGTAAGCGTAAACAAGTCAAAGAAGAATCCTAATGAGTATAGCATTCAGTATCTTCCTGATGGTGTAATCAAAAAGATTAAGAGCGGAAAGCTTGAAGTTTTGGGTACGGAGGAAAACAAACCGACACTCATTTTTGGAGAGAACACTACTGTTGGACTTGATGTTCCTACGATATGGAATGAAAAGTCTTTTTATACATCAAAGGGGACCTCTCAGATTGATGATGTTTTTGGAGAAAAGGCGTTTCCGTATCCGAAACCGATAGATTTAATTGCAGAGGTTATAAAGATCGCTACAAAAGAGGATTCGGTTGTGCTTGATTTCTTTGCAGGAAGCGGAACCACGCTCAATGCCGTTAATCTTCTTAATGAGCAGGATGGATATAATAGACGATGTATCATCGTGACAAATAATGAACTTTCAAAGAAGCAGACAAAGGCTTTACTTAAAGCCGGTGAAACACCCGGAAGTGAAAAGTGGGAGTCGAACGGGATCTGTCGTGCTGTCACTTGGCCGAGAACAAAATATACCATCCTTGGTAAGCGTGAGAATGGGGAAGAATTGGAGGGTGAATACGGATTCTTTTCTGATGATGAGAACAGACGGTTAAGTGACGGTTTTGAAGCAAATGTAGAATATTTCAGACTTGGATTTGTTGATAAGAATAGCGTATCTCTTGGAAGACAGTTTAAGCAGATACTTCCATTGCTGTGGCTAAAATCGGGGGCGAAGGGAGCAAGACCTGAACTTGACGATGATGCTGAAGATCCCGATATGATGATCTGTCCGGAAAACGAATTTGCTGTTTTGGTGGATGAGACAAGATTTGGAGATTTTTCGGCTCAGGTGAACCGTGATGAAAAAATAAAAACTGTATATCTGGTTACAAATTCTGATGAAGCCTTCAGGGAAATGAATGAAGGTATCAAAGCTGATTTTACTTATCAGCTTTACAGGGATTATGTAGATAATTTTAGTATCGGTGGCAGGAGGAACTTAGGATGAGAGATCGGTTGTTTACGTTTCAGGAGAATGCCCTGAGTGAGCTGCAACTTGCAATCAATGACGCACATCTTTTGTGGAGAGATAATAAGCCGCAGGTCATTTCTTTTTCCGCACCAACGGGTGCAGGAAAGACTATTATAATGACCACGCTTTTTGAAAATATTCTTTATGGTACAGCTGAGGTTACAGCGGATCCGGATTCTATTTTTATATGGCTGTCAGATTCGCCGGAACTGAATGAGCAGACGAGGCTTAAGATTGAGAGTAAGTCTGATAAGATTCATGTACATGATCTTGTGACGATAGGTTCTACATTCAATGCGGAATACCTTCAAAAGGGGCATGTCTATTTCCTTAACACACAGAAGCTGGGATCCGATAAGCTGCTTATTGCCAAGTCTGATAAGAGGCAATATACGATATGGGAGACGATAACAAATACGGCAAAGCAGATGCCGAAACAGCTTTATGTGGTGATCGACGAAGCCCACAGGGGAACCGCCACAACAGCCAATGCGGAAAGCCAGGCACAATCTATCATGCAGAAATTCATCAAGGGAAGTGAGGCTGACGGATTATGCCCTATGCCGCTTGTTATAGGCGTGACGGCAACACCGGAGAAATTCAATAAACTGGTTGAGGGTACTACATCAACGGTGCAGAAGGTAACAGTATCGCCGGATGATGTCAGAGAGTCCGGACTGTTGAAGGACCGTATTATTCTCAATATACCGGACACGACCATTTCTGCGGATATGACCACGTTCCAGAGTGCAATCAAGAACTGGATAGATAAGTGTGCATACTGGAAGGAATACAGCGACAATGATCCTGAGCATGAGGAATACATCAATCCGATTCTCGTTATTCAGGTTGAAGATGGAAATGAAAGAGAAGCCACACATACAAATCTTTCGGAATGCATTGATCTGATTGAAAAAGAATTGGGGAGAAGCCTTAATACAGGTGAGGTTGTCCATACTTTTAATGACTACGGGGCAATCACTATAGGAGATCTGGTTATCCGTCAGGTGGAGGCTTCGAGGATAGAGGAAAACAAGGAAATCAAGATTGTTTTCTTCAAGATGAATCTGTCTACCGGATGGGATTGTCCACGTGCGGAAACCATGATGTCATTCCGTGGGGCTCAGGATGGAACCTATATTGCGCAGCTATTAGGGCGAATGATCAGAACACCTTTAGCAAGGCGTATATTAGCGTATGCTTCGCTTAATGATGTCAGTTTGTTCCTGCCGCATTATGATAAAAAGACGGCTGAAGGAATCATCAAAAAACTCAGGGACGATGAAGCGGTATATCCGGGTGAGGTTGGCACAAACAGAAATCTTATAACTCTTGAAAGAAATCCGGCATTCGCTGATGTGTTTATGGCGATGGATGATCTTGTGACATATAAGATTGACACGAACAGGAAGCAGCCTTATATCAAGCTTTATATGCAGCTGGCACGTGCTCTTACTCGTGACGGCATTGATGCTGCAGCACAAAGAACAGCGAAAAACTCTATCATTGCAAAGATGGATGAAGAAGTGGAGCGGATTAAGTCTGAGGGTAAGTTCGATGAGATAAAAGAGAATCTCACAGGTCTGTCGATTGATACCCTGACTTTCGATTATGGTGATACGACATATGTGTATGATGAGGATGCACAGACAATACAGACATCGGAGTATGATATATCAAGGCATTTTGATCAAGCCGGAAAGATACTTGGAGAAGGCTTGAATGTTGATTATTGGGCTAAACACGGAGATGAGGATCACATTGATGTAAAGATTGAAGTCATCTCGATTGCCAATAATGCGGATGCTATGGAACGGCTTTCAAAGTACGCGGAAAAGATGTTCCTGAGCCTGTATAAAGATAATAAGCCTGCATTAAGGACACTGCCGGATGCAAGGAAATCCGATTATAACAGAATGATTCAGGGGTCGGCTATTCCAGTTGAAACTTCTTGGAGCTTACCTAAGGTGATTGATTTTACCGTGTCTGAAGATGCAGAGAGCTATGATAAGCATTTATTCGTTGATAAGGACGGTAATTTCCGCGCTTATCTGAATGATTGGGAGGCACCGTTGATCAAGGAAGAACTGGCTAATGGTGCTGTATGCTGGCTCAGAAATCTTGACAGAAAGAGTTGGTCATTGGAGATACCTTATGAGGTGAACGGCGTGAGCACACCAATGTTCCCTGATCTGATTGTTGTAAGAGCGGATGCATTAGGATATGTTTTTGATATTTTGGAACCGCATGATTCCAGCAGAAAAGACAATTATCCTAAAGCAGTAGGTCTGGCAAAATTTGCTGACAAGCATCATGATCAGTTTGGAAGGATTCAGCTTATCCGTAAGCACAAAGGTGAGGACAGGAAGGATCATTTCTACAGGCTTGATATGAATGATATCGATGTAAGGAACAGAGTACGGGGGATCACATCAAATCCTGAGCTTGACAGGATATTTGAGGAATTTGAACAGAGAGAGGATTAATCAGACGAGGCGACTCCATAGCGGAGCCGCCTTTTTTAATCCTTCTTATACCACGGTGTAGCATACCCATCCCCACGAATCAGGATGTCCGGCATCCAGTCAGGGGATCTGCCCATCTGATCACATATTGCTTTTACATCGACATCCTGGCTTGCTTCGATGATCAGTTCATCATGCACGTGTCCGACGATAAAACAATAGCTGAGGTTCTTCATTGCAAAACAGAGAAGATCACGGGAGACTGCCTGCACGATGTTCTCAACGAATTTCGGGCCATAGCTTTCAATGCGTTCCCATTTCTTCGTGGTTCCGATGCCTTCATAGGTGACGGATTCACCGCCGAAACGGTTTTCGCCGATACGGGGTTTCACATAGGAGAGGCATCTGCCGGAAGGAAGCTTGATGAAAAGCATTCCGCTCTTATAAAAGAACCTGATCCCGCGAACCTCTGTAGGTATGCGCTTTGAGATTGTAGTTTTTACTGCACGGTCAACATCCCACCAAAAGGTAGTTATCATCGGATTTGATGCACGCCATGAATCGACCAGCGGCTGCAATTCATCCTCGGACAAGCCCATCTCCAAGGCACCCATAGATTTGAGGGCACCGACGGATCCGCCGTATCCGAGGGCTAATTCCGCAATTTTGCCTTTCTGCCTGAGATGGGCGTTCACACCGTGCTTCTCAACGGGGACGCCGAACATCTGGCTTGCGCTGGCGCAATAGATGTCTTTTCCCTCAGCAAATACCTTGGATCGCCAGGTCTCACCAGCAAGGTGAGCCAGAACACGGGCTTCGATGGCTGAATAATCCGATACGATAAACTTGTAGTTTTTTTTCGCTACAAAAGCCGTGCGGATCAACTGACTGAGGGTGTCCGGGATATCATCATAAAGCAGGTTAAGGGTATCATAGTCACCGGTACGGACAAGTTCACGGGCTTCAGCCAGGTCTGACATATGGTTTTGCGGAAGGTTCTGCAACTGTATCAATCTTCCTGCCCATCTTCCTGAGCGGTTTGCACCATAGAATTGGAACATACCGTGGGCTCTGCCGTCTTTGCATACTGCATTCTGCATTGCCTGGTATTTTTTCACGCTGCTCTTTGCAAGCTGTAGGCGGAGCTGTAAGGCTTCTCTGATGTTGCTGTTAGCGTTACCGTCAGGATCTTTGACGAAGCTTGCGACTTCCTTTTTACCGAGGGATTCCATCTCTACGCCGTTATCGGAGAGCCACTGTTTCATCTGAGCTACACTGTTCGGGTTATCGAGGTTCGTGATATCATGCATAGAGCGCATGAGAGAAGCCTTTGAGCGTTCATCAAAAGCGATAGCATTCTCAACCATTGTCATATCCAGCATAATGCCTCTGTCGTTGATTTCCTGATCGAGGTGGTATTCATCCCAGATGAACCCAGGAACAGGGTAGTTTGCCAAACGCTGTTTAATGGCAAGCTCTACCTCAACATCCCTTTTGTTATAGGCCTTAAAGGTTTCCCATTTTTCAGGGGCGTGTTCCGGAAGATTACGGGTTCTGCCGCCGTTCGATTTTGTTGGTCTGCAGGGACAGCAGAAGTATTTGATCAGATCTTTACCTTCCTTCATTTTCTGATCCTGAAGTTTCAATACGGCTCCTACACCTTCAAGGGAGAGGGGTAAGCCCATATAGGCAGACCAGATCATTGTACATCTCCATGATGCAGGATCTAGGTAGTTCTGAACCGGATCACCTTCGATGCTGTAAGTTTTGAAATATTCGGGGTGATGCCGCCTGAGCCAGTTTGAGAGACAGACTCTTTCAAATGCGGCATTATAAGCCCATTTTGTTACGTTCTCATCAGATAGTGCTTCGAGGATCTCCGTAGGGATTTCGTCACCGGCGGTCAGGTCATAGACCTCCACCGGTGAGTTATCCACGGAAACGCCAAAGAGCAGTATCTCGAAATTATCAGACTCAGCGTACTTGTAGGCACCACACTTTTTGATGTCAACGTCGCTGTAAGTCTCCAAATCAATTGACATTTCCTTCATATGCTTTTCCTTTCATCATACAGTTATGAGATATGCTTGATCCGCAAGCTGTTCCTCAGGGGGAACCTGGCTGGCATTGACCTCCTTTACCAGGGCTGAAAACTCATCGAGATCCTGAGAGCCGTCATAGGGTATGATCAGCATTTCGTGCACGGATGACGGAATCACTACCAGCTTATCGGTGTCGAATTTATCCGCAAATTCTTTCATGGCTCCGTGCCAGAGAATGGCCGCAGCACCTTTGATCTTATTCTTTGTGGTAACGACATGAAGCCCGACTCGGTCTTCGCCCGGGAAGGTGTCAAAGATAGCATCTCCGAGAACAGATCCGAGGCTTTTTATCTCAAAGCTGTTTATCAGGTGAACATCAGCAACATCCCAGGCATCCGACTCATCGATACCGATATTCTTAAGAAGCGGGGGAGTGACTTTTATGGAAAAGGCTCCATCATCGTTCTTGTCGATGAGAAGCAGGTATTGCTCAATGCCGTCAAAGACTGTGTCCTTTTTCACAAGTTCTTCATCCGAGGTGCGCTGCAGGGCGATGGTGAGATGATCGAGTACCCACTTCCGGTCCTTAAGGACATCCGGCTTTATCGGCGGGATCGGGCTGGACTTGTAAAATGCGATGATCCTGTTGGCGACCTTTTCCTCCGTATCGTTCTCGCATAAGATATCGTTAAGATAAAAAACGGGATTCGCATTCGTACCGGTTTTCAGCATAATCCCTTTACAGGTAACGCCGTTCTTTACCACGTCATGTTCCTTCGCCGGATATCCTTTGCTTGCCAATATCATAAGAATTTCAGTTGTATTCATGGTATTTGCCTCCTTAAAAAATGTGGGCGGCGGTTGTATATATTGCCGCCGCCCGAGTTACAGGTTTACAGGTTACATCAGTCGAGGAAATCATCCTCATCATCCGCCGTTGCAAAGTCATCCTCAGCCCTGGACTTGCCTCCGAGAGGTTCACCGTCGCGGATCTTCTGAAGGTTGTTCAGGCCGCAGGCGATACCTTTATTGCCGTTGCTGTTAAAAGCGTACAGGTTGATGCTGGCTCTGCCGTACACGCCGGAGTATACTTCCGAACGTTCAAGGATAGGCTGTCTGTCAGCGTCCACAATGCCGGGTGCCGTAGAGCTGTTGGCATTGATGAAATAGCTGTTCTTATAAGCCTCATCATCAGGTCTCTCTGCATCGCCGTCGCGAAGAGGGGTCTTAAGAGATGCAAGTGCGGGTACGGACTTTCCGTTTCCCTTAAGCTTGGACTCGCCTTCCTCGTAAGCCGCCTGGATCGCTGCCTTGATCTTCTCAATGGTAGCGGTATCGGACTTGGGGATAATGAGGGAGACGCTGTACTTAGGTGCTCCACCGTTGATTGACTTGGGATCCCAGACGTTTGCATAGCTCCATCTGGTGTTGACTCCCGTGATGACTTTAGTAGCATTCATAAACTTAGGCATGATTTTGTCCTCCTTAATCATTGAAATCATCTATTGCCGTATTGAGTGCCGGTCTTTTGTCTGACTCAGGCACAAGTGCTGGTTTGCCGGGCGGTTTTGAAATGAGCCCGCCCAAAAGCTCTTCAAACTTCTTCTTCCCAAGCAGGGAAGTCATTGCTGTGATTCCCAGAAGCTTCTGCTCATATGGATCGTATCCATGCTGCTTAACGGTTTCAGCGACTGCATTCTCATCCGTATATTTACGGTTGGATTTTCCTTCGACTACCTTGAAGCCTTTGTAGGCTACGCCGGACAGTGCCTGTTGCAGTGCATAGTCCTTAAGGTCGTTTGCCCATGTGATGAGGGAATCAATCTTTGGAAGAATTTCCGCAATCTCTTCCTCATCAAGCATTGCAGGCTCTTCAAAGTCATAAGCCGCAAGCTCCATGTTGTATTCTGCACGTTTACGGCAGGTTGCCTTTACCTTGCAGAACTGGCAGTGATCACCGGCATGGAATTCACCTTCACCGTTATAGGCAAGCTGTGCGATCGGTGCCAGGAACTCATCAGCCCATTTCAGAAGGTCTTCCTTACTGATGGTGAATGTGCTCACGTTTCCGCGTCTTGGCTGGAAGATTGTCATTTCTACCGATTCGATGTCGTAGATCCCGTCGTAGGTATCCAGGGCTCCGAGTGCGTAACACATCATCTGCGGATTGTTCTCAGCCTCTACCAGAACTCCGAGACCATATTTGAAATCTATGATCTGAAGCACTTTGTCGGCTATGATGAGGCAATCGCCGGTGCCGAAACCATCGGGTACCCATTTGGAGAAATCCAGCCTCTGTTCTACGAGTACCTGCGGATCCTTGCATAACTGCTTTGCCTTTTCATACTGTTCCATAACATAGGAGCAGTATTCATCGGTGCTTTCATCCATTTCGGTATCGAAGTAGTCCAGATTCTCGGTTGGATCCTTAACGTCTTCGCCTAACGCATGGAGAACCTTGTACTCACACAGCTCATGGGCATCGGTGCCCTGTTGGGCGTATGGAGAAGCTTCATCCTTTACCTCTGCACACAGCTTTGCTGATGGTGGACATGACAGCCACCTGTGCGATGCTGATGCAGAAAGATATGCGTGTCTAGGCATCGGCAAGTCCCTCCACTTCTTTCACAAGAGCGGGGTAGCTTTCTGCCGGGATGTCTGTCAGGCTTCCACCGTCTGCATATTTCTTAACTATGGCTTTCACCTGGGCTTTGAACTGGCCGCCTGCCTCATTTGCTTTGGAAGCAAGCAGGGCTCTGACATCTTCCTTTGAATAGGTCTTTGCCTCAGGAGCTTTTGCTTCCTTCTTTACAGGCTTTGCCTTTTTCTCAGATTCCGCAGCAGGAGCATCATCTGCTGTGAAGCATTCCTTGATAGCGTTCGCTGTCTGAATCATCTTTTCGCCACAGGAGATGAGATCATCTAAGACCTGTGACAGTTCGCTCATTTTGCTCATCTTGTCATTCTCCTTATTCTGTATATTTTGTTTTCAAGGTTCTGATCTGCCGCCGCCGTGGTATCCGGGGCGGCTCACGAAATAGTTCTGTCGTTCATCTCCCGACCTCCTTTCGCCGTTCTCAAAGGTCTAGGTATCAGTTCAGGTGTTTTTCCGATTTTTCTTGAAAAATATTTTTGAAGCCTGATCTCTCAACCGCCTTTTCACAGGTCTAGGTATCAGAAGCGATGGTTTTCCGATTTTTAAGCAAAAAAATTTCCGGTCGTGGGTGACCGGATTTTTCTTTTATAAAGGAAGCGATTCTGCCTCATGGGAAAAATTATGAAAAAAGTTCAGAAAAAATCGGAAAAAGCGGCGGACTGATACCTAGACCTTTGGAAAGCCCGGGTGGGGCTTTACTACTCGCGTGAAAGGGGTGGTTCCATTGAGGGTCGAAGGTACTGGCGCAAAGACAACTTCATAAATAAACAGGAGGCAGAATTATGTTTTTAGTTTTACAGACAGCAAACGTGACTGCCGATGCCAAAAACTGTGTGTATCCCAACAGGAAAGAGATCACATCAGGGGATGAGCTGAAAGAGGCCGTCAGGTTTGACCATGTGTGCGGAGAGTTTTCGAAGAATTACCGCAACATCAGTAACTTCCTTAAGTCCAACGTTATCGTGATGGATTGCGATAACGACCACTCAGATGATCCTGCTGACTGGATTACCTTCGAGAAGCTGGAAGAGCTCTTTGACTCGGTGAGCTATGCGGCGGTTCCAAGCAGGAATCATATGAAGGAAAAGGATGGCAAGGCGGCAAGACCTAAGTTCCATGTCTACTTTCCTTTAGAAGAGATCACGGATGCTGATAAGTATGCTGCCATCAAAAGGGCGATACACAAGGCGTTTCCGTTCTTTGACGGTAATGCGCTGGATGCAGCCAGGTTCATTTTTGGATCTGATGCCGGAGAGGTTGTATGGCACGAAGGCTGGGTGAACATCGATGAAGAGGTCGGTCTTGAACCTGATGACGATGATGCCGGAACAGGATACAGCGGAGGTCCGATACTGCAGGGCACAAGAAATAAGACATTATCCCATTTTGCAGGCAGGGCACTGAAGAGATTCGGAGAGACGGACAAGGCAAAGCAGGTATTCCTTGATGAAGCGGCAAAGTGTGATCCGCCTATGGAAGAGGATGAGCTTAAGACCATCTGGTATTCAGCTCTGAAGTTTTACAGGACAAAGGTAAAGACTCAGCCCGGATACGTGGAGCCCGATGAATATAATTCGGATTTCGATGCCGGATCCTTAAAGCCCGATGACTATTCGGATATTGGACAGGCAAAGGTGCTTTGCAAGGAATACGGCGAAGAGCTCAGGTACTCGGATGCCACGGACTACTTAAGATATGACGGTGATGCCTGGATTGAAGACAGACAGCTTGCAGTTGGTGCTATGGAAGAGTTTTTGGATCTTCAGCTTGCGGATGCTCAGGAATACGTGCAGATCGCGACAAAGGCACTGAAGGACGCGGGCGTTGATGAATCAGCGATACAGGCAGGCGGCAAGACCTTGGAAAAGGCAGTGAACATTGACAATCTGAAGCTTGTTTTCATGCTCATGGGAGCCAAGTCCTATCTGGCTTTTGTTATGAAGAGGCGTGATTACAAATATGTGGTGTCAGCCCTGAATGCGGCAAAGCCCATGCTGGCAGTGAGTGTTTCGGATCTTGATAAGGACGAAAAGCTCTTAAATACGCCATATGCGACATACAACCTTGAAAAAGGTATTGCGGGCGAACAGCCTCATAATCCTGAGGATCTGATCACAAAGATCACCAATGTTTCTCCTTCGGATGACGGTAAGGAACTGTGGGATCAGTGCCTGGAGCTTTTCTTCTCCGGGGATAAGGAACTGATCGACTATGTTCAGATGGTTGTCGGTATGGCTGCGGTCGGCAAGGTTTATCAGGAACATCTCATCATTGCCTATGGCAGCGGCGCGAACGGCAAGAGTACTTTCTGGAACACCATATCGAGAGTGCTTGGAACCTACAGTGGCAAGTTATCGGCAGAGACCTTGACGGTCGGATGCAAGAGAAACGTGAAGCCGGAAATGGCTGAGCTTAAGGGCAAGCGTCTCATCATCGCTTCCGAGATGGAAGAAGGTATGAGGCTGAACACGGCGGTTGTGAAGCAGCTTTGCTCCACGGATGAGATCTTTGCTGAGAAGAAGTACAAGGCACCTTTTGCTTTTGTTCCCAGTCATACGCTGGTGCTCTATACGAACCATCTTCCTAAGGTGGGGGCGAATGATGACGGTATCTGGCGAAGGCTGATCGTGATCCCGTTCAATGCAAAGATCGTGGGTGACAGTGATATCAAGAACTATGCTGATTATCTTTACGAGAAGGCAGGCGGTTACATCTTAAAGTGGGTGATTGAGGGGGCCAAGAAGGCGATTGATGCTGAGTTCAAGACCAAGCTTCCCAAGTGCGTGCAGGATGCCATCAATGCGTATCGTGAGGAAAACGACTGGCTAGGGCATTTTATCAGCGAGTGCTGCGAAGTGGATGAATCCTTTACGGAAAAGTCCGGGGAGCTTTATCAGAAGTATCGTGAGTATGCCATTCAGAACGGTGATTTCACGAGACCGAACGGTGATTTTAATGCCGCTCTGGAAAATGCTGGATTTAGCAAGCGCAAGACCAAGAAAGGCGCATTTTTCTATGGTTTGAAGCTCAAAGAGGGGCAGGATTTCCTGTAAGGGTGACGACAGGTGATAGGTGTTTCTAAAACCCCGTATAGGCGTTTTTAGGCTGAAAAATCCTTATATAGAGGGTTTATGAAATGCCTGTCACCACCTGTCACCTTTAGGATTTGATGGAGGTGTCGCAGTGAGAGAAAAAGCCATAGAACAGAGACTTGTGCGTGAGGTAAAAGCCCGAGGCGGCATATGTCCTAAGTGGGTGAGTCCTGGTTATGCGGGCGTTCCCGACAGATTGGTATTTTTGCCAGGACGGCATTTCGGTTTGGTGGAGGTTAAGGCACCGGGAGAAAAGCCAAGAGCCCTGCAGGTATCACGGCACAAGGTTTTAGAAAAATTAGGGTTCCCCACATACATTCTTGATGGGGTTGAGCAAATCGGAGGAATTTTAGATGAAATACAAGCCACATAAATATCAACAATACGCGATCGAGTTCATAAAGCAGCATCCGATAGCGGCCATATTACTCGACCTTGGAATGGGTAAGACCAGTATCGTACTTTCCTGCCTGAATTACCTGATGTTTGAGACCTTCGAGGTTTCAAAAGTGTTGATAATAGCGCCTTTGAGGGTTGCCCGTAACACATGGTCTGATGAGATCAAAAAGTGGGATCACCTTCAGGGATTAAGGTACTCCATAGCGGTGGGTACGGCGGCAGAGAGGATTAAAGCACTGAAGGCCGATGCGGATATCTACATTATCAACCGTGAAAATGTTCCCTGGCTGATAGAAGAAAGCGGACTGCCGTTTGATTACGACATGGTGGTTGTGGATGAGCTTTCTTCCTTTAAGAACTGGAATGCTAAGAGGTTCAAGGCACTGATGAAGGTAAGGCCTAAGGTTAAGCGCATCGTTGGGCTGACCGGTACTCCAAGCAGCAACGGGCTCATGGATCTTTTCGCAGAGTTCAAGGTTCTGGACATGGGTGAGAGGCTTGGGCGTTTCATAAGCCAGTACAGAGTCAACTTTTTTAAGCCTGACAGGGTGAACGGTCCGATAGTGTACAGCTACAAGCTTTTGCCCGGTGCTGAGGATCGGATTTATGAAAAAATCTCAGATATCACGATTTCCATGAAGGCATCTGACTATCTGGAAATGCCGGAACTGATCTCTACGGAATATAAGGTCTATCTGGATGACGAAGAGCGGGCAAAGTATGAAGAACTGAAAAATGAGCTGGTATTACAGCTTCCGGGGGCAGAGATTACTGCTGCGAATGCGGCAACGCTTTCGGGGAAATTATCACAGCTTGCAAATGGCGCTATCTACGATGATGACGGTTCCGTGAATGCTTTTCATGAGAGGAAACTTGATGCTTTGGAGGATTTGATCGAATCAGCAAACGGAAAGCCCGTGCTGGTAGCGTACTGGTTCAAGCATGATCTGAAAAGGATCACAGAGAGGTTTGCGGCATTGAAGGTCAATTTCCAGAGGTTGGATTCAGATGAGAGCATCAGGAAATGGAATGCCGGTGAGCTACAGGTCGGTTTAATTCATCCTGCATCTGCCGGTCACGGGTTAAACCTTCAGGAAGGCGGCAATACCATAATCTGGTTCGGTATCACATGGAGCCTGGAGCTTTATTCCCAGACAATAGGCAGATTATTCAGGCAGGGCCAGAAGGCAAAAAACGTGACCGTGATCCATATCATTACGGACGGCACGGTTGATGAGAGGATACTTAAGGCTTTGGAAGCAAAGGACAGTACGCAAAGGGCACTGATCGATGCAGTGAAAGCTGAGGTGGTGATGGATGGCAGCTAACAAGAATCTTGCTGAGGATCCCTATGAAAGATTGGCGAACGCCATTGTACTGCAGGCGGTGACTGATTACAGGGTAGCACTCAGAAAGATAAAAGCGAATCCGAGGAATAGGGATGCAATAAATGAGGCTTTACAGATAGAGAAGTTCTTCCGTTCCGGTTGGTACAGCGTGCTGACAAGCGTGGACGGGGAGTATCTGATCAAAAGGCTTCAGGAAGAAATAAGACAATCAGAGTCAATCCGAGGGCGTAACCATAAAACCAAATCGGAGGTGGATTATGAACAGACATCAGAATGAAGCTAAGAAGTATCTGTCTCAGGCTTTCGGGTTGAACCAGCGTATCGAGAGCAAGCTGAAACAGATTGATGAATTACATTATCTGGCCAGCAAGGCAACGGTCACTTATTCAGATATGCCGCGCAATCCGAACAAAGGACATTCCAAGGTCGAGGAAACAGTCATTAAGATCATGGAGTTGGAAGAAGAGATTAAGGCGGATATGGATACACTTGTAAATCTGAAGCAGGATATCATCCGCAGGATCAAGGCTGTGAAGGAACCTGAGCTGCAGACCATATTGGATCTGAGGTATCTTGCCTATATGCGCTGGGAGCAGATCGCCATTGAACTGGATTACGGGATCGACAATGTTTATATCCTTCACAGGAAAGCATTGGATCAGATCACGGTTCCGGAAACTTTACAGTAGATTACAGTAAATTACAGTTAGCCTATGTGATATTGTTATAATGGCGAAAGGTAAAATGAAAGAGGCTCTGAGGGAGAAATCCTTCGGAGCCTTTGTCGTAGGTGGTGATATAGATGCCGATGAAACCAAAACGACCGTGCAGTTATCCGGGCTGTCCGAACTTAACAGATGGACGGTACTGTCCGGAGCATCAGCAGAAGGTCAATAGTAACTATGAAAAGTATGGGCGTGATCCCGCTACAAAGAAGAGATACGGCAGAGCATGGAAGAGGATCCGTGACAAGTATGTTGCGGAGCATCCGTTTTGTGAGCTGTGTTTTGAGCGTGGGATCATCGTGGAGACGGAAGAGATCCATCATAAGAAGCCGCTGAGTGAAGGTGGCACACACGATCGTGATAATCTGATCGCGCTGTGTAAGTCGTGTCACTCATCGATTCACGCGCATAGGGGGGATTACTGGGGAAAACGTCATGGGTAGGGGGAGTCGAAATCCCTACAGACCTGGCTCCTATAGAA
>Ga0310690_10006261_pt1 | contig 15718 bp, 15 predicted proteins | sample AusTroGonzalo_MG_2_FD_207661 | JGI IMG/M metagenome (GOLD analysis project Ga0310690, IMG submission 207661) | Bovine rumen microbial communities from tropical cattle in Woodstock, Queensland, Australia - Gonzalo_04 (v2) (version 2) | ecosystem: Host-associated > Mammals > Digestive system >... | reverse complement strand
ATCGGGCTCTGTCCGTTCCACAACGAGAAGACCGGATCGTTTACCGTGAGTCCGTCGAAAGGTATTTACAAATGCTTCGGCTGCGGTGCGAGCGGTCATGCGGTCGGTTTCATCATGGAGATCGAGCAGTGCAGCTACGTGGAGGCGCTCAAGCAGTTGGGCAAGAAATACCATATTGAGGTGGAAGAACGCGAGTTGACCAAAGAAGAACAACAACGCCAAGACGACCGCGAGTCGATGTTCGTAGTCAATGACTTCACCAATAAATGGTTTCAGCAACAACTATGGGACACGCAAGAGGGGCAGGTGATCGGTCTGAAGTATTTCCGTGAGCGCGGGTTGCGGGACGATATCATCCGCAAGTTCCAATTGGGTTATTCTCCGGAGCATGGCAATCCGCTTGCCAAGGCACTCCAAAAACAGGGTTTCAAGGAGGAGTTCATTACCAATAACGTGGATACAAAGATCGGTTGCGGCGTATGCGGAAAGAGCGAGGACGGTCGTATCTATGACCGATTCCGTGACCGCGTAATTTTCCCGATTTTCACCGTGAGCGGCAAGCCTGTTGCTTTTGCCGGGCGTATCTTGAAGAAGAAAGACAACGTAGGCAAGTACGTCAATTCGCCGGATTCGATCATTTACTCGAAGACGAATGAGTTGTACGGTCTTTTCCAAGCCAAACAGGCGATTGCGCGCGCCGATATGTGCTACCTGGTGGAGGGGCAGATGGATGTTATCTCGATGTATCAGTCCGGTATAGAGAACGTTGTGGCGAGCGGCGGCACGGCATTGACGAAGCCGCAGATCTGGCTTATCAAACGTTTCACAAGCAATATCACCGTACTGTACGACGGCGATGCGGCAGGTATCCATGCGGCGCTGCGGGGTATTGATATGTTCTTGGAAGCAGGGTTTAACGTGAAGGTGGTGTTACTGCCTGACGGCGAGGATCCGGACAGCTATGCGCAAAACCACGACTCGACGGAGTTTATTCGCTATATTGAGGAACATCAGACGGATTTTATCCGGTTCAAGTCCGCGTTGCTAAACAAGGATGCCGGCGATGATCCCCAGAAACGTGCTACGCTCATCAAAGACATCACTTCCACTATCGCTATTATTCCCGACCTGATAACCAGGCAAGTATATATCAAGGATTGCGCCGAGCGACTGCATATGAGCGAAAAAGTGCTGACGACGGAAGTAGTCAATCTGCGCCGCAAGAAAGCCGAGGAACAAAAGAAAGAGGAAGAGCGTCAAGAGGTGATTCCGGAGGCGGATCATGTTCCGCAGACACCGAAAGCAGTCTTTACACCGCCGAGTCCCAAGTCTCCGTTAGAGCAGAACTACTACAACCTAATGCAACTTATTGTGCGTTACGGAGAGCGGCCGATAGAAGTGGACGGAGATGTGTATTGTATCGGAGAGGTGATTATTTACACGCTGGAGAACGACGAGATAAAAGCTCCGCAGCCTGTTTTTCAGACGATTATAGATGAGTTCAAGCGCCATTACACGGATGAAGGGTTCAAGGCAGAGGATTTCTTCAAGTTCCATCCCGATCAACAAGTGAGTGCGATAGCGATTGATATGATCGCCGAGAAATACCGCTTTGTAGCTTCAGACAGCGAGGCGCGTTTGGGCGAGTTGGTGACACGACTGCTGTATGAGATCAAGTTGACGGTCATCAACATGCAGATTGAAGCGTTGGAAGCAGGGCTCAAAGAGGCGCAAGCCAACAACGATGTCGATCGGCAGATGAGCTTGCTGAAACATCATCCGGAGTTGCTGGCGCAACGCAATGAGATTTGCAGATTATTAGGAAACCGAATTATCAATATCTGATGTTATTTCACGAAATCGCATACGGTCCGATCCACAGCCGTCGTCTAGGAATCAGTCTCGGCATGGAAATTATGCCGCTGACACATAAGCTGTGTACGTTCAACTGCGTCTATTGTGAGTGCGGCTGGAACGAGCCTGTTCACAAGCCTGTTTTGCCTACGCGCGCAGAGGTACGTGCGGCGCTGGAGAGCAAGTTGCAGCAACTGTTAATTGAGGGTATTCAGCCCGATGTGATCACTTTTTCCGGCAACGGAGAGCCAACCTTACATCCTGATTTCCTGGGAATTATAGAAGACACATGTGCGCTACGCGACCGTTATTGTCCTGCCGCTAAAGTGAGTGTGCTGTCTAACTCGACACAACTCGGAAGGGCAGATGTCGTGAAAGCTCTCCGGCTGTGCGACAACCGTATTCTCAAACTTGATGCGGCAACCGATACGATGATGCATCGGATTGATCTGCCGGTGAACGAGAACCTCACCGTGGCACAAATCATCGAATGGCTCCAACAGTTCAACGGCGATTTTACCCTGCAGACATGCTTCTTAAGAGGTATGCACGACGGGGTTATCCTAGACAATACCACTACTCTCGAGCTAACTTCATGGTACTCTGCAGTAGAGCTCTTGCGTCCGAAACAGATCATGATCTATGTCATTGACCGCAAGACACCGGAGGAGCACTTGGAGAAGATCTCCCGCGAACAAATGGAAGCGATTGCTGCTCCGCTGATAACCAAAGGATTCAATGTCTCTATCTCCGCATGAAAATCCTCGTAGCTCCATTGAACTGGGGGCTGGGTCATGCCAGCCGTTGCGTGCCGCTGGTGCGCCGCTTGCAGGCTGAGGGGCATGAAGTCATTTTAGGTGGAGACGGCGAGAGTCTGACACTGCTTCGCAAACATTTCCCTACTCTTCGCTATACCTATCTGGCACCGCTTAACTTGCGCTACAGTGCCGGTAAGTCCCAAGTGCGGGCAATCGCTCGTGCCCTGCCGCAACTGGTGTCGTGGGCGATGAAGGACCACGCGATGTTGCAAGCGCTTCTTCAGGAAGAGACTATTGATCAAGTCATTTCTGACAACCGGTTCGGATTATACAGCAGGAAAACGGAATGCGTCTATATGACGCATCAACTGCATATCATGCTACCGCGTGGATGGAAATGGGCAGAAAGGATCGCTTCGCGCGTACACGCACGCATATATGCGCGATTTAATAAGGTGTGGGTACCGGATTATAAAGATATCGGACAGAGCCTTGCGGGCGAGTTAAGCCACACAAACCATTTAGCATTTGGACATTTACAATGTACCATGGAGTATATAGGACCGCTGAGTAGGTTTCATAATAATCCGATTCATCAAAATACTCTGAGTACTCCGAATTATGAAATTGTGGCAGTGTTGAGTGGTTTGGAGCCTCAGCGGACGATATTGGAAAAAGAGATTATTACGCGGTATGGGGGCAAAAATGAGCGTGTGCTGGTTGTACAAGGACTGATGCACCGGCCGAACACGCGTATTAAGCGGGGAAACATCACGATTGTGCCTTTTATGCCCGATACCGAATTAGTACCGGCTTTGCTGGGTGCAAAACATATCATTGCTCGCTCCGGATACTCCACAATTATGGACTTTAATGCTTTGGATATTTTGGACAAAACGGAGTTTATTCCGACCCCCGGACAGCCAGAACAGGAGTATTTAGAGGGGTATATAGCACAAAAATCGCATAAAGCGTAAAAAAAATGCTCAAAAATTTGCGTATATCAAAAAAAAGCAGTACCTTTGCAGCCGCTTTTGAAATAACGGTGCCATCGTATAACGGTTAGTACTCAAGATTTTCATTCTTGCAATAGGGGTTCGATTCCCCTTGGCACTACAAAGACCTTCCCAAAGTCAACATTCCAAAGCCGATCCTCTCAAGGCAGCGGAACAGTAACAAAACCGTCCGCGAGTCGGACAAAAACAATTAACAAAGATGGCAAATCATAAAAGCTCTTTGAAGCGTATCCGCCAAACGGCCACACGCAAAGCACACAACCATTATTATGCAAAAACCGCACGTAATGCAGTGCGTGACTTGCGCAAGACTACAGACAAGGCAGCAGCAGTAGCTGCTCTGCCGAAAGTTAGTTCTATGCTGGACAAATTGGCTAAGCGTCATATCATTCACGTAAACAAGGCTTCCAACCTCAAATCGAAATTGGCTCGCTTCGTGAACAAGTTGGCGTAAAACATACGTAAACAGGTCAAATGGGAGAATTACCAATTGGTAATTCTTCTTTTTTATATATAATTATGCACAAAAATTTGCATATATAAAAAAAAAGTAGTACTTTTGCACAAAATTTAGTACAATTATTAAGATGAACGAAAATAATATCCCTATTGTTGATTGTCCGTACGGTGATTACATGATCGGTGACGCGAGTGGTAAACTGATGAACGAGTACGGTCGTTATCCGTGTAAGATCAAGTGCGGTGTCTATGCAATATTGGTTCGTGGTACTGCGCATGCCACGATTAACGTAACCGAATATGACTTTAAGGCAAACGATGTCTTGCTGTTAGAGCCGGGCAGTTTTCTTCTGATTCGCGAGTTCTCGGATGATGCGTTGGTATATTGGGTTGTCTTTGGCAGTAAGTTTCTGGAGAAACATACCGTGAATAATCGCATGTCTCTATCGGCATTGCAGCTTCATTCTCCGAAACTGAGCGTAAGTGAAAACCATGCGCAGGTACTCTGCTCGATGTATCAGACGATTGTCATGGCGCTGAACGCCCAGCCGACGATGCTCGACAGCGAGAAGATGGTTCATATCTTCAACCTGTTGCAGATCAGTTATGCCAAGTATGCACATGAGCAAGATGAGTACTTGGTTAAACCGCTTGACCGCAAGACGGAGATTTATCAGGATTACTGTCAATTAGTGCTCCAACATTATCACGAATGGCATCATGTAAGCCAATACGCGGACGCTATGCGCCTGACGTTGCCGCATTTATGCTCCACAATCAAATCCGTAGGCGAGCGCACGGCAGGTGATATTATCATCGAGGCGATTATTACGGACGCTAAATCGCAACTGAAGATTACGAATCTTCAGATCAAAGAAATCGCCCTAAGTCTTGGCTTCGATAATGTGGCTTTCTTCAATCGGTTCTTCAAGAGCCATGTAGGCGTGACACCTAAGGCGTATCGCAACGGGTAAGATAAATCACCCCTTCATCAACATCGCGCAACTCAATCTTGTTGCCGGTGTCATCTATTGAAGCGAATGCTGCGTGCCAGGATTCGCCTTTTTGTTTGGTTATCGCCTCCAGTTGTGCTATCACGCTCTGCTCCCATACCGCAATCAATTCATCCAAAGTGCTTTCCATCTCCGGCTGATACCGGATAGCACTCTTGTCAAACTCGTACGTATAATCCGGGCACAAGGTCGTAAACAAAGTATCGCCCTGTAAATCCCAAGTGCCGTGCATAGTACATTTGAGTATTATCTGCCCCGTATAGAAGGAATAGGACATGTATTGGTTGATTTTCGTGGTGAAGGTATGGTCTCGATTAAATTGCCGATCCGAGTACAAATCGTCCGCTGTCTGCACACGCCAATTTCCAATCAGATTCTTGGCTTTCAGCGGCTTGCCGGTTCGTTCTCTATTTTGTACGTACAACGCCAACTCTTCATCCGAGATGCCCATCATGAACTTGCATTTGTTCGCATATGACATGAATTGATCGGCATACTCGTTACAATATCTCCGACGCACATAAGAAAAATCGATATACCGGTTGACAGCATTTTTACGAATGAATTCCTTGGTGTAACTGACCCAAAACGTAGTGTCCAGTTCCTGCATATGCGGACTTTCCAACAACAGATCATAATACGTTCCGCTCGAAATTGGTTTTGCGTACAATCTGTCTTTGTTCAACACATCGAAGATCAGTTGACGGGAATGAAAAAACTCCTGCACCTCATCTATGAACGCAGGGTTATTGATCGTTTTCCATGCCTCCTGACTACTGAGAAATATCTTCTCGCTGGAATTGTCGTATGTATAGAGTTGTCCCGCATCTGCCGTGATATACGAAGCAAGCAATATGATGGTATCCGACGATATCGCATCCAATTGATTCATATTGGATAGCACGTGTTGTGCGATGTTGAAGTTTTTCTCCTCTTCTTTCACATACTCTCTAAACTGCTTGGCAGTATTCTCCATGTCGTGAATCACCATCATCGCTGTCTGGCGACCGTCTTCACGCTGCTGCTTCTGATCCACGAAATGGGCAGTACCAAAGGTCAGAATAATGGACAAAGTAGCACCGATGAACGTCATGAGCAACTCTTTTGCCCATGACGTACTTCGGATGACCTGCCATTTCGGCATTCGGATTCGTATCTTCGGAATAATATCACTCATCGGTTTTTATACATGTCATCGTAATATTTCTCGTACTCTCCGGAAGTGATGTTGTCGAGCCATTCCTGGTTCTCGAGATACCATTGAACGGTTTTTTCGATACCTTCTTCGAACTGGAGGGAGGGTTCCCAACCTAATTCGCGTTGCAGCTTGGTGGAGTCGATCGCATAGCGCATGTCGTGTCCGGCACGGTCGGTGACGTAGGTGATGAGATCCAAATCTGCGCCTTCGGGACGACCGAGCAGTTTATCAACGGTCTTGATGATGGTCTTGATGATGTCGATGTTCTTCCACTCGTTGAAGCCGCCGATGTTATAGGTCTCTGCGATCTTGCCGTTGTGGAAGATGAGGTCGATGGCGCGTGCGTGATCCACTACATAGAGCCAATCCCGTACGTTCTCGCCTTTGCCATAAACGGGCAGGGGTTTGCGGTGACGGATGTTATTGATGAAGAGTGGAATCAGTTTCTCCGGGAATTGGTATGGACCGTAGTTATTCGAGCAGTTCGTGACGATAGTCGGCAGTCCGTAGGTGTCGTGGAAAGCACGTACGAAATGGTCGGACGACGCTTTCGAAGCCGAATAAGGCGAATGCGGGTTATACTTCGTCGTCTCATAGAAGAAATCCTCACCGTACGCGAGATGATGCTCTGCAGAGGAAGCTGTGGTCGTGAACGGAGGTTTGATACCTTCGGGATGCGTCAGCTGGAGCGCACCATAGACCTCGTCTGTCGAGATATGATAGAACCGTTTGCCTTCGAACTTCTCCGGCAGGGATTCCCAATAGAGTTTGGCTGCCTGGAGCATAGAAAGCGTACCCATAACGTTTGTGCGGGCGAAAGTAAAGGGATCTTTGATAGAGCGATCCACATGACTCTCTGCGGCAAGATGAATAACACCGGTCACCTGCTCCTCTTTCATCAGGGCAAAGATCGTGTCAAAATCGCAGATGTCTGCGCGCACAAAGCGGTAGTTGGGTTTGTCTTCGATGTCCTTGAGGTTCGCCAAGTTACCCGCATAGGTCAGTTTATCCACATTGATGATGCGGTAGTCGGGATATTTGTTCACGAACAAACGAACCACATGACTTCCGATGAATCCGGCTCCACCGGTGATGATAATTGATTTCATACTACGTATCGTATTTGTTTATAATGATATTTTCGTTCTTTTCCTGCTTGGTCTTCCAAGACGATTTCTCCGGTCGGCATCACATCTGCTATGCGCGCCATGAAAATCCCCTCTGTGTCTGCTGCTGCGTTCATCGTCGGCGCCACACTTACTTCGCGTTCGACGAACGGCCAGAAGCCTTCTTTTCTGTATAAATGCGCTTTATATTCCGTCCATACATCCTCATCCAATGCGCGCTGTACTCCTGCGTATAGGTTTTGCATCAACTCGTGTATGTCGTATTCCTTTCCCGATATCTGCTTGAGCGAGATCGGGTTCGGGGCATTGGAGACGTATTCCGTCTGGTTTACGTTTAATCCTATTCCCGCTATCGAGTACTTAATTTCGCTGCCTACTATTGCATTCTCGATCAAGATGCCTGCAACTTTCTTATCCCGCCAATAGATATCATTCGGCCACTTAATCGTGAAGTCTTCTCCTAACAGCCTCTGTACCGCCACACTCACTAACACATTGAGTTCAAACAAGTTCTTACGCGGCGGTAACAAGATCGAGCATAACAGGTTTTTGTCCGCTTCGCTCTCCCATCCGTTTCCTGTTTGTCCCCGGCCGGCTGTCTGGTAACCCGCGTAGATAAACTCCGGTGGGTTGCCGTGAACAATCAACTCTTTGAGCAGTGTATTCGTACTATTGGTGCTCTTTATATACATCCAATAAGTATTGTTGGATCACGTGTTGTATCTTCTTTGCCTTGCCGGGCGCGGAGTTGATGAGGATTGCGAAGACCCATGTATCTCCGTTAGGCATATCGATGTAGCCTGCGAAATTCTTCGTACCGGCAATCGTACCGCTTTTGGCATGGATTCGTCCTTCAAGCGGCGTCTTGGGACATAATGTCGTGAGCGTACCTGTCTTGCCGCTAATGGGTAAGGAAGCTATCCACGGTTCTGCATTCGGACTGCGGTACATAGTAGTGAGCAGTTGCACAAAGGCTTTTGCACTGACGGCATCTTGCGGTGCCAGACCACAACCGTCTTTGATAATCGCATTTTGCACGTTTACACCTCTGCGCCGCCAATAGTCACGAAGTATCTCCTGACTGTTATGTATTGTGCCGGGCAAGGTATAACGCGTACCGAGATACCGAAAGAGCGACTCCGCGTAGAGGTTGTTACTGTTGACGTTCGTCTCCTTGATCAGCGCTGCCAGGCTGTCCGAATAATGGATATACAGTTCGTGCCGCGGCGGTAACAAGGGATTGTAGTCCGGCAGATAGTTTGCATCACGCTGTACGTTCACTCCTGCTTCGCGCAGACGATTCGTGAAATGCCGCGCGAGCAACAAACCCGGGTTGGGCAGATCCCCTTTGACACCAAAGGTGCCGAGATTAGACGGTACTGCACCGGTGAGGTAACGCTCACGGCTATAGGGCAGACCACTCACGAACGCACCGTCATACTGAATACGATCACAACGAATACGGTTGATGAACACGATATCTTCCACTTTCGGTTCCGTATTCACCACTGTAGCTACTGTACCGGGTTCGCCGCTCTTGAGCACGATGTTCATCGTGTTGCCGTAGTAATTGAGGGCAAAGATACCCGGCGCGTAGTAGTTACCGGCATCCTCACAGAGCCATCCGGGATTCTGTGCCTCACCATCTAACATCGTCATGTCAGCAATGACTGCGCCGTCTATCGTGCGAATTCCGGCGGCTTTGACGGCTTTTACCCATTTATTGAGGAACGCCGTCTTGCCTTCCCAACCCAGCGAAGGGTCACACCCGCCGCGTACATAGAGATCACCACGCAGGACACCATTCTCGATTGAACCGGTGTACTCCAGCACTGTGGGGAAACGGAAACCGGGTCCCATGATCTCCAGACACGCAGCGGTTGTAAGCAGTTTCATCACCGAAGCAGGAGGAACTACTTTGTCCGAACGGTACTCATCAATGACCTCACCGGTCGTGAGGTTTTGTACCAGCACGGACATATTTGCCTGGCCTGTGATCGGGTGATTCAACAGGATATTGATGGAGAGCAATATGGTTGCTAAAAAACTCACTTGCTCAAATATTCGTGCATTGCTTTCGCTGCCTTGCGACCATCGGACATAGCGAGGATGACGGTAGCACCTCCGCGCACGATATCGCCTCCGGCGAAGATCATCGGCAGGTTAGACTGCATACCTTCATTCACCACGATAGTACCTTTGCGACTTATCTCGAGTCCTTCGACAGACGACGGAATCAGCGGGTTAGGTGATACACCTACAGCCACGATGACGAGGTCAACAGGTATCGTCACGGTCTTGCCTTCTACGGGCACCGGACTGCGACGGCCGCTCTCATCGGGTTCTCCCAGTTCCATTACCTGAAGAACAGCTTCGCATACACGACCTTTCTCGTCCGCATGGTACTCGATGGGGTTATGGAGCGTCATGAACTCGATACCCTCTTGCTTGGCGTGATGCACTTCTTCGATACGCGCCGGCATCTCTTCTTCCGAGCGGCGGTAAATGATCATCGCACGCTCAGCGCCGAGACGCTTGGCGGTACGAACAGCGTCCATGGCGGTGTTACCACCTCCGATGATCGCTACGTTCTTGCCATAGAGCAGCGGTGTATCCGTGGCAGGGTTCGAAGCGTCCATGAGGTTGACACGCGTGAGGTACTCGTTCGACGACATGACTCCGTTCAGGTTCTCGCCCGGGATGTTCATGAAGCGCGGCAGACCGGCTCCTGAACCGACGAAGATTCCCTTGAAGCCTTGTTCCTCCAGTTCCTTGATAGAGACCGTCTTACCGATGATGGTATCGGTATGGAATTGTACGCCCAACGCGCGCAGACCATCAATCTCGATGTCCACAATACGATTCGGTAAACGGAACTCAGGGATACCGTATTTGAGTACACCGCCTATCTCGTGCAATGCTTCGAAGACATGCACTTCGTAGCCGTATTTGGCGGCATCACCGGCGAAGGTCAGACCGGCAGGGCCGGAACCGACGACGGCGATTTTGGGACCATTGGCTTTGGCTTTGGCGTTGGCGTTGGTCTCTTGATGACTATTTGCATAATCTGCGCAGAAACGCTCAAGGTAGCCGATCGCAACCGCGGGATGACCCATCTTGAGATGGATACATTGACTCTCGCACTGCTTCTCCTGTGGGCAGACACGACCGCAGACAGCGGGCAGAGACGAACTCTCTTTGATGACCGCAGCTGCTCCGAGTACATCGCCGGTCTCAAGGGTCTTGATGAAGCCCGGGATGTTGATGTTAACCGGACAGCCTTGTACGCAAGTCGGGTTCTTACAGTTGAGGCAACGATGCGATTCGGTGATCGCCTGCTCGAAGGTCAGACCCTGGTTGACCTCTTCATGGAGGGACTTAACGCGTACTTCCGGACGCAGTTCGGGCATTTGAACACGGGGTATGGCTACGCGGTCTTTGGGTTTGCCTTCGAATGGTTCAACCGACTTCGAACCTGTACATTCCTCTGACGCATCCCCGACCCGATTCCGTGTCGATTCCGTGTCGTTAGCGTGTTTTGGGTCATCTCCCTGTGCCAAATAAGCCTCCAGCGCCTCCGCTTCTTCCGCTTTGTAGGATTTCATTCGGCTGAGCATCTCGTTCCAATCGACACCATGCGCATCGAATTCCGGACCATCGACGCAGACGAACTTCGTTTTGCCGTCCACGGTCACACGACACGCGCCGCACATACCCGTACCATCGACCATGATGGTATTGAGGGAAGCCTCGGTCGGGATATTGTATTTGGCGGTCGTGAGCGCCACGAACTTCATCATGATGGCAGGGCCTATCGTGATGCACTTATCCACTTGCTCGCGCTGGATGACTTGTTCTACACCTACGGTGACAACACCTTTCTGTCCTACAGATCCGTCATCGGTCATCAAGATGACCTCGTCAGACCATTGAGCCAATTCATCTTTCAAGATAATAAGGCTCTCCGTACGGGCAGCAAGAACTGTGATGACACGGTTTCCGGCTTTCTTGAGCGCTTCGGCAATCGGAAGCATAGGAGCAGCTCCGACACCGCCGCACGCACAAACGACCGTTCCGTATTTCTCTATACGCGTAGCACGACCAAGCGGACCCACTACATCGTGCAGGCACTCACCCGGGTTCTTGGCTAACAGTTTATGAGTAGAAGCACCTATTTGCTGAACGACCAGCGTGATCGTACCTTTCTCTATGTCCGCTCCGGCAATGGTCAGCGGCACTCGTTCGGACTTATCGTCCACGCGCACGATGACGAAATGTCCCGCGCGGCGACTTCTCGCAATGAGCGGAGCCTCCACGATGAGCTCCGCTACATTTTCCGAGAAAAATCTCTTTGAAATGATTCGATTCATTAGAAATATTTGGTTTCTTTACCTACAATTGAACTTAACAGGTTGTTTGCAAGACGGCTGGCACCGAAACGGAAAGACTCGTTGTTGAGCCATTCCTCGCCCAGGATCTCCTTGACAAGCGTAAAATGCGTAACTGCCTCATCGGTCGTCGAAACGCCTCCGGCAGGTTTGTAGCATTTCTTCTCGCCCGTTTTCTCCTGCCATGCTTTGATGGCGTGGCACATGATGAACGTAGCTTCCGGCGTTGCGTTCACGGCAATCTTACCGGTAGAGGTCTTGATGAAATCCGCACCGGCGGCCATACTCAGGATCGATGCCTTCCATATGTTCTCTGCGGTGTTGAGCAGACCGGTCTCAAGAATCACTTTGAGGTGATGCTCGCCGCATACCGCTTTGATCTCGGAGATCTCATCGAAGCAGTCCTGGTAACGCCCCTCGAGGAACTTGCCCACGGACAGCACGATATCTACCTCCGTAGCACCGGCTTTGAGTGCGAGCGCGGTCTCTGCTACTTTGATTTCCGGGAAAGTCTGCGCTGCGGGGAAACCGGCACAGCAGCAAGCGATATTGAACTTCGGGTCTTTGAGCGCTTTGCGTACATACTCTGCCATAGCGGGATAAACACAAATAGCAGCTACGTTGGGGATTCCGGGGAAGTCTTTCTCGAAGTTATTGACTGCATTCGCCATTTTCTCCACCTTAGCGATGGTGTCGTCGGCGCTGAGCGTGGTATAGTCAATCTGGTGCAGACATTCTTTCCACACGTCAATGTTGTTGTTCTCCGCAAAATGGTTTGCGATGATGTCAGCCGTTTGGGCTTTCACTTGTTCATCTGTGAACGGGCAGGGGTACTGCGCGAACAATTCTTCAAACTTGTTCATAGTATTATAAATTTTCAATTTTCAATCTTCATTGGTGTTGATCGTCGGATCTTCCTGTAAGCGTCCGATGACGGTCTCGTTGCCGCGTACGGCTTCGCCGACCTGCACGAACATCTCCGTATTCAGCGGCAGGTACATATCGACGCGCGAGCCGAGTTTGATAAAGCCGAGATGGGTGTTGCGGTGCGCGAAATGTCCGGGTTTGGCATAGGTCACGATACGACGCGCCATCGCTCCGGCTACTTGACGAACGGCGATCTGCACTTTCGACGGAGTCTCAATGACCACTAACGAACGCTCGTTCTCGGTACTCGACTTGGGCAGCCATGCGCCTTTGTGACGACCTTTCTGGTGCTCGGAAACGATGATATTGCCCTCGATGGGATACCAGTTAGCGTGTACGTTGAAGGGCGACATGAAGATCGACACTTGCAGTTTCTTCTCATGGAAGTACTCGTTCTCCTCCGTCGGCTCCACCACTACCACGCGACCATCCGCCGGTGCGATAATGAAATTCGGATCGTCAATCTCCAGTACACGAACCGGATTGCGGAAGAAATAGGTCACGAACACCAGCAGCAGCGCTGTCAGCGAAAGCGTGATGCCGAAGATCCAATGCGGGAAATACATGTACATCGGCACATTGATGATAAAGAGTAACAGCACGGTGCCGACGATCAGCGTGCGACCTTCTCTGTGAATACGGGGCTTTTTCATATCTGACTATTTAACGTTTTTATGCAGTAAAAACCATTTTAACTATTTAACCATTTAACGTCAGTTCCACTGACTATAGGGGAACTGCGCCAGCATATCTGCTGCCTGGTCGAGACCCTGCTGCAGTTTCTTCTCCACCATGAACTTGAACATGAACGGTATATCCGCTTTGACGGTCAACTTGATGCGGGTGTCGTTGGGACTTACCTCTTTGAGTTGAATCCAGAAATTTGCGTCCATCGGTATGCCTTCAGCACCGAACTTGATGGTATCGTTCTCTATGCGATCCACTATAGCGATGGATATCTTCTGCGCCAAACCATCTACTTTCATCCGGATGCGATCCGGTTCAACCTCCATTTCCTGCACTTTGTCCTGCGGAATAAACTCCCGCACACGTTCGATACTCCGCATGTCGCTCAGCACGCGGTATATCTGCTGTGCCGAGCAGGGCGAAGAAGTGATTTTGCTTTCGTATTTACTTTCACTCATATCTTCAATTTTCATTCTTCAATCTCTTCTCGTATTTCTGTATCTCCAGCGAGGTACGCTCGATACGTCTCTCCAGTTCTTTGATGTCGCGGATCACGATCTGCAAATGTTGCGCACAGTCCACGGCTCTCTTCTCATCCTTAAGGCTGTTGATCTGCGTTTCCGTCAGCCGTTTGCCGTTGCGATAAGCCAGCAAGTCTTGTCCGTCATCACGCACCATCACACGCAGACTACCGTCATAGACCTTCAGCTTCTGATTGCGCACCACGTAAAACCCGTGATCCTGGTACTTCTCGTTTTTCTCATATTTGAAGTACGCCAACAAGCTGTCCGCTTGGGGCATCAGCGAGTCCAACATGGACTGATAATACACCATACTGCGTTGCTGCTCCACCAAGCCGATACTGTCCCGCACATGCTTCTCCGCGCGGTATTGCTCCACCTTCGACGGCTTGTTGCAACCCACGCACGCCAGCGCGCACACGATGCCTATAAAAAACATTTTTCTCATTTGGGCTGCAAAGTTACAAAAAATTTTTCACATACGCAAGCGCACACGCGATTTTTTGCATTTTTCTTGCATATGTCAAAAAAAAAGTGTACCTTTGCAGCCGGTTTTACGTATCGTTATTATGGCATATACATTGGAAAACTATAGTGCGTTTGAGTTGCTGAGCAAGGCAATGATATTCGTGAAAGAAGCTTCTGAAGCAGGAGGTTCGGTAAATCTGTATGAATGTCCGGGTAGCGGTTTCATCGAGGAGATTGTTGAAGGCAGTATGTATTTCGAGGACTTCTTGCCGGTATTCGGTACTTTGGAGGAAGATCCTGATCCGATGCCGAGTGACTATGATTCGGACGAGGAATATGAAGAGGCTATTCGCAATCATAAGTTGATGTTCACGCTCAACGAGAACGGATGGAAACTGGCAGAACAGATCAAGCAATTGAACGAAGCCATGAAAGGTATTGCACCCGATCAGTTGCAGATTGAAGCGTGGACACAGCAACATCTAAAGGCTTACAAGTCCGAAAATCCTTATCGTTTTGAGGATTGAAAAATTCCTGACGTATAAAAAATAGAGGCTTTATGGCTCTCTCAATATACTGCGGCTTGGGCACCTATGCCATGGTCAAGGTACTCGGAAAACTCTATGAAGTAGCACGTTAAAACGTAATCTCATCTACTTGATTGGGATGGTTGCGTTGATACCCATACCCACATTAAAACCCGTTTTGTTCGTTACTGCGAAGTCCAGATTCAAGCCGAAATGCTTGGATACCGGCAGTGATACCGGCAACACGCCCCCATTGGTAGAAGAACGACACGCCGTCTGGAGGACTGGGAAATCGGTCAGAAAAATCGGTCAGAAGAGTACGGGAAAAGTTCGGAGAAAGAAGGAAAAAGTTCGGAGAAAAGTTCACCAAAAGTTCACCAAAAAGTTCACCAAAAACGAGGGATGTAATTGTTGAACTAATGCGAACTAATCCTATCGTGGCCCTTGCCGAAATAGCGACAATTGTTCACACGTCAGAAAGAAATGTCAAAAAACACACTAGGAATCTTCAGGATGCAGGCATTATCCGTCGTGTTGATGGCAACAACGGCGGTCGTTGGCAAGTAATTGAATAACTTTTAGGTTGTCGCAATTTGCGACACCTCAACATACCGTCTTATCCATGACGTAAAAACGGACGTCAGCTGCCCAAGACGAGGACTTGTGCGTCTTCATCTTTGACCGCTTGTTTGACTTGCTCGACATATGCGTTGCCTGTAACCGCTGCGGATTCATCGACGTTGCAGACATACATAACGGGTTTGTTGGTAAGCAG
>Ga0310690_10006260_pt1 | contig 15724 bp, 24 predicted proteins | sample AusTroGonzalo_MG_2_FD_207661 | JGI IMG/M metagenome (GOLD analysis project Ga0310690, IMG submission 207661) | Bovine rumen microbial communities from tropical cattle in Woodstock, Queensland, Australia - Gonzalo_04 (v2) (version 2) | ecosystem: Host-associated > Mammals > Digestive system >... | reverse complement strand
AAGGCAAACCCCTGTAAAGGAATTGTGATTGTTAGCAAATCTGGAGATTTCGCTAATGAAATAGCTGAAGCACTTATTAATGCAGATTTTCCTTGTGGATTATATCATAATGAAATTCCTTCAGCTTTTATGCCTGATGGTAACGGTGATACTATTAGATATAAAAGTGGTATTAACAAAGGTAAACCTAAATTGTTTAAAGCTGATGCTTTATCAACATATTGGGCACAATGTTATAGTTATGGTAATCCACATATTCTTTCAATTAAGTCTACTTCCGATCCTAAACTTGATGTTAATATAGATATTGTTATTTTTACCACAACTCTTGTTGATGATATATTTAAGTTTAAGGCTCGTTTTAGAAATTGTATATTCCCTGAAGATACAACTGAAATACATAGAATATTTGTTGGTAATACTATTGAAGAAAATTCAATGTATAATGAACGCCCTACGAATCTAATAACAATATGCAAAACTGACGCGATAGAGGATATTTCGATAAATGCAGAAACGGGAGAAATAAATTTGTAATTTCTTTTAGTGAATATTGTTTTTGTCAATAAAAATACCTATTATTGTATCAGCAAACGCAACGAAAGGTCTTTGAAATATGGAAACTAATGGTAAAGTTAGTTCTGCTGGAGTTGATACTGAAAATCCCAATAAAACTCCAGGTCAAGAACAACCTACACCTACTGTTAAAGCATTGAGTACAATCAATGATAGAGGACTAAGTAGAGTTAATCTTTTTGATGAAAAACAACTTGTTGCTGCCGAAAACTTTTTAACTAAAGTAATGCGTAGCGAAAAAGGTGGTATCAAAAGTATTAATGATGGTCTTGCTGTTCTTATGAGAGCTCAAGATCTTAATCTACCTTTTAGTACTTGTCTTGAACATATTCATGTTATTAATGGTAAAACCGGTGTAGATGTGCATATTATTAAGGCGTTATTGTTGAGGGCAGCTTGTACTTGGGAAGTCACTAAAGACTATCAAGCTCTGTATGAATATACAGACGGCTTTAACTCCTATAATGATGGTAATCTTCCAGAATATGCTGTAAGATGTAATTCTAAAGATGAAGCTGAAGCTAAATCAAAGGCAGCTGGTGAAAACGATGATAAGATTTATCTTTATCCTGTTCGTTTTTATAAAGGATTTGATAATAACATTTATAGAGATTATCAACTTAATTCCGCAGCTAATAAATTTGCTATTGTACGCAATCCTGCTGAAGCTAAATCTGCACAAACAGCTGGTAAGATTCCTGTTATTAGATGTGCTGCTGTCCCTGTGGACTTTGTTACTGAATATACTTTTACTCGTATATTTCCCGATGGTAGAACTATGACTGCTACTGGTCGTTTCAGTCGTAATGAAGCTATTGCTGCGGATTTATTTAAAAAGGACACTTATGTTAATTATGCTCGTATTCTTATTGGTCATAGAGCATTTACTTATGGTGCCCGTGAAATTGGTTCTGATGTTTTATTTGGTGTAATGGAAACCAATGAACTTAAAATCGTCAGTGGAATTACTCTTAGTGATGGCGATTTCAAAGAAGTTGATAGTGTTACTATTGATGACCAATAAAAAAATTAAAGTGAACTTACACTTACAAAAAGTAATAATAAACTTAAGTTTAATCTTTTAACAGTTAAAATCATGAAAACTGCTACTTCCAAACTCGCTTTTGGCTTTAATGCCGTTGTCGCTGGTCAGCGTAAAGTTGTTGACACTCCTGAGCTTGTTGCTCTGACTACCAATGGTGGTTTCCGTATTTCTCGTCTTGTTTCCAAGGCTCTTGGTATTCAGCATGGTGAGTACATTCAGTTTGTTCAGAATCTTGACCAGGTTCAGGCTGCTATCAATGCTAAAGCTGAGGTTTATGTTGATTGGTGCGCTCAGAATGGTCTTGATGCTGACTCTGAAGAAGCTGCTGCTGCTTTCCACAAGGAAAACGATATGTGGGGTATTGTTAAGGGTTATGCTCTTTTCAATGACAAGGGTATTGCTCAGACCTGCACTGACCGTCTGACCAAAGCTGATCGTGAGGCTTATGCTGCTAAGAATTATGATGAAATTCTTGCTCAGGCTCAGGAGTCTGGTTCTGATGAACTGAAAGACGCTATTGCTGCTGCTGATGGTAATAAAGAAGAAATCATCAAGATTCTTGCCACTGTTGTTCGTGGTGAAGAGAAGCAGAAATATTCTGGTTCTAAGGTTGCTAACACTTCCGAGATGCTTGGCACTGGTGTTGTTCTCAACTTTACTGATTCTAATGTTTGGAATCTTCTGAAGGCTGGTATGGGTGAAGATGCTTCTAAGAAAGCTCGTAAATTCCCTATTGACCTTGAGGCTATTACCACCATTTCTCTGTGGAATGGTTATGAAACCGTTGAGGTTCCTTGCCTTCCTTTCGATGCTTCTGAGTATGAGGATGTTGATGCCGCCCGTACTCGTGACGCTGAGTAATTAAATACTCAAACTATTATAGCCGGTAGTAGTTAAATTGCTACTACCGGCTTTATTTTCGTTATTATAATAACTTTTTAAAAAATCCAAAAATTTATGGCAGATGAAGTTAAAGCTCCCGCAGCTGGTGCACAGGCTGCTCCAGCTAAAGCCGTTCGTCGTAGAGGTATTAGTAATGAAACTCAAGGTACAACTCGCCTTCGTTTCAGTCATACCGATGCAAAACCTAATGGTTTGTTTGTTGGTCATCTTGAAGAAGTTCAACTCACTAAAGTTGACATCAAGGAAGATAGTGCCGGTATGCCGTCTTTCCGTGGTATTGAACTGAATCGTTTAGTTCTTACTTTTGCTTCTAATGATGAAGATAAGGCTAAAAGACGTTATCAGACGCTTTCTTTCATGCCTGTTGAAAGTAATGTTAATACTATTCCTGGTGGTAAGGAAGAGTGGAAAGTCACTCGTATCTTTAATTACCTTAAACACATTCTTGATGTTTATGTTCTTCGTGGTAACAGTATGACTCCTGATATGGAGGCTGCTCTTACTCTTGATTTCGAAGATTTTGACGAGAATGGCGAATATTCTCAGGTTGCTCCAGAAGTTGTTGCTGCAAGCTGGAATAAACTGTTTTCTAATTTCTTCAACCTTTTCTCTACTGCTAAAGAAGGTGCTCCTGCTTGGAAAACCAAAGACGGTAAATTTATTCCTGTATGGATTAAACTTCTTAGATATATTAAGTCTGGTAAGAATGGTTGGACTGAAATTGATAGAGGTAATCTTTCCTTCCCTACTTATCCTGGTGAAGGTGTTCTTGAAGTTTATGTTCAGAATACTCCACCTACCATCAAACTCGATGCAACTCGTGAGGCTATTCGCCCTATGAATATCGAGAAAAATAAGAAACCTAATCTTCAGATTCCTGGTGCACCTGCTGGTGGCGTGGATATGGGTCCTGGTTTTGGTGGTATGCAGGGTAGTGAAATGGGTGCAGGAATGGCCGGTTATGGTTTTGCCGGTGAAGTTGTTGATGATATGCCTGCTGACATTTTCTAATCCTTTCTTGCTTTTGCTAAGGCTGGCATCAGAAATGGTGTCAGCCTTTAATTTTTTATTCCAATGGGTAGAAATATTAATACTGAAAATGTAAATAAAAGTTTCATATTAAGCAAAGTTAGTCAAATTACTATATTTTCTACTTATTTTGATACACCTTCTGAAACTATACAATGGTGTATAGATACTGGTAAATTTATTTGTTCTCCTATTAGAGAAGATGTTCATCCTACATTTGGCTTTAGATATGATAATAGAGGTAGATTAAAGGGTAAAGATTTCGCTGGATATTTCTGGGGAGATTGTTTTGACGCTGCTGCTTTTGTCATTTCTCGTATAGAAAATAGAAAAATTAATATTGCTAATAAAGGGGATTTCGTGTATGTGCTTAAACATATAATGCGTATGCACAACAAATTCTTTTATGGGGGACAAGAAGATGTTACTTTAACTGAAGCTATCAAACTTAGTCTTGATAGAATTCGTAAGAAAAAGCCAAACATTGAACTTGTTGTTCGAGATTGGAATAAATTTGATGAAGAATATTGGGGACAATTTGGTATTAATCTTCCATATTTAAATCGTCATTTTGTTTATCCTGTAGAACAATATTATATTGAGCGTTCAGTTAATCCTGAACCTAAATATTTTTATGACCCTAAAGATGTTTGTTATGCTTATCTTCTTGGTCATAAAAAAGGATATCTTCCGAGCATAAAATTATACTTCCCTTTTAGACCACATGGAGGTACACGATTTATTACTAATGCAAATCATTTGGAGGGCATTTATAATTTGTATAATATAAATTATGATTTTATAGTTCTTACTAAATCAAGTAAAGATAGACTATCTCTTGGTTGTACTTGGGAAAGTCTTAGTCTTGGTTACAATAAGCACCCTCTTAAAGTAGGTTTCATTAATATTCCACATGAAACTTATAGACTTCGCGAAATTGAATATACCTGGATGATAAGTAAGCTAAATTATGATGGTGAACTTATATCTCTAATGGATAATGATAGAACTGGTATGGAAGAAGCTCAATGGCTTCGTAAAAAATATAATATTAGACCTATCTTAATTCCTAAAGAGCTTGGAGCTAAAGACTTTGCTGAACTTCGTTCCAAATACGATATTACACAAATAACAGATTTTATCAAACAAACAATAAACTATATCAATTATGGCAAAGACAAGATGCCTATTCAACACATCGAAAAAAGTGATGTTAAGCCGTTCTGATAAAGGTAATTATGCTGTATTTATGGAAGCAATAACCGAAGAAACGGAAAAAAATATTGACAAACAAACTGATTTAAAAGGTTCTTTTAATTATAGTGGATTAAAAGGAAATTTAATTACTAATAGTAATACTTATTTGTATGGTGAAATAGATTTGGAAAATCCTAAAGATATTAAATATCTTATGAGGTTTAAAAATGCTATTTTAAATCCGTATGATTATCATATGTGGTATTATACTTCTTTTAATTATAAAACAGGAGAAATAAAAAGTAATCCTGAAGGAATATTTAAAGGTGTTAATATTGTTGCAAATCCTATTGTATGGTTTAAATATCAATATTGTATTCTTGGTAAACCTAAGCGTATTATTATTTATAAGCAACCTATTCCAAAACGATTAGAACTATGATTAATAAAGATGCTGACATAGCTCAATATGATGTCTATGTTTATGATGAACAAGAATGTATTCATGATTATGTTGGTAATGATTTAAGTGAAGCAAAGAAAAGTTTTGAAAATCTTAAATCAATTCAAACCAATAAAAAACAAATAGATTCTGATGTAACTATTGTATTACATGATAACTGGAATGAAAAAATTATTATGGATTACAATACTTTAAGAGATGCTTGATATTAAAATAGATACAAATTATAGTAACTATGATGCTATGAAGTATTATAGTTATGAATCTCTGCTTCATTCCCCCTGTAAAGAAGTGTTGAACAATCTGCTTTCTGAACTTGATGCTACTAAACTTTGTAATGGAGTTCAAATTTCTCCTACAAATAGTTGGCGATATGAAGAAACAGTTGAAAGATATATTAGAACTCTTTTTCGTATTCCAATTCACAATTTTGTTGAATATAATTATTATGTTGAACTATTGTTGAAAAGGCATAACGAAAATCTTGAATTTGAATCTAACTTTGTTAAGCTTCAACCTACGACTAAAACTAAAACTTCTGCCGCTAAAAAGAAAAAAGTTCCTAATGTATATGTTCGCACAGAAACCCATAATCTCTTTACAGGGGAAGTGGAGTACGATTATACTAATTTTGCAACAGGTGATAGCTTTATTAGTCCTGACCCTAATCTTCTTGAGCAACTTAATGCTCTAAAGAAAAAGAAAAAGGAGAAGAAAGAACCAAGAAAAGACTTTGGAAAAATAGTCTTAAATTTCAAGTTAAAATAATGGATAGTATTCTTAATTATGTATCAGCATTATATCGTAAAGATAATAATGATAATATTACATTTTGGAATGCAGAAACCCAAGATGCTTGCACTATTCATATTTGTCATGGTAGACTTAATGGTAAACAAATACATGAGTATATTAAAACTCATAGAAATCCTTTTGATGAAATTAAATCTCGTAGAGATGCTAAAAGAAAAACAGGATATAAATTTCTTTCAGAACTTAAAGATAATGCTGAATTACCAGATATTAATGGGTTAGAAAATTATTTAAAAACATATCTTCCTTCAGTTCGTACAACCAGTGATGGTTCTACTCTTGCAATGTTGGCTAAATCTTTTGATAAGGCAAATAATAGATTTAAAAACATTGATAATTATTTTGGTCAATATAAGATTAATGGACTTCGTTGTTTTGTTCGTGCAGAAGAAAGACCTGGTTTGTTCACAGATTATCATTTAACTTTTCAATCAAGAGAAGGTACATATTGGAATAGTCTTGAAATTCTTGAAGAAAGATTAATAGATGCATTACCAATAAGTTTATTAAACTTGATGTGCCACGAAGGATATGTTCTTGATGGAGAACTTTATATTCCTGGTTATACAGTTAATGATATTAATTCTGCTGTAAAGAATGAAGCAAATCCTCTTAATAGACATGTTCAATATTGGTGTTATGATTTAGCCATTGAAGACACTGCTCAATATAAAAGATTTGAAATTCTTGATGAGCAACTTGATGCATTTAAACCTGATTATTTTGAAAAGCGTCAACATCTTAATAATCTTGATTCTTTAATTTATCTTCCTCATTTTTCTATTACAAATGATGAAGATGCTATGAAATTTAGAGATAAATTTATTGATTTAGGTTTTGAAGGTTTAATTATGCGCAATCCTACTGAAGAATATCAATTTGGTAAGAGAAATATGGCAATGCTCAAATACAAGAGAGCCACTGATGGTAAGTTTCTTATTGTTGATATTTATCCAGAAGGAGAAAAACGCGATTTACCTTTATTTAAACTTAAGAATGATATTAATAATGCTACATTTGAAGTTCACATCAATGGAGATTTTGATTATCAAAAGAAATTCCTTACTGATGAAATAAAAGAAGAAACAATTGGTAAATATATGTTTGTAGAATTTGGTGAAAGAAGTGGTATAAATCAAGTTCCTTTTCATTGTAAAACTGTAAGACTTTTAGAGTATGAAAGAGGCGATTAAAAATCCTACAAAAATGCCTGCATCTCCTAAAAAACTTAGAGTTGTAAGAGTTAAAGATAATACAAGCATTACAGTTTACGGATATAACAATGCTGCACAACTTACAGGTGTTCCTGTAGAGCGACTTAAATATAATCTTAATAAAGATAAAAAAGTCGCTAATGGTTATAAATTTTTTGATTATTAATGTGCAATCCTTTAATACAATTTGAAATTATAAATCCAGTCAGCGATAAAAAGAAACCTCGTTATGATAAAGAACGAAATCTTTTTATGTTTCCTGTAAGTACTAAATATAGATACTATATTGAAGCAAGAACTATTGATAAAGATACTGGTGAATATAAATGGTTTCTTCTTCTTGGAACAACAAAGTTTTCAAAGGATTGTAGACTTTGTGAAGTAAATATGTATGGTAGTTGTAAAATTCATCCTCGTGGTGAATTTAAAGATTTTATTTCTCAAGAATGTTCTGAGAGAGGTAATGTTGATATGAATAAAGTTGATGCCAACAGTGATTATGATATTTGGCTAATTAGTTAATTAGTGTGAGCCGTCAGATTTGCTGGCGGCTCTTTTTGTTTCTTTGCCACTTTTTATGCCCTACAAGCAATTATAGAATACCGGATATAGGATTATATATCTAACACTATAAACGCTTGAATATGAGCCTGAAAACGGCTCAAAAATCCTAAAAATTAAATTTTGTCGTTTATTTAATAATTGTTATATTTGTATATGACAACTCCTATCGTTATTGGTATCGGTGGTCAAAAACATAGTGGTAAAGATACTTTTGCTTCTATGCTTTTGTATATTAATCAAGTAGGGCCTGCTGCTGCTAAGTATAATGTCTGGTATGAACATTATCAAACTCCTAATTTTAGCGGTAGGAATATGACTACTCATTTTGCTGATTCTCTAAAAGTTGCTTGTTCTTGTATGTTTCATATTAAAAAAGAACTTTTTTATAATATAGATTATAAGGATAACAAATATTATTCTTTTAGAGATAATAAATTTCTTGATGAAAAAGAAATAACTGTAGACCAACAAAGACTTGCACCTACAGATTTACTAAACTTCCATAATTTTGCTAATAAGATTGCTAATAATCCTGATGCTCCTCTTATTAAAATTAGGAATTTAATGACTGTTTTTGCTGATACTATGAAACATGTTTTTGGTGAAAATGTTTTTGTTAATAGTACCATTAGAGAAGTTGATGAGATTATTGAAACCTATGGTTTTTGTGTAGTTCCAGATGTTCGTTTTATAAATGAAGTTATTGCACTACATCAAACTGAAGATAAATGGCAAGGTTATGTTGTTAAGGTTATAAGACCTTCTGAAGCCCAAACTGAAAATCTTCATAATTCTGAGGTCTGTGATTTTGATCCAGATTATACTATTATAAACGATGGAACTTTACTTTCTTTATTTTATAAAGCTATTCAAGTTTATAATGAAATATTGAAAGAAAATGAACGTTGTGTTGAAATTAAAAAAGAATTGTATAAACTAAAAAATAACAAATAAATGGAAATAGTTAAACCTTATGCAGAACTTTGGATTCCCAAAGATATTGAATCGCATATTGTTCGCTGTGGTCAATTATGTTATGCTTCCGAAAAAGATATAGCTAATAAAAAAGATTGGCTTGAAGGTAAATGGAAAAATGGACATAAATCTATTTTTCGTCATGGTACTCATTATTTTGCAATACCTGTTATCGTTTGTACTGAAAGAATGAGAGCTTTCTTTTCTATTAATCCTTATTGTGGATATTATGAAAATAAAGAATGGGTGTTTGTTTCTGTAAATGATCAAACATATAGAGAAACTAAATGGATGCATCATTTGTTTAAATATAGTACAAGTGAAGACGGTCTTAAAGGTTTTATAGAGAATGAAGAAGATTCTTTTGGTATTATTAAAATACTTAGAAGAACTGTTCTTGTTCAAACTCAAATTAGTACTTCTCGTGAATTAAATCGTACTTCTCCAAATAATATTTGTGAACAATCTACACGATATTGTAATTTTACTCAAGAAAAATTTAATGGTGAAGTTAAACTTTGTCAGCCTCATTGGCTTAATTTATTAGCAGATGATGTTGATAATTGTTTTATTAATTATTGCGGTATTGATAGATTTTATAATAATAAAATAATGGTTCATAATAAAGATAAAAAACCTTATACTACAATAGAATCTTCAAGCAATAATATTTTAATTGTTAATAATGATAAATATAGCAATTATGTATACGATTATTTAGATGGTGTATTATATTCAACAAACAAATATGATAAACTTGTAAAAGCAAGTATGCCTCCTCAAGATGCTCGTGGTGAGCTTCCTATAGATACAGCAACCAAAGTAGCTTATACTTATCGTATTGAAGAATGGAAACATATTCTTGACCTTCGCTATTATGGCACTACAGGAAAACCTCATCCTAATGCAAGAATTGCTGCAAATAACATTCGTAATGCAATTAATCCTTCTCTTCCTAAATTTGAAGATGCTTGTTGGTCTGAACCTTATTTTCCTGAAGATTATCTATCAACATTAACATTATGAAAGTAACAAATACTACTCTTGTAGAAAATGTATTTAATCTTTATCCAAGTAATCCGTTTCATTATAATGAATATCGTTTACATTGTTATAAAAGATATAATACATTATTTGTTAAAATAACTAAAAGTGATAATCAAGATGATTGTATTACAATGTATGATGTTTATGTTATTGAAGAAGTTTCTCCTCTTAATTTTATTAAACGTTTTGATTTATCACAAGGAGTACTCTTTAAAGATGAAATGATAGAACGAATAAAAGAAATTATAAAAGAAAGTTGGAAATGAAATACATATATGTTTTTGACTATTGTTTAGGACATATTTATGAAATTCCTATTGATGAAAAAATATGTATTACAAATATTTCTGAATGGCTATATAAGAATTATCATTTAGAGGATGATAATATTCATTATATGATTTCTAAAAACAAACTTGAAATTGAACCAATAGAAAAAGTTTAAATTATGCCTAGTATTTTTGAAATTGGCGATAAGCTAAAAGCTATATTTAATGAGCTTGAAGAAAATGGCGGTGAGTTAACTGAAGAACTTGCTGCAGAACTTGAAATAACTCAAGATAACTTTAAAGAAAAAATCGAAAGTTATTGCCAGGTTCTTACTATGTACAAGTCTGATTCTGAATGTTGTAAAAATGAAAAGGCTCGACTTGATACTATGAAGAAAGTTAAAGATAATACTATTGAGAGAATTAAAACTAAATTACTTGAAGCTGTAAAACTTTATGGTGAAATTGGTAAATCTGGTAATAAAGTAATTACTCTTCCTACTCGTAAACTTTTTACAAAAGTTATTGAAAGTATTGAAGAAAATGAAGTTCGTAAAAACAAACTTAGTTATTATACTCTTAATTATTTAAGTGAACTTTCTAAAGAAGGTATTCTTGAACTTGGAGAAGGTATTGATGTTAATGGACTTCTTGCTTCTATTAATGCTATTGCTAAAAGTGATTACGAAACTCCTGATGAATTTGGCAATACCCCTGTAGAAGAATTCATTCCATATACTATTGCTGATTTACAATCTGTTAATCTTGAAATTAAAGAATCTGTATCTCTTTATAATATGATAACAAGAGATTCTAAAATTGGTTATCTTATTGCTTCTGATGAAATTCATTCTCTTTCTTCTTCTATTGATAAGGATGTTGCTAAAGCAATTATTAAAGAATCTCTGATGAATAACGAAGCTATTCGTTTAACTGTTGGAAATCTTTCTAAGAAAGATAGTCTTACTATTAAATAATTGTGTTTGAAATAAAAGATACAGATTCTGAATTTATCAGACATCTTAAAACTGAAGCAAATTACGCTATTCAATTGCAGAAAGAAAAAGGAGAAAGTATAAGACAAAACGATATTGCTTGTGCTGTTAAAGGTCTTGAAACTCTTGCTAAATGTAGTGAAAACTATACTGACCTTAAAGCATATCTTAATCGAATGACCGATTTCATGCGTTTTGGTGTATTTTCTCCTTTAAGTCTTTCTGAAGGTGAATTTGTTTATAAGGAACCAGGTCTTGCAGTAAATAGAAGAAATCCTTATGTATTTAAAGATTTAACTTCTATATTTTACTCTCTTGCTTATAGAAAAGAATTGTGTGAATATTATGATGCTCGTAATAATATAAATTATCCTCGTGTAACTGAAGGTATGAATTTTCTCATTCCTTTCTTTACAGGGAATAGGGTTTATATTATAAAAGGTACAACTCTCACCAATATCTATTTTGATAAAGCATATATGAAAGATGTAAATCTTTCTAATGGTTGGTTCCCTAAACCTGCTGTTGAAATTCCTATAATAAGGTATTTTGTCGATAATTATTATATTGACTTTTGTAATTTTCATGCAGCAGCAGTTAATAAACTTCGTAGTACTTATAAACTAAGAGTTGTAGAAGATACTAACGAGGATCTTAAGAAATTTGGAGTTACTTTTAACATTAAAAAAGATGCCTTATTCAGTAAAGGGAGCACCTTTTAGATATCCTGGTGCTGTAAATGTTGAGGAGTGTAAATCTTCTCAAGAAGTTATGCAAAAAGCAAAACTTAATTGGACAGTTGATAAATGTCCAATGTATGCTTTTATGCCAGCTAAAGAGGCTGGTGCTGATTTGGATGTAGATGATACTAAACATAGTCAAAGTTTTCTTGAAAATACTGTAAACGGTCCAAAAATTCTTCGTGAATGTCCTAATGCTTATGGAATCTATCGTACTGATCTCAACATTCCACTTGGTCTTGTTAAAGAGCGTTATGAGCCTGTTCAGAATCTTGATGCTTTCAAGTTTTTTGATACTGCTATCGGAAAGAATGAGGCTATATGGCAAACTGCCGGGTGGTTCGGTAATGGACAACGTATTTTTGTTTCTGCAAAACTTCCTGATAACATCCTTGTCAACGGTGACCCTGTGGACAATTATCTTGTTTTTACCAATAGTCATGATGGCTCATCTGGTGTTAAAATTCTTTTCACGCCTATTAGAGTTGTTTGTCAAAACACTTTAAATGCAGCAATTCGTACTGCTCAAAGTTTTGTAAGTTTTAGACATACTCAATCTGTTCATAAGAATATCGATATTGCTCATGAAATTCTTGGTATTACTCGTAAGCAAATTGAAATTGTAAACGAGGCTTATAATGCTATGCAGAAAATAAAGATTGATGATAAAAAAGCCATTGAAATTATGGCTAATGTTGTATTTACTGAAGCTGAACTTATTAGGCTAAAACAAACAAATCATACTCCTGAACAAGTAGCAAATAGATATTATTATGCTATTAATGATGCTGAACTTTCTACTCAAAAAGTTAATATTCTTTCTAAAATGGTAGATTATTATCATATTGGCCCTGGTCAAAAAGAAATTGAAGGCACAGGTTGGGGAGTTTATGGTGCTATTACTGGTTATTATTCTAATATAGATAATACTGAAAAAGAAAAACGACTTGATACATTACTATATGGAGATAGAGCAAGAAAAATATCTTATGCAGGTAATATGATATTAGAAAATGCAGGTTAATTTTAATACAAATAAAATACCTTTTATTTTAAATAAAAGTAATGATATTGAATTTTATAATATTAAAAGTTTAGATAATAAGTTTTCTATAAATAAAAGCGGTCAATTAAAAAATAATAAAACTAATAATATAATATCTGTTTCTATAGGAAAAACTGGATATTTAAGAGCAATGATTAGGTTAAATGGTAAACAAAAGAATGTAGATATTCATAGATTAATGGCAGAAGTTTTTGTAAAAAATCCTAATCCTAATATTTATAAAGAAATTGACCATATAAATAGAATAAAAACAGATAATAGAATAGAAAATTTAAGATGGTGTAATAGAAGCATTAATATGAAAAATGCTGACTTAGGAAATATAAAAGTTTATAAAACAGATTTAAACTATAATATTATTAAAATTTATAATTCTATAAATGAGTGTGGTAAAACAGAAAAAATAAGCATTCCTACATTATATAATTTATTAAACAATAATTGTAGAGGAAAACAAGTTTTTTCTAATAATGTAATAAAAGATAATATTTACAATAATTATAGATATATGTATGAAGAAAGTTATAATAAATATAAAATTAATTAATACGCTTCTTTATGGCGATAGAAGTCGTAAAATTGCTGCTGCTGAAGAAATAGAAAAATACAAATTAACTTAATAAAAATATGAAAACAATAGACTGGGTATTTATTGGATATTTTATTATAGGGCTTATTTGTGGTATTATTGCTGTAAAAGCATATACTAAAGAATATGGAAAATCACCCGCTTCAATTATAATTTTTGTATGTAATTTTGTTGCTTGGATAATAGTTTTTCCAGACCAAATGATAGAGTTAAAGGAAGAAAAAGAGAAAAAGCAATCATAAGAAAATTAATATATTTATATATATATATATATATATAAATTAATTAATTATATGGCTGATGATTTATTTTTTGGACAAAAAATTGAAGTTGAAGGTAAAATAGTATTTGATTTTTCTAATCCTTCTGATATTTATTGTAGAAAATTATTAGTTAATAATAATGATTTAAATGATAAACTTATTAAATTAAATCTTATAGATAAAGAAACAAAAGTTAAAATTACTATAGAAACTCTGTAAAATAAAATTAATAATGTTAGACTACATTAATCATAACATTTATGAGGCAATTTGTGAGGCTATTTCTGCAAAAACTGAAGAGAATAGGTCTATGACAGAAGTTGCAGCAATAGTACGTAATTGTCTTGAAAGGAATGCTGAACTTCCTGTAAAAATTTATTGTGAATCTCCTGATTATCTTCCTCCTGAATATGCTCATCCTGGTGAAGATGCTTGTATGGATTTAAGAGCAAGATGGATTGAAAGAAAAGCAGATAAAATTATTTGTCATACTGGTATTCATGTTGAATTACCTAAAGGTTGCCAACTTAATATTTATCCTAGAAGTTGTAATGTTAATACGGGTTGGTATATTCCTAATAGCCCAGGTATTGGCGATTCTGGTTATCGTGGGGAAATTAAAGTTGTCTTTAGACATCCTAATGGAATGGATAGAGATGAATTTCCTTTTAAAGAAGGTGAAAGATGTGCCCAATGCCAAATTGTTTATGCTCCAGAAGTTAAATGGCAAAGAGTTGAATCTCTTGAAAATTTAGCTCCAAGTAAAAGAGGAGATGGTGGTTATGGCTCAACAGGCAAAATTTAAAAAAGATGAACTTGTTTTTATAGGTTATGATTATTGGTCAAGACCTATTTATAGTTATCATGGTAGATTTTTTAAGGATGTATCATTAAAAGGAACAGAAGATAATATACCTGATATATTATATAGTGCTGTTAATAATGATAGAGAAGGAGAACCAAATAACCCTTATGAATTTGAATGATATGAAAAAAGAGAAACATCTTAAAAAATATATTGTTGATGTAACTTGGTATCCGATGTATGTTCCAATTTATAATGATACATTTATTGTTTGGTGTTATAATAAAAAAGATATAATACATCTTTTAACAGAATATTATAATTCAAAAATGTTAGTTACGGATTATAATTTTGTTGCACATTATAAACTTTTTAGTACAATTTGGTGTAGATTATTTAAGAAAGTTCCAGATAGTCCAACTATTGAACATCTTTAAGAATTTAGTAATGTAAGTGTAAGTAAAAAATCTAAATTCTTAATTTTTTGATTCAATTTCAGGCGATTTCAGACACTTTCGGTTAATAATGTATAGTTATATGTATGAGGATATAAAAGTCAATTATAGCCAGCGCAAGGTGGCAAAGAATTGATTTTTGAAACAAAAAATAAAGCCGTAGGATTTGGAGTATTCTCCGTTCCTACGGCTTTTTTAGTTATAATAGTGCCTCTATGAGCATCTATTTTACTTTATATATCATTAGTATTTTATCTATTAAGACTATACATAGGTTCATTATCATTACCATCATTATTTCCTTTAGCAGCAATACCTAAGTTTTTAAATAGTGTTTGAGCAAAGTTGTTTTCATTAACTTTATAATAATTATTATGAGAACCAATATGCTTTATTTGTTGATATTGACGATAAGCAGGAATATTCTTACGAACAACAACCCACATTTTATTTTCTCCTTTATAAGTTCCACGCTTATAATCGGGTTCATAATCGGGATTGGTTGCATATTGAGTAAGATAGCTCCAAAATTTCATACCATCATAAATATAGTCCATAGCTACAATAGGCTTATCTTTAAAGTTACTAAATTCAACCCAAAGACCACCACTAAGTAAAACACCATACATTGTAGATTCTCCATAAAGGCGGTCTGCAAGGTAAAGCATTTCATTAGCCCATGTACTATCTTTAAGGTCATCATCGTCCATAAAAGC
>Ga0310690_10006259_pt1 | contig 15724 bp, 19 predicted proteins | sample AusTroGonzalo_MG_2_FD_207661 | JGI IMG/M metagenome (GOLD analysis project Ga0310690, IMG submission 207661) | Bovine rumen microbial communities from tropical cattle in Woodstock, Queensland, Australia - Gonzalo_04 (v2) (version 2) | ecosystem: Host-associated > Mammals > Digestive system >... | reverse complement strand
TAACCCTGTATGCTGCCGGGCGAAAGTTCGCGCAGCGCCATATCAATCTTGTACTTATTCCAAAGCTTCAATGTCTCAGGGTTGATCTTCTTAATCTTCTCTTCGTCGTAGAAGTGAATCTTCGGGCTTAGCTGTGCCATTCAATCTCCTACCTTACTTAATAGCCTCTGCAATTTTGATCGCTGGCGTAAACTTCACCTTCGTCGTGGGCGGCATTTCCTCCATCTGACCCGTAGCCGGGTGGCGGTACTTCTTCGCCGCGCACTCAATGATTTTGAAGTTGCCGAACCCAGACAGGTTCACGTCTTCACCATTCACAAGCGCATGACCAACCGTGTTTGTAAAGAACTCAATCACACGTTTGGCTTCACTCTTCGTGCAATTATTATCTTTCGCAATGCGTGTAATCAACTCGGGTTTATTCATTTCCAATCTCCTTTTAATCCTTTTAGTCAAACTCGTCAGATCCGACTGACTTAATCCAGTCGAATATCGTAAACGCACCGCAAGCCGCGCTGGTCGATGACACACACCGCCTGTTCGGGCTTATTGCTTTTGCGTTTAGCCATAATGTAATCGTCGGCGCCAGAAATGCAGCCGCTCTGTACTACCTTCGTGTCATATACAGTCAGATAGCCGTTCGTGTGCCGATGCCCAAGCAACACAATATCAGGCTGTTTACCGAACCACATCGTGAAGTTCTGCACAACCGACTCCGGGCTGTCCTTGTGTCCATGCGCCGCCATCACCAGACTGTTGCGCACCACAAAGACCGGCACTTCGGGATCAATCTCATTATCACAAATCGTCACGTTCTTCACGTTCTGCAGTCGCGCCTTGAGATAGAAGGGGAGTAGCACATCCATGTTTTCGCCGTCCAGCGATTCTTCTTTGCGCGGACTGATGCGGCTGTGATTGCCGGGCGCGGTATAGACATAGACGTTGTGAAACTCCGGCGCAAGCTTAACGATCATGTCAGCCAGCAGCTCTGAGATATACTTGAACTGCTGCATCATGTCCATGTTGTTTTGCAGGCGTAGCGTGTAATGGATGATGCCGGACAGGACTTCAGAGATCACGATGTATAGATTCTCCGACTTCTGGTGTCCTGCAATCCGAAGCACCTCGGCAGTATATACGCTCAGTCTATCTGCCAAAACTTCTTCGTTAAAAGTGTTCTTAAAGTTCTCAATCTCGATGCCAGCATGGACATCGGTGATCGGCATTAAAATGTCGTTGTCAGAGGCCAATAGCGAATGAGGTACTTGGAGACCAATCGGTCGAGTATTGTCGCTAATAACCTTTTGAACGGATTCGAGAAACGCCTCTTTGCGTGCTTCTTGTCTGATGACACGGTTATACTCTGTACGCTCATCTCGAAATTTAACCTTCTCTTTCTCGAGGAGACGTCTCTGCTCCTCAAAGTCTTCTAAGAACTCCGTGTTCTGCATCTTAGAGAACACGTTCCGATAGAACAGCGCCGCTTGCTGGTATTTCTTACGGTAGGCGCTTTCATTCCAGTACGCATCGTCCTCGCGCAGCTCATCATTAAAGATGCGTGCGAGCTCCGTCCAGCTCATATCAAGCAGCCCCTGATCCTTAGCGGACGCCAGCCGCCATATGAACTGCTCATCGTTCTCGCCGGTCAGACGATGTAGAGTCAAATCAACCACGCTTCGCACCCGCACGTTTCTGTGCTAAGAACGTCATCACCTTGCGCGCTTCCTCGACATAGTAGGTGTGCTTACGCGACGGCGCCTTCTGGCACGTCACGCGGATGTGAACATTCGGAAACCTTTCTCTGATAATTTCAGCGTCTTCCTTGTCAATACGGATAATACTAACCATTCCTTTGCGTCAAATTTTGAAGAGAGGTATACCCCTCTCCTAACGTAACGTCATTAACCGATTTCAGAAATGGCGTATTATCCGTAAAAAAATTGAATGTTTTGCAAAATGGTTGGTTTAATTTCGCTTGCTTTTTTGTATGTTTTTCACAAAATATCCGCATCTTTTTGCACAAAATATCGTGACTTTTTCACAACTTCATACGGCATCCCGTACAAAATAATGCCGCCGTTTGCGTCAGGAACAATATCATAGATGGCATCAGACGCCTCTTCAATGAGCGCATAGAATGCTGTGTTCGGATAACCGAACAGAATATCAAACACTCTGCGATAGATGCGATTGTGACGTGGTTGCTCAATCTCGGTAAGCAGGTACGACATGTCAGCCAACGTAAACGCGATGCTGCCAATATACTCAATACAAGCCTGACGCTCTCTCTGCGCCAGTTCACAGCACTCGTGTTTGGACAGCGACGAATCATTGTAGATGCTGCGAATTGCCGCTTCCATCTGTTCAATAATATTCAACACGCGCTGCACACGATAGTACTGTCGCCGGCCGCCGTCCTTAACCGGCTTGATCAAAGCTGACAACGGCAGGAAGGTTAGTGAGCCCGGCCGGCCGGAACGACCACGCTGGTACTGATTAACGCACGTTTGCAGGTAGTCCATGGTTGTCTTGTGCTTCTTGTAGTTCTTGCTTGCGTTGTCGTAATACCCCTTACCCTTATCCTTGGCAGCGAAGAAGTTCGGCTTAATCTTACGGTCTTTCTCATCAAGCATCTTATACTTCTCGCGTAGTATATGCAGCTCTCTAGCGTTGTTGATTGTAAACTCTTTCTTGGCCTTATCAATTTCTAAACCGGACATGATGCTAAGCTTGCACACGTCCAAATAGATTGCGTTGACATCGCTAATAGAGGCGCCGCGATTCAACCGATCCCAAATTTGCGTGTTGAGTTCCTGCGACAAATTAATGATGTCGCCAATGAGGTTGTTGCTTGTTTTAATATCGAGGTCTGCCTGCTCTTGACACGTATATCTGCGCTTGCGCTTCAAACCAGCCACATTGCAAACCGATACCTTGAACTTGCCGTAGTTCTTTTTAGCGGCGTTAATGATGTGCTGATTGTCGGATAATAGAATTGAATCCGAGTCGAAATCACATCCCGCGAGTCTCTGCAGTACATTCTCTCCAATACTGTTGATACAAACAATCTGTGGCGTTAAGTTGAAATAGATATCAATCGTTGAGTCGGCTTTGTTCCACGGCAGCCATACGTTGCTGATAGATACATGCGGGCTGCGGGAGGCAACCAGCGTCTGTCCGTACGCAAACCGTGTGCTGTGGATATTGCCGACGCCAAGCATACTCTCGCCGTTAAATCGACCAATTGATGCATACAACATCTCCATCGGGTTGCCAAGCAACGTCGAGTAGTTGCCGTTTACCAATACGTGACCAAGCCTCAGACTCTTTACGAACGACTTGATTAAGTCCTGTCGGAAGTCATAGTACAACCGCGTCTGCGCGAACTTGCCGTTGACGCCAAGCATCTTGTAGACGATGTCGTTCTTACTGGCAATGTAGGTAATATCAATCTCGTCCGTCAGTGGATACTTAATGTGATGGCGCAGCACAGCCGGGTTCTGCTTCAACAGCGTGATGTAGTCAAACGTGTCTTTCAAGAACGCATCCGTCTCATCTTGTGTCATCTGCAACGTGTTCAGCAGCTGATAATGCGTCTGTACCATTTTGCCGTGAAAGAAGTGTGTCGGCTTATCGTACTTGACCACGCCGAACATGCTGCCGACATTCTCTCGCCAGTTATTCAACGTCGAGAACTTGAGATACTTAATGCTGCTCGGCGTGGTTATTAGCTTGATCTCACTCAAATCTGTTGCCTGCGTATCGCCGTTCAATTGTGTCACCTCAGTGATACCGTGGTCGGCGAAAAACTGCTGCAGGTTACAGTTAAAGCAGCAGCATTTGAAGAACAAGTTGCGCAGCAGAATCATACCCTTCTTGGCGTACTTTCCCATCGCCGACGGGTCAATCAACCCTTGTCCATCCCATATGGAGTTTTCAATCTCGCACTCCTTCTCCACCGCGACAAGCTCTCCGTTCTCTTCCTCTACCGATACAACGTCATCCTTGAACACGCTGGTGTAGTCATCGATCACGAGGATGTGACGCGGGTCAAGGTCAATCACATCAACAATAGAGGAGGAGGGGAGTGAGATGTATGATTCCAGCGCAGCTAAGTCAACCTCATCTCCCTCTTTGACTTTCAATCCGCATATTTCCCATTTATGCATGCGGCGATATAGCTTCTCATCAATGAACAAGCACTTGCCAACACGCGAGCTGCCGGATGAACGCTTCCAGCGGATGTAGTGGACACCGTCACACACAAAGCCGTTCTCGTAAAGATATTCACGCACCTGAGCCGTCGTCTTGACCGTCCTAGGATTCTTTGCCAGCTTGTACTGTCCGTCCTCAAACACGAAATATTTGCCGAGCACGGCGTCCTCCACAGGATGCTCTACCGGTTCGTCCGTGACAATAGCAAGCAACTCGTCGTTCTTGACGCACACATTGTCCTCGATCTTCAGATCACGCTCCGCGTGACCAAGCTTAACATACAGGGTACGCGAGGTAGGGGAGGCAGGATTCTTTCTAGACGCCTTATTGTACTCTGCAACGGCGTATTTGAACGTCACGTTGATGACGCGGTTTGTATAGTGCTTGTCGCCGCGCTCAAACGCAAAGTCCATTCGCCTGTATACGCGCTCATAAACTTCCCGCAAGTGAATCTGGTCAAGCGAGTAATCCAACGTGTTTATGTATTTGCGCAAGTTGACATCGCCGCTGCGTGTACGCAGGGAGTAGCCGCCGCTGCCGGCGGCATTGTCGGCGATGTACAAATCCTTGGCGTCCAAACTCGGAATGTAAATCGCATGGTTTCCTTCGATGGCTATCAATCCTCCTTGTCGCCAAACTTACCCAACATCTTTTCCAGACGCTCATTTGCATCGATGACTGCTGCCCGATACTTGCTCAGCTCGTGCACATATTCTCCAATATCTTTTACCGCTATGGCATACCCGCAATTCTGATCGCACCACTCCTGATCACGGCTGTAACAATGCAGGCATTCCTGACACGGATCATACATTGTCTGCACCACCTTCCTCATCACGCACACGGCCGAAGTTGTGATCGGCGCGTAGCGCCATCTCTCGCCTCTGCGCATCCGATAATTGTCGAGGCAGACGAACCTTGATCCACTTCTTAGGGCAAACATACTTCGCACCGTACTCATCCTTTCGCACCAAAGAACACTCGGGATGCTCGGCGCAGTACTGATCCATACGCCGCATCAGCGCCGGACTGCAGGTGTCGACGGTGGCAGTCTTCTCGGCTTCGTTGTAGAGGATGATGGTCTCACGCTCCAGATTTGATAGGTTCATTCTGACCCTCCTTTACAGTGAAATGCATCAAACGCTGCGGTCAACTGATCGGCGCAACAGATCTTCACCGCCAGCGTCAACATGACGCGATCGTGCAGCGTCTCAAACAATGGCTCGGTTTGGTTGCGTTTGCACTCACAATAATAAGCATGCGCTAAGTCACACAGCAACTCAGCGCACTCCAAATACCAATCTTCAGTTTCTTCCGGCTCAAGGCCTGCGGCAAACTCAGTAATCAACGGCTCTAACTGTGCAACCCACGCCTTCTCTCTTTCAGTAAGTTGATATGTACTCAAGTGTTCTACGTCCCTCCTTTACGATTTAATAATACTCGTCGCCGACAGCAACTGCCGCGCCGGGGAACATTGCCCGAATGCTATCAACAGATTCCTGATCTGCCGGCCAGCAAATCATACAATCATCAAATGGGCCAATATGGAAGAACTCTTCCATCTGCTGCATTGCTTTCTCATCAAATCTGTCGCTCAATATTGCGCATGCAGCCTCATAACACGCATGCGGCCACGCCTCACGCGCCCACGGTATTCTTTCACACACACACAGCATATCGTGCGTCACACGGGCAAACATCATTGCCTGTTCGCCGCTCATCTTGGCGCGTTTGCGATCTGCTCTCCAAAACCAATATCTATCTCGAATATGTACATTCATGCTATATCCTCCTGTATATTGTTATAAATTCTATTATAATCAGCGGCACATTCGTCCATCCACGCGTCCAATATTTCACGCATACGTCTGCTCGGCAGATACAGCTCAATTGGCTCGCCGTTACGAATGGCGCTTCGCCAGATCCACTGTAGCATCGTCGTCAGGGCGAACTCATCCTGATTACTGCTGAAGCCCATAGGCTTGTAGTACTGGTCAATCTCGGGTCGTTGATACACATTCACGAGATAAGCCAGAATATGTCTGTTACCCCATTCGTTCAGCGACGTTGCGTTAAATACAAGGTGCGCGTGTAGGTACCCCTTTTGTTTCAAGAACTCTCCTGCGCTTGCAAAACAGCCGAACAACCTATCGTCTGCCGATACATCTGGGTGATCGGTACGCAGGTATTTACGCAACAGACTGCGCACACGATACGCGCCTGTACGTTTACTGTTCGTAGTCTCCTGCGGGTTGCCGTTCTCATCAAACACCAGCGACTTGCGGTAGGCGTTGAGGTTTTCCTTCCACCATCCCATTGATAGGGCGGTACGTTTTTCGCCAATCGCATTCAGTTTTGCGTCGTCGACCACATGGATCATATCGCGCATATGTTCGGCATACGACGGCATATAAACCTCTTCGTCTACAAACCAATAGTTACCATGACCATCGGTATTCACATAAATATACTCGTACGGAATTTTATGAATCTCAAGCAGTCTAGCCATTGTAGACGACTTGAACCGATACGTCATAATAATGACCTCTCGGGCGGCAGCCAGCATTCGATCCGATACCATCCAGTAGCAACACTTGCCGTTTGGCAGCATCACCAGTTTGTGCGAGTCTGCAAGATGCCACATACGCTGAAAGTGTTCACTATGCCCGGACGGATCGTAGTCATCTTGGAACTCAAGGTAGCCGTGCAAAGTCTCACGAACCGCGCCGCTGCCCATCATCGTCTCGATGTCACGCTTAGTGATTTGAGCATCCTCAAATACCTGTACGACCTCATCGACGATCAGCGAGTAACCATGTTGCTTAATCATGTCACACATTGTATCATTACATAATGTGTACAACACATGCGATATTGCTACGTTGCGTCCAGCCTCCAACAATCGCATCAGATTTGCCGTCTTGGTTTTGTCCTTACCACGTTCACTCGGCAGAGCGAAGCACAGTCCCGGACAGGCATCGGCAATCCGACGGTCTTCCTCAAGACGCGGAGTCACATAAATGAACTTGCGACCTGGGTGTTCGTTCATGTACCGAATCGCAGCACTCGTTTTGCCGGAACCCATCAGTGCATCACAGACCTTGATGTTGGTCGGCGGACGACAAGCTTCTGTCAATCATACCATCCTTTCTTAGTAGCAGAGCTACACTATATTTTGTGTTTGGAGATTGGAACTATATCTCCCTGCACTACATATTGTAGCACATGATTTGCCTAATGAGACGTTAAAACTAAAATTTTTTCAAAAATATTTTTCCAGTCAACCGTTTTTGCACCAAAAATTTGCACCAAAACGGTGCAAAAATCTTTTGAAAAGAGCCGATGAACCCGCACCACGTCTGGGTTTTTCAAAATCGTTCTCTAAGTATATATACTCGGTCTTTTAGCGGGTGTCACTACAGCTGTTCAGAACTCCGGTTCAGACCTCGCGATTTACAATCGCTCCGGTCAGAGAGATGACGTTCCACGGCTACGCTAAGTCCTATACTAAAAGTTTCAAACTTTTGTAGAACTGAGAATATAGTAATCTGTAAACCTTCTGGTGATTACTTCGCCTTTACGTCAGAAAAAGAAAATAAAAAAAAATAAGCCAACTTCTCAGGACTAACCAAGTCCTTAGTTGTCAGCTCGGTTCTCTGATGCGTACCACTGCTCACCTCAATGCGATTGATCTATAAAGGCGAATCACTTACTTTTCCTTTATCACATTGAGCTTCGCAGTGGTACTTGTCTTTAGCCTTTATAAGAGAAAGGGATATATATTATACTGACGTAAAGGCTAGGTTGTACCTAAAGTTCTAAGTATCATCTAGCCTTTACGTGAAAAATATTTTTTTATTTTTTATATCTGACGTAATAGCTAAGTTATTACTAAGAGGTTAGGTAGTACTTTAGGTTGACCTTTTTCTTTGTAAAGGCTAGGTAGTACATTCCGGTATATAGATCTGTAAAGGATAGGTAGTTAATATAGGGGTAGGTTGTGTTGGTAAAGGTGGCGGGGTCGGTGTGTATCGATATAAGATAAAGTCCGACCCAGGTCAATGAGTCGGATAATCGGAATAAACTTACTGTTGATGACTGTGCGATTATTATAGCAATATCAATTGATAATTAATAAATAAACGAATATCATTTATTTTGTTCTATTATTCGTTTGTTTTATATTAAAAAGAAAATAAAAGTAATCAAAAATAAAAACAATTTGTTTAATATTCATCGAACTGTACAAATAAATTTAGAAGATTTGATGGAATCACAATGGATAAAATGAGTTTGGTGTGGGAGATGGAGCGACTGACATTCATGAACGGACTGTGAACAAAACCGCGTTGTAAACTACCCGATAGCCCGATTTTTTGGGCACTTCGCTCAAAAGTGCCGAAAAAATTTTGGCAAATTTGACGATTGTAAAAACGGCTTGCGAGCGGTACGATTTCCGCAGAGCTTCGGCTCGAAAAAATTCGCTTGCACAGCAAGCACAGAAAGGAGTCATATATCATGACTAACAAGAACACATCCACCTACACATCCGACTACCCATCCACTTCACTGAACAGCCCCTATCAGTACGATGAACTTGTGAGAACGTACGTCATCACCAACAAGTTCAGCAAGAAGTACAAACTCATCAGAAGCCCTGAGCATATCACCCAATTAGCTAAAACCCTACACAAGCTTGGTGTAATGGGCAAGTATGACAAACTCACTCAGCTAACGAACTGTAAAGCCATCCCGTTTGAGATAGAGAGACGGGTAATGTACGAGAGACTGGAGTATCTTGCCGGTAGAGGGTCAGAATATGCCGACAAATTAGCTCATAGCCGTAGTCCGAAATACAAGACTATGCTGGAGTGTGATGCAGAAGAGTTACTGAACGATGTAGCACTTGCAATGTGGCAATATGCTACAGAGGTTGACAAGCTCAAGTTTAGGTACAAGGGTGACATTGTGGATATCTGGATGCAGAGAGGTCGAAAGGCTGTTGACAAGTTTGTGAATGAGAAAAGGCAAGCGTTTTTTGAGAGATGCAAAGCACAAGATGCAGACTTGTATGTTCGAGATGCAGACACTGGAATAGTACATAATATCACAGAAGAGGTTGATGAGTTAGCAGATCCGTACTGGAGAATGCAGATGCTGGATTATAATAATAATTCACAGAGACTGATAGATGCTGTGATGAATAGACTTACAGTCATGGATCAGGAGATTTTAAGACTCCGTACTCAGGGATATAGCAATAGACAGATAGCTGATAAGCTGAGATGTGATGAGGGTACGGTGAGGAACCATCTCAAGAAGAGTATCAAACAGGTTATAGCATACTACGAAAGAGCGTATACAGCACTTCAAGCACATAGACCACACTGAGTACTAACAAGAAACTCAATCATACCGTCGGCGCCGCCGGCGGTTTTTTTTGACCTCAGCCCTCCCCTAAAGGGGAGGGCTGTTTTGGCGATTTCCGCGCTTTTTACCCGGGTTTGTGGAGCGAGGGGCGTCCAGCTACTTACTTCACTACACTGGTGAAATAAGTGACTATTCCGTCTTTTGCTTCACACTGATGTGATACAGCACATATCACAGCACAGTTTACTGTAACAAACAGCACAGTTTACTGTGACAAGCAGGTCTGCTACTGCAACGTTGGTGTCTTACGTGAACACGTATAGCAGAGGGTGCTCAGTCTAACCCAATCACGGCTTGTGTTGTGGACTGGAACACAGAATAGTGTTAGCAAAGTACATAGACGAAAGTTCTGGTAACACCCAACGGTGTTACAATCCCAGAATGAGAGTTTGTGCCAACGCATAGAGTCTCACTCGAAAGTGTATGGAGCAACCACCACGAAGTGTTTTAGCACTCTCTGGAGTGTAACCTATAGATCAAGCATACCTGTCCTCGCGATAGGTATGCTTTCCTATGGGCTACAAGTCCATAAATATTCTTTTACTGGAGGTCATTACTATGACAAACCCTGAAATCACCACAAACCTTGCAAACCTTGAGAAAGAGCATGAGAAGTACATTGCTCAGTACAACGAACAGTTCAGAGCTGGTAAAAATCTGGACGCAGAGAACACAGCTGCACTCATCGAACGGACTGAGAAGCAGTACAACGCTCTCAGCTTGACGGACTTCTATCAGCGCAACGTTGTTCCCGAGAATCAGTTTGCATCCATCCGCAACGCCTGTACCGAGGTGTACTACACTGTTATCGGTCATAAGGTCAAGAAAGACGGTAGCCTCGTCATCGGCTGGGAAGCAGTATCCCGTAACAAGAAGGTAGACCTGTATAGCTTGTGCCGGACTTACAAGTTTGAGACAAGCTGGATTCATGCACTTGAGCAGTTTACCTATCGGCTGTGTCTCCGTACCGCTCAGGACGTTATGAGCGACAAGGAGTATAAGCGTTGGCTCAAGGTGATGCAGACCACCTCTCCCTTTGCCATGAGGAAGCTCTCCAGACAGGTTGATCTCGGCGATACACCTTGCTCTAACACCCAGATTGGCAAGACGTTGCAGTCTATCGTCAACCTGATTGCCCAGCAGGACGAGACGAAATCGGGAGACGATTTCATCAAGACGAACAACAAAGACGTCAAGTTTTTGGTGAACGGCTTCAGTTCGTTGAGTTCTAAAGAGCTTCTGGGACTGAACACTGCTGCTCCGTCGAAAATGAAGGAATTGTTCCTGAGAGTGATGCACCGTGTTGTCACTAACAGCGAATACGGTGTTGGTTATCGTATTCAGAAATAACTCCACGGAAAATCGCATCAACGTTGAACAAGAGTACACCCGCTTTACGGGTGTATTCCTTTGAGCGCTGATGAAATCGCTTGTTGATTTCAATATCAACGCACAGGGCTATATCGGGTATATTGCGCCCATTTGACGACACAGCAATTGACTTTCCGATTTCGCTGTGGTAGAATAAATCGGGCATACTATGCCATATGGAATGATAGCAACGAAATGTGCTATCAATTCTATTTACCGTTTAGTATGTATATTAAAGCAATCAATGTGTTGACTCAATTAAATTTTGTTCTTAAAATTCTGTTCTTAAAAACGCCTGTCGATTCCTATTACAGAATCATATTTGGTTTTCATGTAAAGCAATTTATTGTGTAAATCTAATATGGTTTGAGAGTTGTTATTCGCAACGAAACGTAAATGCAATTTGCAAGTCGTAACTCGAACTATACACGAAGAAAGGATCAGAAATCGGCGAACGAATACGATTTGGTATATACGTCTGTAGATATAAAAATCAAATTCGAAATCAGCATAAGAATCGGCATCAGAATTAGTCTCGGAATCAGTACCGGTATCGGAATTAGTATCTGGATTAGTATCGGAATTAGTATCGGAATTAGTATCGGATTTGTAGCGAGCAGAGTTGAGCATGGATGACGCTTGCCAATCGCCGAAACTGCGCCAATTTGCACAATGATTTCATGTTGGATTTGTCTCACGAAAACGATTTCGATTCCAAATCCATTACAACGAAAACGATTGCGATTTGGATTTGATCATGCACATTATGTATACGAAATCAATTTCATTTTCACGAAAATGAATTCGATTTGAATTTCAGTTGTCAAGGGGGTGAATTATGTCAGAACAGGAATGGGCACAGATGTTTCAGGAGCAGTTGAGTCAGGCAATGTCGGAACGGAATAACGAAGACTATATCGTTAATCCCATACAGCAGGAAAAGCTATTACAAATCGTGTATCAGTTTTCAAAACTCATAAAGGAGTCTGGTGGCAGATTCGCGGATTATAAACTGATTCCGAAATTGAAACACGGTTATGTTACCGCCGTGTTTACCGCTGTGTGTTTGAATGGGGAATCTATTTCCGATTTCTGCAACGCCTTATCAGAAGCATCTGCGATTTCGATCGACGCCGCATTGGGTGGGGTCTGTATTTCAGTCACCGTACCGGATGTGTTCGATCGCAAGACGTAAGCAATTCAAATTCAATTTCATTTCCTCCGAACCGAAATCGAAATCAAAATCGGTTTCGGTTTCCGTGAACTATGCACCAGTTTCGACTGGTGTATTTTTTATACCCGAACAGAAAATCACAAACGAAATCAGTTTCGAAAGGAGCATCCTATGTTTGAAACCATGTCATCGTTCCTCTGGTTTTTCTTCATCTTCCTTGCCCTGATCGTCATCGGCATCCTGTTTGAAGAAGAACTGATCGCCATCGAAGAAGCGATCGGGGAAACCGTCCGCCAGTTCATCCGCAGCAAACGAAATCACAAAACGAATCGTGCTTAAGAAAGGAGCAAACTTATGCAAATCCCGACTGTTATCATGGATACTTACACCGCCACAGAGGAAAAGGAATCGGGTTTCAATTCCGTTCCGTCCTATGGCCGCTACGATGAAAACGCAGACTATTTCATTCCGGATGAAACGCTGGAAAACGACATCTGGATGCTCTGGTGCTAAGGAGGAAATCAGAGATGAAATCCATTCGCAATTACATCATGGATTGGATTGACGTCGTCTATGCAGTCCTGCTCGTTCTGATGGTAGCAATTTTCGTCATCATCCTATGCGGCTGCATCAGCGCCGCCATACAATCCAGCAACGAAACCGAAATCGAATTCGTCGAAGCCGTGAAGTACGGCGCGCTCGATTCCGGCGAAACCCTGTTCATGACAGAGGACGGCAACCTGTACGCCTGCGACGGCGATTTCGCCGAGGAAAACGGTTCCCGCTTTCTGATCGAATTTGACACCCACGGCACCGCAGACAAAACCGACGACGACATGCTGTCCCTTTGGGCGGCGCCGCAACGGCACGCCGCAGTCGCTTGGACACACTAAAAGGAATCGCTGTCCGATTCCGTTTGCATCGCCGTCCCCATTCCATCTTTTTGTATAAATATGCAAATACACAAACAATTCCCATTATATCATATCATAAACGAAATCATTTGTCAACCTTTGCTATGCAGAAAGGAGTTTATCATGTCACTGGTCTATAACAAATCCGGCGCGGAAATCGCTTTTGAAATCGCCGAAGCCTATATGCAGCCCGGCATCCGTTCCCAAGTTGAGCGCCGCAATCCGCAAGGGAAACAGGCTTTCTTTTCGCTCTATGAACTGTTCTATGAGCTGACGACGCTGGAAGTCTGCCCCATGAGCCTGCCGCAGCCGATCTACGCCTGAAGCAATCGCTTGCGGTTTCAAACACAAAGGAGGAAATCACATGTCACTTTCCATTCGCGAATTGCGCGAGCGTGAAGCAAACCGCCTCGCCGCCTATCATGACGCAAACTATACCGCCGCCGATCTGGAATACGCAAGGAAATTGATGCGCAGTTTCTACCGGCTGTGCGGCCTTGCCGAAACCAATCTGTACCTTGCCAACGATTCCCGCACCTGCAACCGCCAGAGTACAAAAGACAGCGAAGAGCGCGAAAGGCGCTGGGCAAATCGGCTTTCAAATCAGTTTAAGGCATTCGCCGGCCTCGAACTGTGCTATTGCGGCTATGCGCCGTCAATCGGCGTGAAGCACGTTCCATCCGGCGCATTCAGCGAGAAAATCGCCCTCTGGTTCTATCATTGAGAAAGGAAATCGCCATGCAAGTCATCTTCAATCACTGCGGCGCCCTTGCCGTCACGTCAAAAGAAAACTATGAGCGCCGCATTTGGGACGCGAACAAGATCATCCTGTGCCGCGACTTCGATTCCGCGCAGGAAATCATCGACTATTACTGTAAGTGGTTTCACTGCAAGGAAACCGATTTCGAAATCCATGTATAAATATGCAGGCGATTCCCGCGTCACTGCCGCAACAGCGGCGGCGCGCACCAAGGGAATCGCTTTTTGATTCCATACCCGCCATCCTTCCAAGATATACAATCTGAGTCAGAAAGGACTGATGCCATGTATCTGCTGCTCGCACTCGCCCTGTCCGCCTGCTGGGCTTTCATCGCCCTGACAAACTGAACACAAAATCAATTTGCAATTTGAAAAGGAGTTTTACTATGCCTATCAACACCAACACCAGACCCGCCCCGATCGCCTATCCGTTCCCGAATGAACGGAAGATGGCTGAAGCCTTCCTTGCAAACGCATGGAAAATCGGTAACGTCCTCATCGGTCTGTTGCCGCTCGACCTGATGATGGTCGATTACAGCTACCAGCGCCCGACCAAAAGTCGCGTGCAGAAAATCGCTGCCGATTTTAATCCGAATAAGTGCGGCTTCCTGCTCGTTTCCTATCGGGAAGCGGACGGCAAATACGCCATCATTGACGGAGGAAATCGCTTTGAAGCTGCCAAGCTGATTGGGCTGCCGTCTCTGCCTTGCCAGATCCTGACCGACCTTTCGGTCGAAGAGGAGGCGCTCGTATTCGCCGCCCAAAACGATAACCGCGTTCGCCTGACAGAAAACGACCTGTTGAAAGCACAGGTGCGAGCCGGAGATGAATCCGCAATCGGATTCCAGAATCTCTGCAAGGAATTCGGCATCAAATTGTATGCAAACGCGCCGAGCGGTCATCTGGTCTGCACCAAGACGGCGCGCCGTTATTTCGACCATGACGCTACTGCGCTGCGCTGGGTGTTCGACATGATTTGCAAAGCAAGCTGGAACACGGCAAGCAAGGGCTTTTCGGTCTACACAATCACACCGCTGTTTCATCTTTACGAATCCGTACACGGAAACGTAAACGAAATCGAAGGCAAATTGCTGCATGTAATGCGGCTTTATGCGCCGGTTGCTATGCTGGATAAGGCACGCGCCATATTCTCCACCTACACACGCACCGAAGCCGTCACGGCGCTGCTGGCGCGTATCATCGACGGTACGATTCCGGCACTGGATTCGGCCACCTGAAACAAATTCCAAAAAAAAATTTGCACCCGACTGTCGGATTTTCCGCAGCCGGGTGTATTCTACACAATGCAGGGAGGAACCGCAAACGAATCGGTTTTCAAATCCATGCTGGATGCATTTCCCGCAAAAATATTTTCGTCCCCGTGTCTCATTCAGAAAATTCGGGTGTATGATACGTTTTGCAGGGAAACTGTAAGCAAATCAGATTTCAATTTCAAGGGAGGAAATTCTTGTATGTTAGAAAATCACGATGCCTATATTCGTTTGCTACGGGAAGCATTTGAACGCTGGAACAAAGAACATCCGCACGCATTGGAAGAATCGCTCGCCGCTGCTCTTGCAGGCGAAGACAAAATCGAAATCTGATTTCAGAAAGGAAATGCGTTATGAGTACAATCACTCTCCACGAAGATCCGTTTACTGTGAAAGAACTCATTCAAGAGTTGCAAAGCGTAATTCAGAACTACCCTGATATGACCGAAAATTCAGACGTTATGGATAGTGCATATGTGTGGCTTTACGGTTTCAGTGATTTTCAGCTGGAGGAATTGAAAATCAGAATTCAAGAGGAACAGGATGATCGCATCAAGGTGATGAAAACCGAACTGCTACACAACGTGTTG
>Ga0310690_10006258_pt1 | contig 15726 bp, 12 predicted proteins | sample AusTroGonzalo_MG_2_FD_207661 | JGI IMG/M metagenome (GOLD analysis project Ga0310690, IMG submission 207661) | Bovine rumen microbial communities from tropical cattle in Woodstock, Queensland, Australia - Gonzalo_04 (v2) (version 2) | ecosystem: Host-associated > Mammals > Digestive system >... | reverse complement strand
GACATAACAAACGGGCTTCCCATTGTCGTCCTGATCAATGAAGGAACAGCCTCGGCAGCTGAAATCGTATCAGGGGCCTTACAGGATCATCACAGAGCCTTAATCGTAGGGTTAAAATCCTTCGGGAAAGGATCCGTTCAAACAGTCAGAACCATACCGGGATTTGGTGGCATCCGTCTAACAACGGCCAGATACTATACACCTTCTGGTAATTCTATTCAGGCGAAAGGAATCACACCGGATATCGTCATCCCGCGGGCAAAGATAGAAGAATTACCGGTTCTGAACGGTTTTGGAGAACAAAATTTGCCCAAAGCCATTTCCTCAGTTGTCGGTAAAAAAGCCAGCGAAACCGATAAAATTAAATCGACAAAAGTGGCGGACACCTTAAAAGATTCAAAAGATAAAACAGAAAATGATGAGGAAAATAAAACCGATTATCAGTTAGATCGGGCGATTGATATTTTGCATGCCATTTATCTGTCACAGGAAAGAAACTAACGGAGGAGCAAATGACAAAAGGATATCGTTCAAATGTCGGAATGATGATTATTAATAAAGAGAAAAAAGTGCTGATGTGCACACGAATCCATTCGGAAGGACAAACCTATCGCCTGCAAATGCCACAAGGTGGTATTGATAAAGGGGAAACTCCCACACAGGCGGTCTACCGTGAAATGTGGGAAGAAATTGGATTAAAACATGAAGATGTACGCTTCATAGCCATAGCCAAAAAATGGTATAAGTATGATTTGCCCGAAGCAGTCAGACGAAAAAAATCAATTCGGGGGCAACGTCAAAAATGGTTTTTATTCTTAATGGTTTCTTCCGACAGTAAAATTAATTTTAAAACAGATAAAGTGCAGGAATTTACTGCTTTTGAATGGGTTGATTTAGATCGGGTTTCCCAATCCGTCGTAGAATTCAAGCAGCCTGTTTATCAACAGGTTGTAGAAGAATTCAGACCTTTCGTGGAACGATTAAAAACAACCCTCTAATGACTGGCGGCAGCACCATAGATTTTTTTCAGTTGTTCGTGACTGATTTGTTTTTTCGTACTGTCTTTTGTTATATCTCCATGCAGATTCTGGTCTTTCTTTTCAGGATCTTTGCGATCGTTGATAGAAGCGATCGGTGCCGAGTTTTTAAAAAGCATATCCTGCATAACGGAAGCCTTATGTTCGCCGGTCTCTCGGGATATAATTTTAATATCCTCCGCCATATGGGCACTATCGTCGGCAATCTGATTGCCGATTGCCCCGTCACGACCGCTTTCGGCAAGTTGCTTCATGGCCGTATCCACATGGCCGGTTTTAATCCCTTGAACTGCTTCTTTTTCAACGGCAGAAGCCTGACGACCCGTTATTTTTCTAACGCGTTTGCTTAAATTTTCGCGGGCTTCCTCCACCTTTTTCAAGCGGTCTAAATCCTTTTGAGCGACCTCTAACCCGTTACGACGGGCCAATTCAATCTGTTCTTTTAATAAATCGGGGTGTTTTTCCTCAGAAATACGGAATAATAATTCTTTTTTTTCTTTCTCGGTAAGAGGTCTTTCCTTCTTTTTTTGGCGCGTCAAAGCAGGACGCATAGCCAACATCTGCTGCCGTTTAAAGTGCACACTTTCTTTGTCCGGTTGGCGGGGGCTACGCCGATCTAGTGCGACATACTTCTTTTTCGCATTTTGCCGAACTGCTTTTGTTTTGGCGCTCTCAATCATAGTTCTCTCCTCTCCCTAATTATATTATACTGCTTTTTTGAATTTTGTCCAGAAAAAGATTTGCAATTTCGTTTTAAAATGGATATATTGAAAAGAGTTTAATATGAAGGGAACTAAAAATGGGAACAGCAAAAGAAAATTTTATTGATTTACAAAATTACATGGGTACACAGATTATTGGTCAAAAAGATCTGGTCCAAAAGATGTTGTTAGCCTTGCTCAGCGACGGACATTTGCTGGTGGAAGGCTTACCGGGATTAGCAAAAACAAAGGCCGTAAAAGTCTTATCCGGTTGTTTGGATGCCGGATCACAACGTATTCAATTTACACCGGATTTGTTGCCGTCGGATATTACGGGTAGTGATGTTTTCAGACCGGAGACAGCTTCCTTTTCCTTTAAAAAAGGGCCGATCTTTAATAACCTGATCTTGGCGGATGAAATCAACCGGGCTCCGGCAAAAGTTCAATCCGCTTTGCTAGAAGCGATGGGAGAACGTCAGGTAACAGTCGGAAATGAAACCTATCATTTACCGGATTTATTTATGGTGATGGCCACCCAAAACCCGATTGAACAGGAAGGAACATATAATCTGCCGGAAGCCCAATTGGATCGTTTCCTAATGTATGTTAAAATTGAATATCCGGATATTGACTCGGAACGGTTAATCCTAAAACTTGTTCAAAACGAAGAGAAAAAACTTCCGCCGGCCCGTTTTAATAAAATTACGCAAGATCAAATCTTCCAAGCCAGGCAAGAAGTTTTAAATACCTACATGTCACCCGAATTGGAAGAATATCTGGTCCAATTCATCATGGCCACCCGTCATCCTGAAGCCTACGGTGAGGATGTGGCAAAACTGTTGCAATATGGTGTCAGCCCCCGTGGAACAATCGCTTTGGATTTAGTATCGCGGGCAACCGCATGGTTGGCGGGACGTGATTATGTGGTTCCAAAGGATATTCAAAGCGCCATTCCGGATGTTTTACGGCATCGAATCATTTTATCTTTTGAGGCAAAATCGGCCCGTATGACAGCAGATGACGTTTTAAACAAATTATTGGAACGGGTACCCCTGCCCTAAGGAGGCTTTTTGAATACGGAGCACAGTCCAGTTTCTGTTGATGAAGCCAGTTTGCGGTCTTTAAGATTAATGACACATGATGCCTTAATCAGAGAGACAAAAGTAGAAGCATATACCGGCAGTGGTGAAGCTAATTCCCCGTTTCGCACGCGCGGACTTGATTTTCAGGAAATCAGAGCCTATCAGCCCGGCGATGATATTCGTCAAATTGATTGGCGAACAACTGCTAAGCAGGGGAAACCCTTTACAAAACTGTATACCGATGAAAAAGAGCGCCCCGTTTATTTCATTTGCGACATGCGTACCCGTATGAAATTTGCCAGCCACGGTGATTTTAAATCCGTTGTCGCGGCACGTATTACAACTTTTTTAGCATGGATGGTACATCACAAGAAAGACAGAATAGGCTCTGTTATTTTGATGCCCGATCAAATAAAAAGTGTTGATTTAAGAGGACGGGGCGGTATTGACGGTCTGATTGCCGATTTGGTAGCCAGCGGAACACCCGTTCCGGATCAGCCAGATCAAACCACCTTAGAACAAGCCCTTTTATTCCTGGCCAAAGAGGCCAAAAGCGGTGCCATGATCTTTATTTGCAGTGATTTCAGTGATCTGACGCCACAGGCCCTGCATGTTTTAAACCGATTAAGTACAAGACGTTCTCTGGCTTTAATACATGTTTATGACGAAATGGAAGGGAATTTACCATACGGTTTTTGGACCATGACGGACGGCACCAAAATTGCAACGGTTGATATGACCAATAAAAACTCACGTGAAGCTTTTGAAAAGCCTTTTGCCGAACGAATGGCCTTTATTCAAAAAATCGTCAAACAAAACGGATGGGGCTACTTTTCGGTTAAAACAACGGATGATTATTTGGGGACACTGACTGCTTATATGAGAAAGGGGGCTATTTAATGGCGGTTGATTTATCGGGTTTAAAAGATATCCATATACCGGTAGAACCGTCTTGGTGGCCACCTGCCTTGGGGTGGTGGTTGCTCTTAATATGGGGAATTATCATTATTATGATTTTTGCGGCCATATTCCTTTATTGGTACACAACACCAAAACAATATGCCCTAAGGGCCCTTAAATATTACTATAAAACCGATTCGGGAGCCGTGATGTTGGCTCGTCATATGTCGGCCCTAATGAAACGAATATCCCTGTTAAAATTTCCCAGAGATCAAGTAGCAAAGCTGACCGATGACGAATGGATTGATTTCTTGTTGGAGAAAACGGGAAATGCCTTTTCGGAAAAGCAGTTACAACTATTGGCAACCGCTACCTATATGCCGGAGAAAAGCCTGACTCCGAATAATCCAAGTGACCTGTACTTAGCCGGCAGAGCAGCCGTTCAAAAATTGTTTGAAAGGAAGAAAAATGGACGAAAAAGTAAAAAGCATTCATGAAGCAATCGCCCTATTGAACAGCGGTAAGATCTTTTCGCAACGGACACCAACTCCTCCACCACCACCTAAAATACAAAATGTGATTCAATCCTCGGAGGAAAAAAATGCCGGTATTTCATTATTGGTATCCATGACTTATCAATCACTATCAGGAAATATGAAAAAACGGGATATTCTGATCCGACGTGTTATTCAAAACAAAAACGAAATTTATTTGGATGGGGTCGCCATGGATATCCGGGCTCCACGATTGATTAAAGTTGCAAATATCCGTGAAATCCAAGATGTTACATCCGGACGAACCTATGATAATCCGTTGGAATTTATACAAAGCAGACTTGGGGTCCCATTAAAACAAGAACCGGAAGAACCACAAAAACAAAAGAATGAAATCGGAGCGGTTATTGAGCGGGTCGGTCATGAAATGACGGCTTTGATGTATCTTGTGGCCATTGACGGACATCGTGATAAAGTGGAACGTGAAAAAGTATTCCAATATGTTAAATCACGTACGACGGATTTATCCTATTCGGATGATGATTTAAATGAATATTTAATTTCTCTGGCACCTGATGAGGAATGTTTTGCAGATGCCTTGGAACGTGTTTTAAAAAAGGACCAAAATACGGTTCAGCACTTTGTGGAAGCAATTTTGGATATTATCATGGCCGATGGGAAAGTAGATGATAAAGAACGCTCATTCCTAATCAAAATTATGGATTTATTGGAACAGGATGGATATGACATCAGCCTACCGATCTAAAAAAACACACGTATCGGTTATTGTACCGGTTTATAATACAAAGTTTTATTTAAAACAATGTTTAAACAGTTTGCTTAATCAAACATTGAAAAATATAGAGATCATCGTTGTTGATGACGGTTCAACAGATGGTTCGGCTGATTTAATTGATTCCTATGCCCAAAAATATAAAAATATTATCACTATCCATAAGAAAAACGGTGGAGTCGGTTCTGCCTATGCGGCCGGGCTAAAGAAAGCAACTGGTGAATATGTCGGCTTTCTTGATTCCGATGATTGGGCCGATAAGCGCATGTACTTTGAATTATTTGAAATAGCACAAAAAACAAAATGTGATGTCGTTAAATCCGGTTCCTATTATACATCCTCAAAAAAGAAAAAAAGATTCATCAAATCGGAAAATTGTCACCGGATCATTTACAACCGATTAGAGGTGCCGGAATTTGTATTAGGTCATCCCTGTCATTGGACGGCCATTTATAAAAATTCTTTTTTAAAAAAGAAAAAAATCAAAATAACAGAAAATCTCAAGGACAGCGCTGCCGATATTGAATTTATCTATCAGGTTTGGTTTCAGATGAAATCACTATATGTAACAGATAAAGCCTTTGTCCATTACCGCATCAATCGGCCGGAATCAGACAGAAATTCAGGATCGAAAATGTCTTTTTATTTGTTAAACGTCCATCAATTGGTAAGACGTTATTTCCTAAAGCAAAAGGCCGAACCCGTTTATTGGGATTTGAAGACATACAACGAATTTCACCATCTAAAATATGAATTGCAACAACGGTGTCATAATAGCAGAAAAGAATTTATTTACGGGCTGTCACGCTTATTTTGGGATAATTTGAACGAAAACAGGCTTGTATCTTTACATTTTAAATGGAAAGACCTTTTCTTTTATCATATAATTGCCTGTTTCCCCTTTTTGTATGTTTTTAATGATCGAATTCGTTTCTGGATTACAAGACCGGAAAAAAACGGTCAAGTCATCGCCTGGCGATTTTGTGGATTATGGCAATGGCGGTGGAAAAAACGAATGCCGCAGCTTAAAAGAGCAAAGAAAAATTTTTATTTAATGGGGCTGCACCTGTTTTAAGGTTTCGGTTTTAATAAGCTTTCCCGAATATAATTTTCCAATGTTCCGTTTGACAGGGCCAAGAGAGCTTTGAAGTTATCATTGGGTGCGGTTTGATTCCGGCGTTCAAAACCGCATTTTTGACATTTATGTAAAATATAATCCTTACCGTTACGATGTTCCAATCCGATTGCCAACATAATCCCCCCGCAATCGCAGGCTCTATCACCGGGATTGATATCCACATGAAGGCTTGAAAGGCATCGGGGACAATGGTTTGTATAACCATTTCCCTCTACTTTTTCCCCGCAAACGGCACAAGTAAAATCTTCCTTATTTTTGGTAAATCTGGCAATTGTTGTCATATTTTTTTCCTTTCAAAGGGACTGTAAGCTCCCGCTTCTTTAGGAGGTAACGAAACCGTTACGGAAATTGTTTTTGTATGATCACGACGTTCCAAAACCTGACCTTTGCGATAAAGGGAAGCTAATATGTCGCCACGTTCAATCGGTATAGAAAGTTTTAAGATCATATTTTTTTTCAAAAATTCCTGTTCCAAACGATTTAAAAAATCATCAATCCCTTTTCCTGTCAAAGCCGAAAGGGGCCATTCTTTATCGGATCTGCCTTTTTGACAAAATAACCGATTCCGTTCGTCAGGCGGTAATAGATCGGTTTTATTCAAAACCTCAATAAGGCCTTTATCAACTTCCTCTTTTACCCCTAAATCAGATAAAACGGCTTCAACATCTTGTTTCTGTGCCTGAGAATCCGGATGAGAAATATCCCGTACATGCACAATGACATCGGCCTCTAGAACCTCTTCCAAAGTCGCACGAAAAGCCATTACCAATTCTGTCGGTAAATCAGAGATAAATCCGACCGTATCGGACAAAATAACCTGTGTCCCGTGAGGTAATTTTAACAGACGCATGGTCGGATCTAAAGTTGCAAACAACATATCCTTCGCCATAACATCAGCCTTGGTTAATCTATTAAAAAGTGTTGATTTACCGGCATTGGTATATCCGACCAATGCCACAATGGGATAAGGAATACGCCGACGGGCCTTGCGATGTAAATCACGGGTTTTGATAACATCGGCCAATTCTTTTTTTATTTTTACAATATCATCATCCAAAAGACGACGGTCCAGTTCTATCTGCGTTTCACCCGGACCGCCCAAAAAGCCACTGCCACCGCGCTGTCGTTCCAGGTGCGTCCATGAACGGACAAGGCGAGAGCGCGCGTATGTCAGATGGGCCAACTCTACCTGCAGAACACCTTCACGGGTGCGGGCACGTTGCCCAAAAATTTCCAAAATAAGGGCCGTTTTATCAATAACTTTGACATGCCATATCTTTTCTAAATTTTTCTGTTGCAAAGGTGATAAATGACAGGACATTACGACAAGATCAGCCTGAGACACTACCTTTTTAAGACGTTCTATTGTTCCTTTACCCAAATATCCGGCTATTTTTATTTCACGCAAAGGGACGGATTCCGAATAAACAACTTTCAGATCAATGGCAGCCGTCAAAGAAACAACCTCAGCCAGAAAGGCCTCGGGAGAACGATTGGTTTGGGACGATTTTAAATAAGGATAAAGAACAACTGCTTTTGTCATTTAAGCTCTTGCCATTTTATTTGAATACGGGCAAACTCTACCGTATCGTCCTGATTAGTCAGGAGAGAGATACTTTCTAAACCGGTATGATATGTTTTCAGATGCACCTGATCTTCCCGTCGGGCAGAACGGCGGAACAAAATTTTTATTTCAAGCGGTATATGCTTTTTTAAATATAAGTCATCAAAACCATCTAAGACCCATGTGGGATAAAGGGCGTTATTGACATGATGATTTAAATCAATATCATCGGTATGAACCGGAAAGATTAGTTCACCATATATCCCTTCAGGATTTGGAATTTTAGAAAATTCGGAATAAAGGGCCCGCTCATCACAAATCGTATAATGCGGTAAATGTTTTGCAATCGGAATGGGGCGCATACGCGTTATATCAATCAGAACCCATTGGCTGGTTGCATTAATAATCACATTCCCTGCAGCATCAAAAACTTGAAAATCACGAATAGCACTGGCTGCCGTAGAGGCCGAAGGCCATGTTTCAATCCGAATGGTTTCATTCCATGAGGGAAGCCGATCAATAACCAAATGATAAGCACCCCCGACCCAGCCAACACCATTTTCCCGACAAAAAGAATATCCGACTCCTATTTTTTCGGCATGGTCATCAGCAATATCCTGGAACAAATTAAAAAGGCTATGAACACGAAGTCGGGCATTTGAATCAACCTGGAAGCTGCTGACCGTGTATGTTTTTTTTAATTTTTCCATTATCAAATCTCCTGTTTAAAAACCAAAACGCTCCAGGCGGGAACCTGACCTGTACGTCCCCTAAAACGGGCTTCATCCGTTGTATCCAAAATCAGTTGCCAACGACCCTCGGGTAAAGTCCAAGGCAATGATTGATCAAATGCATTAAAGACGATAAAGAGGCTTTCCCCTCTTCCCGTAATATGGCAAGACAGAGCCCGAACATAACTGTGCCAATCTTCTTGCTTCATAGGCTCAGCATCCGGTCGTAACCATTTTAATTGATGATCCCCCGTAAAATCATCTTGTTTCAGAAGCGAAAAAGTATGCCTGATATCCATCAGACGGCAAACCAAATCATACATCCGCTGCCCGACGGCACTGATATCCGGCCAATTAATCCAGGAATAAATATTATCTTGAGCATAAGTATTATTATTGCCGAATGCCGTTGTCAGAACTTCATCACCACCCAATATCATCGGAGTTCCAAAGGATAACAGCAGGGATGCCATCAGGCAGCGAGCCCGGCGTTCTCGGAAAGTTAAAATAATGGGATCGGTCGTTTCACCTTCTTCACCACTGTTCCAAGAGTAGTTATTATCCGAACCATCATGATTATTTTCGCCGTTGGCCTCATTATGTTTTTGATTATAAGAAACCAAATCCCATAAAGTAAAACCATCATGTGCCGTGATAAAATTAACACTTTCCCATGGTTTTCGCCCTTGTTTATTGTATAAATCGGCAGATCCGGTCATACGACCCGCAAAATCGCGGGCTTGGTTTTCTTCCCCGCGCCAAAAACGCCGAACCGTATCCCGAAATTTATCATTCCATTCGGCCCAACCAGGACGGAAAGAACCGACCTGATAACCACCCATTCCCAAATCCCAAGGTTCAGCAATCAGTTTTTGTCGTTGTAGGATCGGATCTTGTTGAACCGTCGTTAAAAAATCGCTGTTAATCGCGTATTGGTTATTATTATCCCGCGCCAAAGTTGTCGCCAGATCAAACCGGAAACCATCAACCCGTATAACCTTTGCCCAATAGCGAAGAGAATCCATAACCAACTGCAACGTTCGGGGATGACCTAAATTTAAAGAATTACCGCAACCGGTCGTATCGTCATAATAACGTGGATTTTCTTTATTTAAACGATAGTAAGAGGCATTATCTATCCCCCGATAGCAAAGCGTATGCCCCATTTGATTTCCTTCCCCGGAATGGTTAAAGACAACATCCAAAATAACCTCAATACCAGCCTCATGAAAAACACGAATCATGTGTTTGAGCTCAGAAAGTTTACGACTGGATAAATAAAGGGCATGCGGTGCCATAAAGGCAATCGGGTCATAACCCCAATAATTTGTCAGATCTTTATCCAACAGGAAACCATCTGTCATAAATGCCGCAACGGGTAAAAGTTCTACCGCAGAAATACGGAGGCTCTTTAAATATTCAATAACTTTCGGCGTAGCCATACCCGCAAACGTACCGCGCAGTTCAGCATCAATATCCGGATTTCGTGCCGTAAATCCTTTTAAGTGCGTTTCATAGATAACCTCAGAATCCCAAGGCAGTTTCGGTTTTTTGAGATTTCCCCAATTATAATCATCATCCGCGCAAACAACACATTTGGGGACAAAAGGGGCAGAATTAAGACGACTGAATGACAAATCCGCATTGGGATTTCCGACACGATATCCCAGCATTGCATTATGACCGATAATAGGCGTTGTCAACATCTTTGCATAGGGGTCTATCAGCAATTTATGCGGATTAAACCGATGTCCTTTTTCCGGTTCATAAGGGCCATAAACACGATAACCGTATAATTGGCCGGGTTTCAGACCCTTAATATAACCATGAAAAACCTCATCCGTATAACAGGGCAATTCAATACGCGTCTCACCCCGTTCAAACTTATTAAACAAACAGACTTGAACCCGCTCGGCATGTGCCGAAAATAGGGCAAAATTAACACCGTTTCCGTCAAAATTAGCCCCAAGAGGATAAGGCAAGCCGTCTAAAACCTCATAATCCATGGCGCTTGAACTCCTTCTCAAATACTGAATCGGGGAAAAGTTTTAAAATGAGATCAGCCGTCTTTTGACGCTGTTTCGCTGTTCCTACAATGGCCGGTAAAGTTCCTGAAACAATAGCATCACGGAAGCGGGGAAATACTTTTTCTTTTTTGGCCAATTTAAAGGCAGCTAATGTCCGTAAGTTATAGATCCAGAAAAGTTGAGCCAGCATCATATCCAAAAAATCAAACTTTTCCATTTTTGGATAATAGCAGGCGCGCTTTTCCAAAGCTGCCGACTGAATTTCGGAATTTAAAAGCAGGACATCCGGTGTATTACGATATGATTTAAAAATGTGATTCAAAAATATAGGCATGTGATCGGTATTGTAAATGATATTTCCCAAGATATCCGCATCACGTGTATAATCCAAAACCGGTTGTACGGACAGAGGATCTTTATCCGACGGTTGGCGATTATGCCATGCCGTACAAATTTGTTCAACAACCAAATTCGGAAAATGCCTTTTGATAATAGTGGCACCAAAACGCCCGTGATCATAACCTTTTCTGTGTTCACCATTTTTGAATTCATGACAACGACCGATATCATGTAATAGTGCCGATCGGCAAATCTGTTTTTTTAATGTCGGAGATAATTTTTGGGGCGAAAGTTCTATCAAACGCTGAGCAACCTTGATAACCTCAAAAGTATGGATAAGTTTATGGGTATCAAAATCAAGTTCTGCGTGACTTTGATAATTCAAAATGGCATTCAGATACTCCTGAACCAAACAACGTGTAACCTTATCGTTTAAATCAACCTGCATTTATTCCCTCTTACGACTGATCCCCGCACACTCCAGTTTAAAGCAAACAACGGCCAGTGGCGGCAAAACAACCTGAATATCGTATTTTTTAAAATTCCAACCCGGATCTTCAGTCTGAATATCCCCCTCATTCTTTACGCCAGATCCGCCGTAAATTTCACTGTCGGAATTAAAAATTTCACGATAAATACCCGATTCATTAACACCGATACGATAATTATAACGAGGAACCGGTGTAAAATTACAGGCCACCACAATTGCCTCTTTTCCCTGTTTATCATGTCGGATAAAAGTAAAGCATGAGTTTTCATAATCATTGCCATTGACCCATTCAAATCCGCCGGCTTCAAAATCATTTTCATAGAGAGCAGGAGAATTCTTATAAAGAGCATTCAAATCAGCCACCAATTTTTGAAGCCCTTTATGCCTTGTCTTTTTCAAAAGATCCCAATCCAAACTGTCGGCAAATCGCCATTCGGTACGAACGGCAAATTCATTTCCCATAAAAAGTAATTTTTTGCCCGGGTGCATAAACAGATAGCCATAATAAAGCCTTAAATTTGCAAATTTTTGCCACATATCACCAGGCATTTTATCTATCATCGGCCCCTTACCATGAACAACTTCGTCATGTGAAAGAGGCAGTATAAAATTTTCCGAAAAAGCATAAAGCAAACTGAAGGTTAATTCGTTATGATGATATTTTCTGTGGACGGGATTTTCCGACATATAATGCAGAGTATCATGCATCCAACCCATATTCCATTTATATCCGAAACCAAGACCTCCGACATAAGTAGGGCGGGATACCATGGGCCAGGCCGTTGATTCTTCAGCAAAAGTGGTTGCCCCCTGCCCTTCAGCAAAAACAACCTCATTTAAACGGCGTAAAAATTCAATAGCTTCAATGTTCTCGCGACCACCATATTGATTGGGGATCCATTCACCTTCTTTACGGGAATAATCCAGGTAAAGCATACTGGCAACCGCATCAACACGTAAGGCATCAATGTGATACTCCTTAATCCAGAACAGGGCATTTGCCAATAGGAAGTTTGAAACTTCCTTGCGACCGTAATTATAAATTTTTGTTCCCCAGTCTTTGTGCTCACCCTTACGGGGATCGGCATGCTCATAAAGAGCGGTTCCGTCAAATTCAGCCAAACCGAAAGCATCCCGCGGGAAATGAGCCGGTACCCAATCCATAATAACACCGATACCCGCTTTGTGAAGTGCATCAATCATATATTTAAAATCATCAGGTGTCCCATAACGGCTCGTCGGTGCATACATACCCGTAATCTGATATCCCCAACTGCCGTCAAAGGGATATTCGGCCAGTGGCAAAAATTCCACGTGCGTAAAGCCCATTTTTTTCACGTATTCAGGTAATTCTTTTGCCATTTCACGATAGGTAAGCCAACGATTACCCTCAAGACTGTTACGACGCCAAGATCCCATATGAACTTCATATACCGATAATGGCCCGGACAATTCATTGGCTTTTTTACGACCGTTGATGAGCCAATCAGAATCGGACCATTCATAACGATCATTTTTAAAAACGAGGCTGCCCGTTTTAGGCCTCATTTCAAACGCAAATCCGAAAGGATCGGATTTAAGCGGCATTAATCTTCCATGAGCACCGACCAACTCATATTTATAAATATCCCATTCTTTCATACCGGGAATAAACAATTCCCAAATACCGGAACTGCCACGGGGACGCATCATGTGGCGGCGGCCGTCCCAATCGTTAAAAAGCCCCACAACACTAACCCGTTTAGCATTAGGCGCCCAAACAGCGAAAGAGACACCCTCTACCCCTTGATGCGTGATCAAATGCGCCCCTAATTTATTATAGATTTGCATATGGTTGCCTTCACCGTAAAGATACAAATCAAGTTCTCCAAGCACGGGAAGGAAACGATAGACATCTTCGGCCATATAATTTTGACCGTTATAGAGAGTTATTTTAAACCGATACGGGAAAAAAGAAAGTTCATCGGGAATATCCATCTGAAATAAACCGTGTGGGTGAACCCGACGCATTTCACCTAAATTTTTACCGTTATCGGACCGAATCACTTCAATCTTTTGGGCCTGGGGTTGAAGCGTACGGATGTAGAGAAATTCTTTATTTTCCCAATCCTGTCCCTGATGCATCCCTAAAACGGCAAACGGATCTCCGTGGTAACCACCGTGAACAAGAGCTTCAACAATTGACGATTCTAAAATAAGTCCCATTTTTATTCCTTCTTTAACAGCCTCTTCTTATATAGCACCATTTTTTTCAAAAAGAAAAGAGAAAAACGCGCTTTTGCTCACAAATCGCGTGCCAAACTTAAGATTTCATCTTCAGCGGCGCGTAATTTGTGAACCAACTCGGCATGCTGCCGATAAAATTCATCTCCGCGGGCATAAATAGCCAGAGCGATGGCATCAAAAGGATTATAAGCCATTCCTTTTGCCAAATTTTTAAAATATAATGTTTCAAAATCTGCCACACATCTGAGATGCCATTTGACCGGATTCCCCGGTTGATTATAACGACCGTTCTGACCAGTCCAACTGGTAAAGAAAGCTTGGACCCGCTCAGCCGGTGATGCCATAAGTGCCCCCCACATCATCCGAACAAGATTGGGCGTCTGGCGTAAATCATCGGAATAATTAAACCGAAGATCCGTTGAAAGCAACCATGAAAATTGAGCTTTTTTATCCTCAGGTAGGGTATCAAAAAACATTTGAACGGATGGTGTATCATGCGTATCCAAAACAGCCACGTCCTGAGGATTGGCATGCGACAGGCGATACATATGATCCCAATCAGAAGGTTCCAAAAATTCCGCTACCAACAATCGTCCGAGGCCACACGCTTGCATCACATCATCCAATTGCGGAGGACGGGCTCCAATATCCTCAACATAAAGGTCATGAACGGAAAGCCCTTTCTTTTCCAAATTTTTTAAAATAATGTTTCGGGTAATATCGGTAAAATCCGTCTTTGTGTAAGGAGCTAAATCAGGATGATCCGGCGATGAAAAAAGACGACCGTTATTTTCCGGATTATCATCTGAAATCACAAAGGGATTCACAAATCCGATATAATGATCAACCCGTAATCCTCCGTCAGCATTTTGAAGAGCCCGGTCAATCAAATCAGACCAAACCTGACCGGCCGGTCCCAATGTACCATCCGGATTAAATGTTTTCTTGGGATCAAAAACACCAAAATGCCAATTTCGAGCCGATGGGGAAAAACTGTCGGCCGGGGAACCCAATGAAAATCCGGACAAAAACAACTCTTTTTTAAATCCTCTAGTATCCGGCGGAATCCGAACCTGTAAATCGGCAATATACTTGGCCGGTAAATTTTTACGACAATCATCCGCCAAGAAAGAAATAAAATCAGCATATGATTTCTTAAAACCGCTTTTCCGATAAGCCTCATGCAAAGCTCGGTCATAGACACGCTCAACAATATCAAAATCAATATATCCGTCTTGTTTGGGTATTTCATAAACGGATTGCAACGTTTTATCGGAGAGCCAGCCTTTTTGAACCAATTTTTCAAGCGGTATCAAAAACGGATTGGGGGCCAGATCAGAAACGTAAGGAGAATGCTTGGCCTCCTTCATCGTCCGCCCCATAGGTCCCAATTGAATCTTGTCAAAAATACCGCCGAAAAAATCGGCAATACGGTCTGCCCCTGCTCCGCAATCAGAGCCTATACCGGTATTTTCATAAAGGCTGGCGGGTGGCATACAAGGCGCCGGCAGACCCAAGGTTACTTCTTTGTTTAAAACACGATACCCTTCCCGAATCAAAGGTTTGTATTTTTTAAGTTTATCTGTTAATTCCAAAACGATCTGTCTTTTACGACCAGCTAAAAAACTGATATGACTATCGGTACCACCAGTCTTAATCATACCATTCTGATCAGCAAAATCAAGTATCGTTTTCACCCAATGATCCGTATTTGAAATCGGTTGGCAACCCTGCAACATATAATCCAATGATCGTGAAAGGGGCTGACGTAAATTCATGTAAAAAATTTCCAAACCCGAAACCCCTTTTGATTTCAGGACAGAGAAGAAATAATTTAAAAAATCGGGACCGCTTTCATTTATTTTTCCGCTTAATTGAATCCGATAAGGATGAGCTACACTTAAAAAACCAAAGCCATGTTTCTTAAGACGCCGTATAACTTCATCCAGGCTATGCCAAAAGGGTATATCTTTTTGTTCTGCCAGGGGAGAACCTAAACGCCTGAAATAATCCCAAACAAATTCATTTTGCGAAGAATCGTTAATTTTCCCTGTTATATATTCCGGCGTAATATAGGCTAAATAGCAACCAAATCCATCGGCCATCAGCGGATTTTGCATTAAAAATTCATTCAAATCCAAACCAGCGTAGGGATACTTGTTCCGGAAAAATTCAAAAATTTTCGGAAGAGCCTTTTGCCGGCT
>Ga0310690_10006256_pt1 | contig 15729 bp, 9 predicted proteins | sample AusTroGonzalo_MG_2_FD_207661 | JGI IMG/M metagenome (GOLD analysis project Ga0310690, IMG submission 207661) | Bovine rumen microbial communities from tropical cattle in Woodstock, Queensland, Australia - Gonzalo_04 (v2) (version 2) | ecosystem: Host-associated > Mammals > Digestive system >... | reverse complement strand
CACTTTACAATATCTTGAAAAAAACGACCCGCAGGTTATTTTGCCCACGGGTCTATTGTAATCGTCAATCAAAAATTAGCGAACTACTTTTTCAGGAGCATCACTTTTTCGGTCGCCTTGTCGCCCACTTGCAGCACGCCAACATAGCGGCCTCGGGCAATTTCTCCAGCATCAAGCGTTTCGAAATGCGGACCCGTTGCACGGCGACCAAGATCAAAAGCACGCACCACTCGGCCTTGCATATCCACAAGCGAGAACGTCACGGAAGCAGCAACAGGGATTTCAAAACGGAGCGCAACGGAACCACCTTGGAACATAGCACCCAAAGATGCCGTTTTGACAATCGTTTGATTTTGAATCCGAAGGGGAGGTTGTTCTACAGAATTTAAGTAAATACCCCATAAATGCTGATACCAATAATAATCATCCAGATCAAAACCATCGTTCAAGTATGGATAAGATTTGCCTTCATCTATCGCCCAGAACTTGATAAAATTCTTTTTGCAAAAGCACCCGTTAAGTTCATCATCAATTTCGCACTTGGAGGCCTCGCAACGTTCAAACGTCCAATATCCAAGAGTGTCCCACCCCGCAAAAGAAGACATCGTCATCATTTCTTTTGTCTTAAGCCCCGTACCACCAGAGCTGCTATCAATTTTAGACAGTTCCGCATCCCAATAAGAATTCACGACATCGCTTTCATTTAAATCTACAAACCCTCCAACTTGGATACCTTCAACGGTATTTGCGGCATAGCTAGAGTAAATTTCGCCATAATTAAAACCAACGAAACCTCCAACACTTTCATCAATAACCGATTTGCAAGTTACATTCCCCCGTGCATAAGAGTAATAGATTTCTCCAGAATTATGCCCAACAAGGCCTCCAACTCTTTCACCGCCAATGACAGAACCAAGAGCATAAGAAGCGAAAATTTTTCCATATTTTCCAGAATTATGCCCAACAAGGCCTCCAGCATAATCTGGAGCCATGAAGCCACTAGATTCATTCCCATATTCTTTCACAGAACCTGTTGCATACGACGCAAAAATGGAGCCTTCATTATAGCCCACCAATCCGCCTACAGAATAACGACCTTCAACATCCATTGAAGAATAGCAGTGGTCAATCATGCCCTTGGAACTTTCACCAACAAGCCCTCCAACGGCGCCCACTTTAGGAGCCGTAACAGTGACTTTTCCGCTAGAATGACTCTTTTGGATATGCCCATAGTTATACCCGGCGATTCCTCCAATTTCCTTAGCATCTCCATATGTTATAGATATATCAACATCTGCAACAAGGCTATCGACATCAACGCCTATTATACCAGCAACACCGCCAACTTGCTGGTATCCTCCAACTTCACCTTGGAACGAAACATTCCTTAAAACAGGCGTCATATCTTCATAGCCTTTGACCGGAGCATACCCAGTTTTATCTATTGCCTTGCCTACAATTCCACCAACACGTTCATAGCCAAACACTTTGCCATGGGTCACATGCACATTCTGGATAGTCCCAACAAGAGCCGAAGCAACACCGCCAGCATTACGACTTTCGCCTTTCACATCCAAACTGTCAAAATTTAAGTTGACTACAGAGCCAATCAAAGTTTGAATAAAGCCCGATTCACCCGAATATCCATTGTTGATTTTCAAGTTTTTGATAGTGTGATTTTTTCCATCGATTGTTCCCCAGAAAACAGTGCTATCCACAGCATCCTTATTTTTCCCAATCGGAATAAAACCTCTACAGTCATCGCCATCGCATCGTTCACTCTTCGAAGCAGATGCATCAATATCTTTTGACACAACGTAATTCGAAGAAAACAGATAAGAGCCCGAGCCTATAGCCTTGAGGTCCTCATAGTCTTCTATTTCGAAAGGCTTTTCTGCAGAGCCGTCCCCTTTCATGGTTCCATTCGCGGCAAACGCAGGCACGGCGAGAGCAGCTAACAAAACTCGAGTCACATTTTTGAAATTCATTTTTAATCTCCAAATTTAATCCTTCACACAGCGGATGCTGTGACCATCAGACTTATTCGCTAAAACGCAAGGGGATAGTTTCGACCGGTCCTCTGCGGAAAGAAGAGAAGCTCCCAAAGAGGTCAATTCCATCACATATACATACGGGACTCCATTTTCCTGAGCACTCAAAAAATAAGTGTAATTTCCGTCATGAACTCCAAAACCATAGCTGTAATCCCATTCACCTGCAGGCAAAGCAGAAAAACCAACATCATCGGTCCCGCTCCCATTCATAGTCCATCCTATACTCGACATAAGAGCCTCACTCTGCCAACCAACTGCAGCTTGCAAGTTGCGCCATTCCGAAGTATCTGGCAAATGCCAACCTTCAGGACATATCCCCCGAACCCTCGTCGGCAACAAACAAGTCTTCGATCGGCCGCAATCCTGCGGATTACTTTCATCCGTCGCAAGCTTCACAGAATCAATCGCAGCCGCCCAACTGTACAGGCGCCCCGCAATTTCACACTTCTTAGGATTATTGTCAAAGCACCAATTTTTTCCTTTCAAGCTCGGCGTTTCGGCACTGTCGGCATAGTTGAGATTTTCTGCCATCCAGGTCAAATCACCTATTTTCACAGTCTTATAAACTTTGCCGTCTCGACCATCTGTCATTTCGCCATAATTGATATCAGGATTCAAGTACGCCTTCTTCGGAACACTCCAATCTAATCCGTACGTTTCACCATCATCTTTCATGCAGCGGATGTTAAAGCCACTATTTTTGTAATTGTAATTCCAAAAAGCATTATCAAACTCAGAATACATATTCATTTCAATTACTTGGAATTCATCTGAATCCTCATTAGGAATCGTCCAAAAATGAGCTTGCGCTTCAGCTGTGAGGAACGCGCCATCGGCCCTACGAAAACCCGCAGCAATCGCTGAGAAACCAACTTCATTCGTACTTTCGTTGTCACTTCCCCAACCCACTTGCGATTTAAGAACTTTACCCGCTATAGATTTACCGCCAACTTCTACAAATAAAGCATTCCATTCCGCTTCATTCGGCAAATGCCAACCATCAGGGCAAGCACCCTGCACCGTTGAAGTGAAAGAACACTTTTTGCCATAGCCACAATCCTGCGGATTTTCATCATCCGTTGCAAGCTTCACAGAATCAATCGCAGCCGTCCAAGTATAAAACCTACCCGTTATCTTACAATTTTCAGGATCATTTTTATAGCACCAGCTCCTTCCTTTAAGACTCGGAGTCTTTACGCTGTCCGCATAGTTCAAGTTCTCGGCCATCCACACTTGATTGCCAATTTTCACGGTCTTGTAAACCTGACCATCACGGGAATCTATCATTTCACCGTACTCAATTTCTGGATTCAAATAAGAATCTTTTGTATTGTTACAGGATTCTTCGCTGGAGCTCAGAATGACGGAGGAACTGCTACTAGATTGCTTCACTTCGCTCGCAATGACGCTACTAGACGAAGTTCCGGAACCAAGTGCGGCACTAGAAGAACTTTCGCTCGAGGCGGCACCTGTCGCGAATTCCTCGACGACATTTTCAAACGATGCGATCTCTTCGGCGTAGCCCAAGTTCTCAAGATTCCTACGAATCATTGCCATTTGACCGTTCGATTCCGCTGTAGCCGCCCAGTCCGCCATTTCCGTTTTTGCAGAATCTCCAAGAGTGCCGTTTTCAGCAATTGCTGTACCAAAGTTTTCCACGCGTTCAGCAACATCCACATTCTTGCTAGAATCACCCGACACTTGCACAAGCACACTCACAGCAAGGAGCGCCGCATTTCCATTCCCCTTTTCAAAGATGTTCAAGTCTTCAGACAATGCATAATCGCCATTTACGTTAAACGAAGCAAGTACTTCCTTTTCAGCCTGCTTTTTTGCATCATCAAACGGCATCTTTTCTTCTGACACGAGATTCATCACGCGCTTGTATTCAAGTTCCGTAAGCATATTGATGTTCACATGCTTGCGGTCGCTCAAGTCCGAAATCGCATGGAGAGTCACCTCGCCCGCCGACTTTTTGCCCGTTACTTCGTTGAAGTAATAACCGGTCACTTCGAACAAAGCACATGTCGCCGAGAGGTTCACATCATCAACGCCAAAGTCGCCCTTATCACTCTTGACTGTACCTTCGAAAATTTCGCCGGTCAGTTCCATCGTTTTACAATCGACGCCCTGCACCTTTACCGCAGAGCCCTTGACAAACGGGCCCTTCTGCGATACGCCAGCCACATCTAAATCCTTGACGGCGTAAATGCCCGCATCATCCGAAGATCCGCCCGCGACCTTTTCAGAACATGCCGAAAACAACGACACAAAGGCAAACGCCAATGCAAAAGCAAAAACTTCCCTAAAAATTTTAGACTCGCTTCTTTTCATTTCTCTCTTCCTTATTTTTTAAAGCCTTGTTTGCAACTTCCAGATCTTCACTTATCGGGAACAGTTGCATGTTCAAACGGTACACGCGCTGTGTTTCGCTACTTTCCGTAGCAATCGCAATAATGCGGCGACGGCATTCCAAAAGTTCCTTCTTGATTCGCTCGTAAGATTCCTGCGTCAGTCCCACGACAACGCCCGACATAGAACGTTCCGCAAGCGGCAAATCCAAAGCCTTCACGGCAAGCTCACCCATCTGGCGCTGCAAATCTTTTGCGGCAATCGGCACGGCATCCACAGAGCCCATCGATATGGACTTGTCCGTCTGTACGTAATTTCCATTACGGTCTTTTTTCAGGAGATTTGCATCTTCCAAGAATTCAAGCGTTTCAACGGCTTCTGCTGTAGAAATTCTCGGCTTGCACGCACGGGCCATTTCGGCAGGCCTTGCGCCAGGCATGTGCGGAGCGAGTTCACGGAGCAACGGATTTTTCCAAGACTTGTAGTAATCAAATTCTTCGCCACCGAGCACACGAACTTTATGCGCTCTCGCCAACGCACAGCGCTTTTCGAACGCCGCCATTTTGGCCTCGTCCCCTTTGGCATGGGCGTACGTCACCATCAAAACAAAATACGTCTTTTCAAACCCGGCAAGGCCCATCGCATTGGCAACTGAACTTGCGGCACTGATGCTTAGATTCTTTTTCCCTTCAGCAACATACTTCAAAAAAATTGCCGATGCGAAACCGGCATTCTGAGCAAACTCACGCCAAGTAAAAGCGGAGTCGCGTTTGCGTTCATCGTAGTAATCCTGGATGAACTTGCGATAATCTGTATATTCAACAATCGCCTTCATGATTACAAATATAGTTTTTCAATAATACTGGAATACAAAAATCGCCGTTTTTAGCCTAATTTTTACGATTTTAGCCATTTTTAAACCAATTTCACAAAATTTTAGAACACAAGTTGTATCCCTGGGATACAAAAAAAGACCCCGCCGTGAATAGCGAGGCCTCATATAAGGCAAACAACTGTAAGCGTCATCCTGACGACTGCAAGGAGGAAGGATCCAGTAAAATTCCTTTATGCGTTATCAAGAATTGACTGGATCCTTCGCGCGAGGGCGCTCAGGATGACGTCCTAATCCTTCACGCAGCGGACGCTTTGTCCATAATTTTTTGAATTTTGATACAAATAGAACTTGGTGTAAATGTTGTTTATATTCGAATACCGGGCATAACTCTCACTATAATCGGTTGAACTCCAATAATAAACATCCGAGCCCACCTTTTCCCAGCTAGTCTCAGAAATTCGTCTTCCAGTCGGGAGCGCCGAGAATCCATAGGCATCTTGACCGTTGTTGTCATCCGTTCCGGCATAATTCCATCCGGTCAAAGCCTTAAGCGAATCGCCCGACACGCCCGCGTTGCCTAAAGCGACACTCAACTTGCCCCATTCATCATTCGATGGCAAGTGCCATCCGTCAGGGCAAATTCCCTGAATTTGGCGATCAAGTCCACAAGTTTTGCCATAACCGCAATTCAGCGGTTTTTCCGAATCATTCGCCAAGGCAACCGAGTCAATCGCCGCCGCCCACGTGTAATAACGGCCACCCACATCGCAATTTTTCGTAGTATCGTGATAGCACCAGTTGCGGCCCTTCAAGCTCGGCGTCTTGACGCTATCAGCGTAGTTCAGGTTTTCGGCCATCCACACACGCGAATAATCATGTTCCTTCACTTCAATCTTTACAACTTTATACACACGCTTGTCACGGGAATCCACGATAGAATCGTACTTGATATTCGGATTCAAGCGCTTTTCCTTGGGCACGTCCCAGCTCCAGCCTGTACTGCTGCTAGACTTTGCATCGGCGACACTTGAAGAAGATTTTATCGCGGCCGTCGAGGCATCGCCCTTGATGCAACGCACACTTTGTCCATAAGTTTTCAAATTTTGGTACAAATAGAACTTGGTGTAAATGTTGTTTATATTCGAATACCGGGCAAGATTTTCACCACTTTCATTCGAGCTCCAATAATAAACATCCGAGCCCACCTTTTCCCAATTAGTTGGACTGGTCCGTCTTCCGGTCGGGAGCGCCGAGAATCCATAGGCATCTTGACCATTGTTGTCAGCCGTTCCGGCATAATTCCATCCAGTCAGCGCCTTGAGCGAATCGCCAGAGACCTCGGCATTTCCTAGAGCCACACTCAACAAGCCCCATTCATGGATTGTCGGCAAATGCCAGCCGTCAGGGCAAATTCCCTGGACACCACGATTGAGCCCGCAAGTTCTGCCAAAGCCACAATCCAGCGGATCCTTTGAATCATTTGCTAAAGCGACCGAGTCAATTGCGGCAGACCAGCTGTAATAACGGCCACCCACCTTGCAATTTTTCTCTTCATTATTATAACACCAGTTGCGGCCCTTCAAGCTTGGCGTCTTGACGCTATCAGCATAGTTCAGATTCTCTGCCATCCACACCTGCGAATAATCATGTTCCTTCACTTTAATTTTCACGATCTTATAGACTTGCTTGTCACGCGGGTCAATCATCGTGTCGTATTCGATATTCGGATTCAGGCGAGCAGACTGCGGTACATCCCAACTCCATCCTTCAGGAATTTTCTGAGTGGATTCCTTGCCATCCTTCTTGGCAACCCCATTCATTTCGTCTACGACCTTTTCAAAGTCGGGGATTTCATCGGAGTCGCTCCATTTTTCAAGATTGTCGCGAATCGTTTCGTATTTGCCATCGGACTTTGCAGATTCCGCCCAATCCGTCATTTTCTTTTTCGTCTTTTCATCGTCCCATTCGCCACTTTCCGTGATGGACGATGCAAAGCCATCCAAACGGTCCGTGAGCTTTTCAGCATCCAAATCCGATTGCAACATCACACTCGTCGCAAGGAGCGTTGCGTTTCCGTCACCCTTTTCATAGATACTCAATCCTTCGAACGATTCAAAACGATCCACCAAGCCTAACGCCGTGAGGATTTCCTTTTCGGCCTGCATCTTAGCATCGTCAAAAGACATCTTTTCCTTGGACACAAGCTTCATCACGCGTTCATATTCCAATTCCGTGAGTACGTTGATGTTCACATGCTTGCGGTCCTTCAAATCCGTAATCGCATGGAGCGTCAACTTATCCGAAGACTTTTCACCGATAAATTCATTCATGTAATAGCCGGACACCGCGAACAACGCGCAAGTCGCCGAGAGGTTCACATCGTCAACGCCAAAGTCGCCCTTGTTGCTCTTAACTTTGCCCGTGAATTCTTCTTCCGTGAACTTCATCGTCTTGCAATCCACACCCTGCACCGTCACTACAGAGCCCTTGACGAACGGTCCCTTTTGCGCCAAGCCCGCCACATTCAAGTCCTTAATGGCAAGCCCTGCATCTTCCGTGACACCGCCCGCAACTTTATCATCTAGGCAAGCAGAGAGCATCCCCGCCGAAGCAATTGCCATCAATAAAGTAATTGATTTACTTATGAGTTTTTTCACGTTTCCTTCTCCTTTTTTTTCAAACACTAATCTTTAAGGCAGCGGACAGAATATCCAGCACCTTTGCCCACGATCACCACGGGGGAAAAATTTTGGTCATCATATATGTGTAGTTTATACGCCAAAGTAGTCGGACTTGGTTCTGCGCCAGTATAATATTCACTCGAGCTCCAAAAATCTACAGAAAGCCCCGAAAACAAGAACTCCACTCTTCCGCTTTCTCTATCATAAAGGCGACGCCCCACAGGGATTGCAGAAAAACCATAACTATCAGAACCTGTTTCATAAAGTGACCAGCCAATTCTAGAACGAAGGTTCAATTCCGCTATTTCTTTACCACCCACAGTAGCAACCAGCGTATCGAATTCCGCTCTCGAAGGCAGGTGCCAGCCATCCGGGCAAATACCGTGAAGACTTTCAGTAAATGGACATTCCTTATTATAACCGCAATCTCTTGGATTATCAGGATCCTTCGCAAGACCTACAGAATCAATCGCCGCAGCCCAAGTGTACAAGCGACCACCAACATTACAGCGTTTCGGCTTATTGCCGAAGCACCAGCTATTCCCCTTGAGGCTCGGCGTTTTAACGCTATCGGCATAGTTCAGGTTCTGCGCCATCCATGTCTGACTGCCAATTTTCACGGTCTTATAAACTTGCCCATCACGGGAGTCCGTCAGTTCGCCATAGTCAATGTCAGGATTCAAATAAGATTCTTTAGGGACCGTCCAGTCCAAGCGTCCATCATTAGCAACACAACGAATAGACATTCCATAAGCCTTGTCATCGCCACTCAATTGCGGATCATCCTTGAGGCCATAGATTACATTGTAAGCATTTCTGTTAGACGAAGCGGTACCATTTTCAGCTTCCTCATTCTCCGTAGAACTCCAAAAGCGCGCATATTCCCCAAAGTATCCATAAGCAGCACCAGCCTTGAAACCAGCCGGGGCAGCAGAAAAGCCATAATCATCGGAACCATTTGCATCGTTATTCCAGCCCGTTTTAGACTTGAGCAAACTCCCCGCCACGTTCCAGGCATCGTTCCCTGCAATAGCCTCCCACATATCCACCCATTCCACCTTAGTCGGCAGATGCCAACCATCGGGGCAAACACCCTGCACAGGGCCTCTAAGCCCACAAGTTTTTCCAGCGCCACAATCCTTGCCATCCGCCGCCAACTTCAAGGAATCTATAGCAGCAGCCCACGAGTAGAGGCGTCCCATCGTTGCACAATTTTCTGGTTTGTTCTGGTAGCACCAACTGCGACCTTTAAGGCTTGGCATATTAACGCTGTCAGCATAGTCCAAGTTTTCGGCCATCCAAAATCGTCGATCTATGCTTACCGTCTTGTAAACGCGTCCGTCACGGGGGTCGGTCATTTCGCCGTATTCAATGTCTGGATTCAGGTAAGAGTCTTTTATACTGTTACTGGAGGAACTGCGATCATCCCATTTGCCGTCTTTCGCGATGTCGGCGGCAATATTTTCCAAGCGTTCAGCGAGTTCCGCAGCATCCAAATCAGCCTGCAACATCACGCTCACATCATGGAGCGCTGCATTATCTTCACCGTCTTCAAAGAGGCTCAAATCTTCAAACGGAACAAGATCGTCATTTTTCGCTTTCACGTCAAACGCAGCTAGCACTTCCTTTTCAGCCTGCTTTTTTGCATCTGCAAAAGACTTTTTCTTTTCGGTGACGAGATTCATCACGCGCTTGTATTCCAGTTCCGTGAACACGTTGAGGTTCACATTCTTGCGGTCGCTCAAATCGGTAAGCGCATGGAGTGAAATTTCGCCCGTCGAATTTTTGCCAGTATTTTCATTGAGGTAATAACCGGTCACTTCAAGCAACGCGCAAGAAACAGACAAGTTCACATTTTCAACAACATATTCACCATCATTGTTTATCACGGAACCTTCAAAAACTTCGTCCGTGAATTCCATCGTCTTGCAATCCACGCCTTGCAAAGTCACGATAGAGCCCTTAACAAACGGGCCCTTTTGCGCAAGCCCCGCCACATCCAAATCCTTGATGGCAAGCCCCGCATCTTCCGTAGTGCCGCCCGCCACCTTGTCGTCGGAACACGCAGCCAACAGCACCGCCAAAGCGAGCACAACGGTCGCGCGAATATTCAGCATCCTGCGCCAATTAATCATCACTTTTCTCCTTACTTTTCCCAACACCTTCACTCGAAACCGCGCTTGTCGAATCATCGCCAAGGCGTTCGCTCAGCGGGAACAACTGCAAATTCAGACGGTACACCTGTTCCGTCTCATCATCCTCGCTTGCAATCGCCACAATGCGGCGGCGAAAATCTGCAATTTCCTTCCTGATTTTTTCGTAAGCACAGCGCGTGAGCCCCATGGTAAGCCCCGACATATCACGTTCAGAAAGCGGCAAGTCCAAAGCCTTCACCGCAAATTCCCCCATCTGACGTTGCATATCGCGGGCCGCCACAGGCGCTACATCAACCGAACCCATCGAAAGGGACTTGTCCGTCTGTTCGTAGTTTCCGCTCTTGTCCTTCTTCAAGAGCTTTGCGCGCACCAAAAAGTCAAGCGTCTCGGAGACCTCCGCCGCAGAAATCTGCGGTTTGCACTTACGAGCCATTTCAAGAGGCTTTGCTCCAGGCATGTGCGGAGCAATCTCGCGCAACACCGGATTTTTCCACGACTTGAAATAATCGAATTCCTCGTTCCCGAGCACACGCACCTTGTGGGCATGCGCGAGCGCACAACGTTCTTCGAACGCGGCACGTCTAGCCTTGTCATCTTTGGCATGCGCATACGAAACCATCAAGACAAAGTACGTCTGTTCAAACCCGGCAAGTCCCATCGCCGCAGCAACGGACCCCGCCGCCCCAACACTCAGGTTCTTTTTGCCCTCGCAAACGTACTTCAAATACACAGCCGATGAAAATCCCGCATCACGGGCAAACTCGCGCCACGTAAAGGCCGAGCTGCGCTTGCGTTCATCGTAATAATCCTGGATGAACTTGCGGTAGTCTGTGTATTCAACAATCTCCTTCATGTGTACAAATATAGACATTTACGCACATTTCGGAATACAAAAATGGCGTTTTTAGTCAAATTTTACCATTTTTGCACAATTTACGCAAATTTTAGCAATCTAGAATACAAAGTCCGTATTCCAGGAATACAGCAGTTACCCTATTGACGTTTCAATTAACTTTTGGTATATTACTAAAGGTAAATTACTAAAAGTTAATTGAGGTTATTATGGAAAATCCGTTCTCTCTAGAGCCTTACACAACAAAAGAGAATTTCTGCGATCGAGAACAAGAACTCAAGGACATTATTTCCTTTTTAACCAATGGTTCAAACGTCACATTAATTTCTCCACGACGCTACGGTAAGACGGGTCTCATTTTCAGAACATTCGAAGACCTCAAGGAAAAACATTACACTTGCATTTACGCCGACATTTTTTCGGCGCAAAATCTAGACGATTTTATCAAAATCTTGTCTGAAGCCATCGTCAGTTCCATAGCAAATGAGTCTCTGATAAAAAAATTCTTCCTTGCGCTCAAGAATGTACGACCGCTTCTTAGTTATGACACCATGTCAGGCAGCCCTCAAGTCACATTTACCTTCCAACTAGATGAACAAAAAAAACTGACTTTAAAATCCATTTTTGACTTTCTCGAAAAACAGGAAAAACAAATCATCCTTGCCATCGACGAATTCCAGCAAATTAGGGAATTTAAAGAAACAAATATCGAGGCTTTACTGCGAACATACATCCAGCAAATGCATCATGTAAAATTCATTTTCTGCGGTAGCAAAAAGCATTTGATGGCAGACATGTTTACCAACGCAAAAAAGCCCTTTTACGAAAGCTCCAGAACAATCCACATCGACCGTATTGATTCTGAAAAGTACAAGGAGTTCATCTCACATCTATTTCAAAGAGCAGAAAAAAACATTGACGAAGATGCAGTTGACTTTATATTAGATTGGACAAAACGTCATACCTATTACACTCAATTTGTATGCAATAGAGTATTTGCAGAATCTTTAAAAAATACATCACTAGAAGATGTCAAAAAAACTATATCCAGCATTTTACGGTTTGAAATTCCAAACTTCATTGAACGTCGCAACCTGATTACCGACAAACAGTGGAAATACCTTATCGCCGTCGCCAAGGAAGGCTCCGTAAAGCAACCAACAGCAAGTGCCTTCTTGATGAAATACGGCATAGGAAGCGGTGCTACCGCTAAAAAAATTCTTTCAACCCTTGTCGAAAAAGAGCTACTGCTAGAACAAAGCGATTTAAGCGGGAAAACTTATAGCGTCTATAATGTATTTATGTCCCGCTGGATGGAGACACTCTAAGCAAAAAAGACCTCGCTAGTTTCCTAACGAGGTTCTATTACCTACATTACGATTTTTGCTTATAATAAGTATGAACTTCTATAGAGTAGCCATACTTATAAATCGTCGCCTTGCCCATGATATTCGCATTAGCAATATTCGCTCCAACAAGAACCACAATTACGTACCTCGCCTTAGCAGTTTCCCTTTCATAATATTCGCGAAGGATCTTTGAATCACTAGTCACCACCTGATTAATAAAGAAAACATCATTTCCTCCGTTATAAGTTTGCTGACCGATAGAATCCGACTTCTTGTAGGAAAAACCATTCTCCAAGAGTATGTCCTTGAACAGTTCCAAGCTATCCCTGGCATCGTCCTCCAGAGAAACGGACACATACTGCGAATAATCCCAATTATTCATTAGAACATCCTCAGAATCCGTTGTATGACGGACACACCAGAATGTCATAAGCGAATCGTCATTCCACGATACACGCCACTTATCTGAAACATAATCCTGAATAAAGTCGACTTCTTCCGGCAAGTCCTCTTCATATCGCGGGGCATCAAAATCATAGCCATTTCTTTTCCCACCCCGTCCCTTGACACAGCGAACAGAAACAGCATGATTAATATGCGTCAAGAGTACATTGGATCCAGAACCCTTGACGAAATGAATAGTCGAGGGAGTAATCGAAATATAGCTCAGCCAATCCGTCGTGTCTATCGAGGCCGTCCAGAATTCCGTCGAAGTTCCAAGCCCTGAAAATTCCTTTCCATTAAACACGCCCGCAGGGACTACATTGAATCCGAAACGATCCGAGGAATACGTTTTTTCGAGATATTCATCCCGATAGTATGCCTGTAACGCATCCCCAGCACTTTCGCCTTCGCCATGAGCATCAGCATACGCAAATAACGTATCCCATTCCGCATGTTCCGGCAAATGCCAGCCATCGGGACACACTCCCTCACGGGGATAAAAATCGCTACGTAATCTGCACCCAGAGAAGTTGTCGCCACATCCCCTATTCGATGTATCCAAAGCAATTTCCCAATTATAGAGGCGTCCATATTTTTCGCAATTTTTTTCGTCATTTTCGTAGCAGAGACTGCCTTCGGCAGCATAGTTCAGATTTTCCATCATCCATTCCTGTGACCCCAATTTAACAGTTTTGTAAACTTTTCCGTCACGAGTATCCGTCAACGATCCAAAGACAGGTTCTCCAGAATCGACAGACGAGCTGCCAGGCAGATTTTCGATACTGGACGATGAATTCGGCGATTCCTCAGAACTAGAGGATTCCGCGTCGTTCCCCGGTATAACCCAGCGTCCTTTTTCGCACACGAAGTATTCATCGTACAGCTTGCTCAGCTTGTTCACATTACGCTTGGTTTCGTTTTCGCGTTTTTCATTGCAGACGCCGAGACCGTAATTGTTCCACCAAAAATTCGTCACATGCTTTTCGAATAACGGCACGGAATCCGCATACTTCCAGTTTTCGACATTCTTACGCACATTCGCAATCGTTCCCTTGAGATCCACATCGCAGGCCCAGTCCGCGATTGCCGTTTTCGTATCGGCATCGTCCCAACTGCCGCCTTCCGCAAGCGCAATGCTGAACTCGCCCATGCGTTCGGTAAGCCCAGCCACATCGACATCGCTTTGCATCAGCACGCTCACCGCAAGGAGCGCCGCATTGCCGTCGCCCGACTCAAAGATATTCAAGTCTTCTGATTCCGCAAATTCGCCCTCGATAGCAAACGACGAAAGGATTTCTTTTTCAGCTTGCGATTTCGCATCCGCAATTGATTTTTTCTTCTCGGTCACCAAATACTTCACACGTTCATATTCCAAATGCGTGAGCAAGTTGATGTTCACCGTTTTACGGTTCGAAATATCCGTGAGCGCATAAAGCGTCACCGTTCCCGAAGACTTCTTTCCAGAGATTTCATCGCGATAATAACCGTTAGCTTCAAGAATCGCGTACTGCGATTGCAAATTGATATCCTTGATAGCAAAATCGCCCTTGTCGCTTTTGATAGTTCCCTTGAAACTCTTGCCGGTTTGTTTGAGCGTGATGCCGTCCAGCTCCTGCACAGTCACCGCAGAACCCGTGACAAACGGACCCTTCTGCGAAACACCCGCCACTTCCCAGTCCTTGACCGCTACAATCCCCGCATCGCCAGAAGCACCGCCAGCGATATCATTGCTATCGGAACACGCTGCCGCCAAAAGCGACATCATCGCAAAAGCGGAAACAAATCCGTTCTTAAAAAAATTGCACACGTTTTTCATTTTCTCTCTTCCTTCTTTAATTTCATTTCTTTTTTATTCAAGCGTTCGCTCAATGGGAACAACTGCACGTTCAAGCGGTAAACCTGTTCCGTTTCGTCTTCCTCTGTCGCAATCGCCACCACACGGCGGTAATAATCTTCCGTCTCTTTTTTGATGCGTTCGTACGCGCGACGCGTAAGGCCAAGCGTATAGCCCGACATCATGCGTTCCGAAAGAGGCAAATCAAGCGACTGTATCGCAAACTCTCCCATCTGGCGCTGTAAATCGCGAGCCGCCAAGGGTACCGCCTCCACAGGCGCCATCCTAATAGCCTTATCCGTTTGCTGATAGTTTCCGTTCTTGTCCTTCTTTAAAAGCTTCGCCTTCACCAAAAAATCAAGCGTCTCGGAAACTTCCGTTGCAGAAATCTTTTGTTTGCAAGCACGCGCTATTTCGAGAGGTTTTGCGCCGGGCATGTGCGGAGCCAATTCTCGAATCACGGAATTTTTCCATGATTTGAAATAATTGAACTCTTCATCCCCAAGAACACGCATCTTGTGGGCCTGCGCAAGCGCACAACGTTCCTCGAATGCGGCACGTTTCGTCTTGTCATCTTTCGCATGCGCATACGAGACCATCAAGACAAAGTAAGTCAGTTCAAATCCGACAAGGCCCATGGCGCTTGCAACAGAACCCGCAGAACCGACACTCAGGTTTTTCTTTCCCTCGCAAACATACTTCAAATAGACATCCGACGCAAAGCCCGCCTTTTGTGCAAACATATGCCAAGAGAATGCCGAGGTGCGTTTGCGTTCGTCATAGTAGTCTTGGATGTACTTGCGATAATCCGTATATTCAACGATTTCCTTCATGAGTACAAATATAACTTTTTCAGCACATTCAGAACATGAAATTTACGTTTTTCGTCAAATTTTACCAATTTTCGCTAAATTTTCAAAAATTCTAATATTTTAGAACATGACTGTATGTTCTGAGAACATGATAATACAAAGCACTTCAAAATAGGCGGGGTTGCTTTTTTCTGCAAAATTTCATATATTTATAATCAGATAGGGTGGAAGGGCGTCCACCTGAGATAAAAAAGAAAGCCCAAATGGATGACAGGGTGGTAGAGCGACCACCTGAGATAAAAAAGAAAGCTCATTAGATGAGACCGTTTTTTATATATCATAAAAAACGGTCTTTTTTT
>Ga0310690_10006254_pt1 | contig 15730 bp, 30 predicted proteins | sample AusTroGonzalo_MG_2_FD_207661 | JGI IMG/M metagenome (GOLD analysis project Ga0310690, IMG submission 207661) | Bovine rumen microbial communities from tropical cattle in Woodstock, Queensland, Australia - Gonzalo_04 (v2) (version 2) | ecosystem: Host-associated > Mammals > Digestive system >... | reverse complement strand
TAGCATTATTTAGGATATTAATATATAATATATATAATAATTTTGAAGAAAAAGATGTAGTTGAGTGGGTAATAAAAGTTATATCTAAAAATGAAAATATAGATCCACTCCTTTTTTATGCTGCATAGCAAGAGTTTGAGAATTGTTATAGAGCAATTTCTGATGCATAGGAAGATGTGTTGGGTAGTATAAACTATTCTGCTCTTGAAGATGAACTTTGGTAGATATGGAAGAAGAAATGGGAAATAGTTATTCGACAAAATGAGCTTTAGAAAGCATAGGAAGAAATGATTAAAATAGAGTCAAAATATACAGAATGGTTATATAAGCAATTAGAAGATGAAAATAAAGTTGTATCAGATATATAATTTATATGGAGTATATAGAATGTATAGGAAATATAGATTATGTAGAATGTGTAAAATGTGAAGAGTATATAAGATATACTAGATATAAAAAATATAAGTTATATATATAAAATGCGAAAAATGTGAAGAATGTGAGTTGTGTGGTGGCCGGACTGGGTACCTAGCATTACATATAGTTATCGTCTCCGCCTTCCTTTTTACTCTTTCTTTTGACAAAACAAAAAAATTTTGATATAATAAAGTATAAAATGAAAATGAGGTAATAATATGTCCATTGATGAAATGATTAAAGCAGGTAAAACCCTTCCTGAAATTCAGGCAGAACTTAAAAAGGCAGTCGCCGCACGCGATGAGGAAGCTTTGAGAAAGGCGCGTGAAGAGGGTAAGATTAACAAGGCCCGCTCCGATGCTATTTCTGCACTTCAGAATTACTTTGCTGCTATTGGTATTCCTATGGATTCTGAGGAAGATTATGATCAGATTCGAGATATTTTCAAAACTATTGAATCTAGCATCACCCCTGCATATAAGAAGCTGTTTGAAATTCGTTGGCCCAAGTCTGCAGCCCCCGCTGTTGATAAAATTGATGAAGATGAATTTCATAAATGCCTGCGTGCTTTCCTCGAAGGAATTTAATTAATCAGAGGTAGCTTTTGAGCTAAAATTTTCAATAAAGTACTACACACACGATAAAAATTTCGTGCGTAAGTATATATCTATTTTTATCATCTCCATTTTTTGGTGAGAGTTGTCTGCGGATGATTCTCACCATTTTTTATTACTTGACAATTTTAAAAAATTATGTTATAATAAAATGAGTACTTGTGAGTTGTAGGTGCTTTTTTCTTTTGGGCGGGCGCGAAAAAAGTGCCTTTTTTTAATATTATAACATAATTTTTTTATTTTGTCAAGCGGCCGCCAGCATTTCCAGGACCGCGCGAAGGGAGCATATAGGCGGGTTGGTGGGACGTCGGAACGAAGCATATGGGCGATATGAGCTGCGCTGGCTGGTTAGGTGTGTTTTCTTTTGAGTGACACTTTAGCGATTTAAACTGTAACGCTTTAGTGAATTAAAGTGTTAAAGTGTGACGAATTTTGGGAAAAAAATTTGTTGAAAATGATAATATTTTTCTCTTGACAAATTTGCTAATATGTGATATACTGGAATTTTCGGCAGTTTTCCTTGGAAAACGTGCCGGGCAACTTTAGTTCAGTAAAGTAAAAAAGAGCTGGAAGATTTTTTAATCTTCCAGCATGATTGATTCCTCGCGCGTCAGCTCTCGCATGAACTGACTTTCATTGTAGTTGAAATGCACATTTGCGCGCCATCGCTTTTCACAGGAATAACATTTGCAATCTGCATGAACCCACAGATTGTCATTTTCATCCAGTTCTGCGCTGGAGAGTTCAAGGGTTTCCATTTCAACATCGAAACTTTCGCAAAAAGGACAATACATTTTACTTCTCCTTTCTATGTTTTACAAGATTTAGTGTATAATTTGAGCCATTCAGCACAAAATCTATGTATTTTTCATCATTTCGCACCGCCGCGCCGTCAGAAATTGCATCAATCGCTTCAAAAAGTGCGGAAATAATGAGTTTTTTCTCATTATCTGCCTTTTTTGTGGGGGTTTTGTGCTGTTTGTGGTCAGCTTTTACGATTTTTCCCACGCCTGCGAATTGCGCTTTCTTGGTAAGGGTTTCTTGCTCTTCATTGCGGAAGCCCATTTCATCGCACATGATAGCTTCACAGGCTTCTTCAATAGAGCAATGAAGTTTGTCAACATAGCAATCAATAAGAGTATCGCTAATGCAAAGGCCTTTGTAGTTCATCTGTTTATCCCCTTTCTATTATTGATTATAGCATGGAGATAATATTTTGTCAAGTAGAAAATTATTATGTAAACTGCGCGGCCCGGGCGCAGAGAAGAATTATGTCAACTCTCCTCAAGCTCGCTGTCAACGCTCCAGCGGTAGTAGCTTTCCCATTGATAATTGGTGCCGCACTGGATACAGTGTCCGCAATGAAGTTCCATGAGACCATCGTCCCATTTTTGAATATCGTAGGTATCGTCTTTGATAACGATTCCGCCGCATTTGGGGCAATGCTTGACATACATTACAGTAAACCCTCTTTCTTTAAAACTCGCTCCCAATAAATGAGAGTTGCGCGGTCGCGGTAAATCATCCCATAGAGAAGATGCGGCGCGGCGATAGGAATTTTGCGCTTGTCCCAATAGCGGATAATTCCTACCGCGATTTTGTCGATGTAATCATTGTGGAGTTGAACCCCGCGCTCGTCATACTGAATTGCGAATCTGTCTATTGGTTACCCCTCCAAGAGCATTTCATAATTTGTTTCCATGATGGTGAAATCTTTAATGGTATTCCATCCATCGTTATATTTTTTCATGAATAGTTGTTTTGCGCGTTCTTGGTCTTTTGCGTAAATGAAATGCCAAACGCGATAGCGCTCCATTGTATCATCAATGAGTGCGGTTGCTCTGTAAAGTTTCATTTTTATCTCCCTCACTTTCTATACATAGTATAGCATACTTTTGGAGAGTTGTCAAGAGATTTTTTTCGGCTTTCACCGACTTTTTCGTCTGCGCGCTTCCGACTACACCTGTGGGACACAGTGATTATGATGCGGCCCAATGCATCTACCGAACAGGCTCTCTCTACCTCATTCCAAAGTCCTCCAATCTCTCCCGACCTACTAACCCCGCAGGGCTCTCGTATCGTCTGGCCCACTCCCTTGGAACAATTATAATATAACACATTTTATAGTAGTTGTCAAGTGTTAGTTTTTTCACAGCCGTCCGGACGATGCGAGAGTTATGTTAACTCTCGCACTCCTCTTCGCTCACATCATCATAAGAATCGAAATCAAGGGCATCAGGATCCACTTCTGCATAGTATTTCTGCTTGGCTTCCTCCAAGTCATACGCAAAACAATCCCAATACCATCTGCCACTGAAAGTGAAACGCTTCATAAGGCGCGGGTCGCGGTAGCCCTGAATACGAACATTGTGAATGACGACGCCACAATTCAGACTACGCGCCATTTCGTCAGCGTTATACGCAGAGCGAGAACAACCATTGTAAAACAGCCTATCGTCACGATTTTCGCAAACGATAAACTCATAGTTCCATGCTTCGACAGGGCAATCTTCAATGTCAAACATTTTTGTTATTTCCTTTCTGTAAGTTATTCCGAGGGGCGTTTGGTCTGTTGTATAGCCCGCCTTGTTTTTCATGGGGGACCCGCCGGCAAATCCTTGTCCACGCATCGAGCGTCAACCTACGCTTAGTCACTGTTAATACCCCTCGGAACAATTATAGTATAGCACGCTTCGGTGGTTTTGTCAAGTGTTTTTTGAAAGTTATTTTTTTAACTTGCGTCCGGGCCGCATTGAGAGATTATGCAAATGCAATCAGAGGGTGAATAGGCTCACCATTAACAAAGTGATAGCCTCGCTCAAGCAGCTCGTCCACATCGTAGCGGTTGCCGTTGTCATCTTCCCATACGCAGGGGCAGCCGTCCTCGTCCTCCCAAAAATAGGCGGCATCGTCGCACTCGTCGAGAGGGTCAAGTCCTTCGTCAATCATGGAGCAGGAACCATCCTTTTTAAAGTAAGGGCAATCCCAACCATTGACAGGGCAGAAAAACTTTTTCGTCAGCATCTTTCCATCTCCTTCAAATGTTCAAGCAGGTGTTTCTCTTCTCGCTCGGCGTCTTCTCGCGTCATCAAGTAGTCAAACTCTTTCAGACACTCAAAGTTATTAGCAAGGGCATACTCGACAATGTCTCTTGCGGTAGTCCATGCACTATAGGTGGCGGCGTCGCAGTGGTCGATGCGTGCGTCAAAAATGTGCCGCAGGGTTTGAACACACGCGCTGTTTACTCTAATTGCAGAAGCCATCTTTATTTCCCCTTTCTGATAACAGTATAGCACAGGGGGAGCCATTTGTCAAGCGTTATTTTTTTAACTTTTGCCCGGGCGATGAATAAAGGGTGAATAATTATTTACCCTTTACAATCTTCCTTGCCTCGGCAACCATCCCATCAAGGCAAGAGCCTGTAATGCAATGCGCGGTTGTCAGTTCTTTGTCATAATACTTGCAGGGGATGCCGACCTCGCAGGGGCAGGTCTGTTCGTCAAGGTTCATCAGCTTTTCCAAAAAGTCATCGAGATACATTACTTGATTTCCCTCCAATCGGGATTTCTCCAATCCCCGAAATTCTGCCACACGCTGAAATCATCATGCTTTACAAAGTATTTGATACCTGCGGCAATCTCAAAAACGAAATCGCCATACAGATTGACGCTGATGGAACAAAACATCTCTGCGCCTGTCTTACGCACAGCAGCGATTGCCTTTTCTAAATCATCAAACCAACCTCTAAACATTTTAGTTATCTCCTTTTCTCTTTGTGATTATAGTATAACAGATAACTGCGCTGTTGTCAAGTCCTTTTTGCTAATTATTTTTTTAATAATCGCCCGGGCGGGCCCCCGCCGCACATTCTGAGACACTAGGCGCATTTTCACAGTCCCATAGCCGAGGGCTGTTACTTGCGGGCTATCCTAATGCCCCACAATCTGCGGCGGGGGAGGGGAGGGGGATTACTCCCCCTCAACCTCACATTCGGCGCACTCGCTACCGAGGGAGTAAACAGGGGTCTTGCCCTGATAGGTGCGCTTGACCTCACCACGCTTGCGAAGCTGGGCAAGCATACCGCTGGCAGAGTGGAGCGTCACGCCGAGAGCATCAGCAACCGCTGCACAGGTGGCATCGGCGTTGTCAGCGAGGAACGACAGGAGCGCATCGTACTGCGCCTGCTTCTCAAGCTGCGCCTTAGTCGGTTTGGAGCTGCGGGAAGCGTTGCGCTTGGCAAGCAGCTCAATCTCGTGGTCGATGAAAGCAATCTGCTCCGCATCGGTCAGATTCTCACGAATCTTGGTGAACATTTCGGTCTTGGTCATGGTATCTACCATCCTTTCTTGCGTTGGTCGCAACCCTTATTGTGCTTTTATTATAGCATACTTTTTTGAGTTTGTCAAGAGGGAATTTCATTTTTTTGAATTTTTTTTCGCGGCATTTGCTGATAGCCTGTCGGCGTTTCTTCATAGCCGCGCCCTCTTGACAATTATTATTATAGCAGATTTTCGTTAAAAGTCAATAGGTAATTTTGCACAAAACGATTTGAATTTTTCTTGTGTTGATTGTGCAAAATGCCGGCGCCCGGGCTTTTAGGGGCGGTATTCCCACCCCTTGTCAATGCGCATTATCACGAGCCACGGTGATTTGAAAACGCACTGCCCGCAATGCGGACCAACGCGAAAGTATTCCCATAGGCGCGGCTGATTTTCCCATGGTATCATCCACCAGAATTTGATGCGTTTCATTTTGATACCCCCTCAACAGTCATCGGTGTAACAACCCATGTAAGGGTCATAACCCATGTCCTCGTTGAAGCCCCAGTCGCAGTCAGGGTCAGGCTCGGCGGCTTCAGCGACAACCTCGCCAGTATCCATGTCGATGCACACGACAGTCGATGCGCCCTCGGTGTTCTCGAACATGGTTACGCACAGCTCATGCAGAACATCGGGAGGAACCGCATCAGAAAACAGGGCAACAGGGACAACCTCTTCAACTGTGTCATCGCTGCAAGCGATAACTTCCATGCAATACTTAGTAGCCATTATTTAGCTCTCCTTTCTTTTACTGTAATCAGTATAGCATACTTTTTATTGAATGTCAAGTGTTACTTTTTTAACTAGCGCCCGGGCGCTTTAGTGTGTGAAAGTGGGCAGCTTAATCTTTCCAAAGCTGCCCATCAATTTCTGGATAATTATTCACAAGGTATTCAAAGATTTCACGCTCGATTTTTACATCTTCAAGACCTGTGTGCGCTTCCTCAAATTCAGCGTTTTGCGAAAGCCATTTGTAAATGATTTCCGCAGTATAGCGCAAACGCATATTTTTGGTAAGATATTCATTTCCCCAGCAGAAAGTTGAATAATTTTCATTATCTTTCAGCACTTGCCGCGCCATCTTTAAAGTATCATACCAAACAATTCCAAAAGGCAAAAAATACCTATTTTTGGAAGTTGTGATAAAGCGTTGCGTTGTGTTCATGGCGCGATTATCAAATGCCGCATTGTGAGCGCAAGCAATAGTCACACCATATTTTGTGCAGTCCTCGCGCAGTTCACGCTTGATATTGTACCACCGCCGCAAAATACGCTTTCCGCTTTTGATTTCATCCCAATAACTAGGGATTTTATCAGCGAAAAAAGCACTTGCCATCAGTTCATCATCAAGGAAAATGTCAGCATTAACAAAAGACTTTTCACAAAGGACGCCATCGGCAAGTGTGAAAATCTGATAACCCAAATCATAAACAAATGGATAATCAATGTCATTTGTCGTTTCTGTGTCAATCATCAAGATTTTAGTGTTCTTGTCAACCATGTTTATTGCCTTTCTTTTGAATCTAATGTTATTATAGCACATTAAAATTATTCTGTCAACGCTTTTTTGCTAATTATTTTTTTAACAAGTGGGCGCCCGGGCCGTCGTAGGTCAGAAAAACCAACCTGCGATAACTCCAATAATGAAGATAATAACACCCAAAAGGATGAAAATGCCAAAAATTTGAAAAATAAGTGTTACCATTAGGTTAACCTCGTTTCACTTGCAAAGGTTTTTGCATTGTAGGTTTTACCAATTTGCAAAGCTGTATCTGTTTGTTCTTTTGTTTCACAAAAGCAAGAGAAGATTGCATGTTTTCCTGCTATTGTGTAGTGATTAGGAATGAAGTGATTAGATAAATTAAAGTGGACATTTTCGGCGTCTTTAGCTTGTACTGTCATTTCCACTTTCCACATTTTGTCTTTTCGCATTTTTTCCTCAATGATTTTTACAAAGTAAACACCAATGAAATTTGCGGCGGCGACAATAACAACTTTTTCCCACAGCGGTAAGTTACACACCATGTAAACCAAAACCACAGTGTAAAGACCATAGGAAACAGCATTTGCGATAGCTGCTCCCATTTTACCGCATTTCACAGTGGCAAGAGAACGAATCGTCTGCATTACCACATTAACGACATTCAAAATGATAAACAAAAGCAGAAGTTTCATTTTGTATCACAACCTCTCTTGAAATTTGTGCGGTTATAACTGCCTTTCCCCTTTTTCGCGGGAACTTTAAAACCGCGCCGCCGAAAAGCGAGATACTGCTGAAGCTCTTCGGGGGACTTTTTAAACATTCTTTTATCCATAGCTTTTTACTCCTTTCTCTAGCATCATTAGTATAACATAATAGTTGTCAAATGTCAAGAGTTATTTTTTTAACAAGTGGGCGCCCGGGCGGCGGTTGACATAACAAAGCAAGGCCCCCTCACTTGGGAGCCCTGTGCTTCGTCAGCTTGAGCGTGTAGCTTGCGCCCTCATACTCAAAGTTGATTTCAGTTTCAGTCTTGACGGCAATCACATTTGCGCCCTTGCCCTCAAGATAGACGCGGCAACCTGCAAGCAGATTACCCTTCGTTTCGTCAACCTTGCGTTCACGCGGCTTGGCATTACGCGGCTTTTCAGCTTTCGCGTATTCCTTTTTGGTCTGCAAGTCCTTGACGCGCTCAATCTTGACCTTAGACCCTGCGGGAATGTATTCCCAGTCCTCAAAGAACATACGCGCCGCATCATCCATAGAAATGTCAAAATCTTTCATGTTCTTGCGGATTTCGGCGGCGTCCTCGTTGGACAGCTCAAAGTATTTGCCCTCAATCTTGTAAGTCATAGCGCACTCTCCTTTCCTTTTTGCATTATTATTGTACCATAAAATTTTTTATTTGTCAAGTAGCAAAATAAGGTTTAGCAAAATTACTAAAAATAGGGGGAGTATTTGTGCAATGTGCCCGCGCCCGGGCGAAAAGGCAAGATTATGTAAACCTTGCCTTAGACAAAGTCGAAGCTGTCCCAGTCGGTGATAATAGTATAGTTATCATCGTAGTCATCTTCATAGTATTTGATGGAGATTCCCACTTCCCGCAAAGCATTGAAAGCATCTTTGAAATCAGAAATGAGCTTTCCACGCTTTTCTCGTGCTCTCCGCTCAAACTCACGATTAAGGGCAATCATAAGATTGCCAAGCTCGTCATCAGTCAGATGGTCAAATTCTCCATCAGAAATTGCGCCATCGACTTTGAGCCATTTATCATTCATTGCCGAAGTCCTCCTCCTCACCGAACATATTATCCCAGCAGGTAGGGCAGATGCCGCTGATGAGCAGTTCGCGCTCACTCGCAGAAAGATAGGGAAACGCTTCCTGCACAAGCGTGCCATCTTCCCATGCGTGGTAATCGGCAGGATGAACCTGAACAGTGTGACGCTTTCCGCAGAAGGGGCAGATAGTTTCGATAGTGTACATTTTTTTATCTCCTTTCCTTTTGTGTCTTAAGTATAACACATCTTTTGAGAAATGTCAAGTGTTTTTTGAAAATTAATTTTTTAACAATTTGCGGCGCCCGGGCCAGCGCGCGCAAGGGTAGCTAATCCTTACGCGCCTAGCCCTTATTCAACACTTGTGGTTTTGGACGCCACAAGTGGCAACCTCTTTTTGGCGGGTGGGTTACTTCCACCTCTTAGGACTACACATTGACAAACCCATTGTAAGCTCGTCCTTTCTCGCGTCACACTTTTCGCTTTTTGGTCGCACAGCAACCTCGAATGTCCCTGCGGGGCTAAGGTGTCCTAGGCGTGTCCGCCCTACGCTGTTATTCCTTAGCCGAGCGGAGGAGGTAGATTCTAAAGAGCAATCCACAAGACGACAGCTCCCTATCTTATTGAAGCGCGTGGATTGCGGTTCTTGTGCCCACCACAATCTCTTCCGCGTTCTCTCCCCCTCAGGACAATTATAGTATAGCACAGGGTAGTAAAAATGTCAATAGTTTTTTTAAAAGTTTTTTATTTAACAATCACCCGGGCGCCACAAAGCTTCACCACGCTAAAGCGGTGAAGCAATGCAGAGAAAGAGAACAGAAAGGAGGGGGCTGGCGGGGACTTGAACCTCGCATCACCGTTTACGCGGACCATCAACGCGCTACAGCCCCATAGGAAAGGGGGATTGCTCCCCCTTTGGGTTACGCTTCGGCGAACTCAGAGCCGAGAGAGTACACAGGGGTCTTGCCCTGATACTCGCGCTTGACGAGAGCCACATCCTGCTTGCGGAGGGTGGCAAGCAGACCAGACGCGGAGTGCAGGGTCACGCCGAGATGCTCAGCGACAGCCGCGCAGGTGGACGCAGGATTCTCAGCGAGGAACTCAAGAATCGCGTCGCGCTGGGCGTTCTTCTCAAGCTGAGCCTTAGTCGGCTTGCTGGAGCGCGTGGAGTTGCGCTTGTCAAGCAGGGCGACCTCATGCTCGATGAACTTCATCATGTCCTCATTTGCGGCGACCTGCGGAACAGCGGCGATGGCGGCGAACATTTCCTTCTTAGTCATAGTATCTACTTCCTTTCTAGCTGTTATTGGGTGCTACCCTTATTTACATTCTTAGTATAGCATACTTTTTGGAGTTTGTCAAGAGGTTTTTCAAGATTTTTTATTCTTTTTGGAGCGATGACTTCCTCAAAGAGAACTTGAAATGTGGGCTTGTCTCAGCGGTCACCCCTTGGGTCCATCAGTTTCCAAGTTCGCCGCTTACTGCGTCGCTTCCCTCTTGACAATTATTATTATAGCAAATTTTTAGAAAATTGCAATAGGCAAAATGCACAAAATATTTTTGAATTTTCTTGTGTTGATTGTGTATTTTGCCGGCCGCCCGGGCCACGCGAGCGCCCTTATTAGAGCGCCCGCAAGATTTCAAAGATAGCCGCAGGGTCAAATGCCCATCCGCTATTTTCTTCCCATTCGATGATGTTGTTTTCCTCATCATCAAACAGGATGCCGCGCCATGTATCAGCATCAACAGTGCTTTTCGGCGTGCCATAGGGGACGATATGGATTGCGTCCCACTTGACGCTCGGCATATGCTTTTTCAGCCATGCCAGTTTAGCGGCGGTGACAGCTTCGCCATATGCGGGATTGGGGTCTTTGCTCAGCCAGCTAATCACGCAGATGCGGTAGCCGTTACGCTGGAGCTTATTCAGCATCCGCGCCAGAGTGCAGAGCCGAACAAGGGGAGCCGCCTCGGCATAGGGACTTGCGTCATAAGCGCGCAGTTTGGGAAGCCAATTTTCAACAGCGTACAGGTCAGCGATAGTGCCGTCCATGTCAAAATAGATTGCCTTGAAGTCCATTTTTTTATCTCCTTTCATCTTCTATTGTGATTATAGCACATTTATTGCATCTTGTCAATACATTTTTTACCAAATTTCAGGAATTTTATTAATTTGTGCAGTTTTCCACGGAACGAACAAAAAATCTTGCTGATTTTGGTTGTTATGACGGAGCGGCCCGCGTCGTTGGTGCGCGGGCCGCCAAAAAAGAAAGCCGAGGGTCACTCGGCTTTCATGAGGTTCTGTATGGTGCGTTCGTCAGTGAAAGTTGCCTTAGGGAACTTCACCTGATAGGGGACGCCGTCCACTTCCATATCGCCGCCGTTGGTGAACTTGGCATTGGGCTTGTTGTTCAGCTCGCCGCCGAAAGCGTCAGCGCAGAGGACTTCAAACAGATAACCGCGGTTTTTGTTGTTGCCGGTAGCGGCGGCGCGCAGGGTTTCCATATACTCAACCGAGCAGATGGGGCGGACTTCCTCGGCGTTGGCGGCGATGATGGCGATATGCGCGGCGTTGGGCTTGTACTTGAGGGAAATCGTGCCGCCGTTCTTGGTGCTGGCGCGGTCAAGCGTGGTGATATAGGGAAGGATGTTATCAGCGGCATTGACGCGAGCGGCATATACCATGCCCTTGACAACATAGCCGAAGATATAGTTATCAGTATAGGCAAGGCGGGTGTATTCGTTCAGCAGATAGGCGTGGATGGTGGGGTTTTCCATGGGGGTCAGCTCCTTTCTTTTACTGTAATCAGTATAGCACAAGGAAGCCGGTCTGTCAAGCCAAAAATTGCGGTTTGAATTTGTGCATAATGCCGAATTTAGGGATTTATCACTTTAGCGTGTGAAAGTGCCTCGGCACGGGAAAAATTGTACTTTAATACTTTAATGTGTGAAAGCGGCGCGTGTCGTGAGAAAACGCGCCGCTCAAACAAATTTCTGTATCATTATTCACTTCATGCACTGAATCTGTATAATTATTCCCATAATTAGAGAACGGGCAAAGCCAAAAGAGGCAAATAAGAATACAAATAGCTCCAATAAAGCATAAAATTTTAATAAATTGTTCCATAATTTTATTATATCAAAAATTTTTGATTTTGTAAATAGAAAGCGGCGGCAGGGAGAAAATCAACAAAGCCCTGCCGCCTAGAAAGAGAGAGAAGAAAGGATTGAAACATCAGATTTTAGTGCCGCGTCCTGCCGTCCCCTTTCCAGCGGCCATGCGGGTCTTACCCGCGGGGTACTCGTCTTAGGAGCTTGGTTCACATTTATATCCCGCGCAACAGGACTCCGCGCGGTGGGTGTCTTTGTCGGCTAGTTTTACTGCCCTCTCGTGGGGGACTTACTACCTCGCCTCACCCTTTGTGCTTTTATTATAGCACGCTTTCAGCTATTTGTCAAGCACTTTTTTCAAAAAATCCCGAAGATTTTTCAATCTTCGGGATTCATTAGCGTAGTGGTTTGGATAACATAGCCGCAGGTGTCGCATTTGTAGATGTACACTTTAATTTTCCCGCCACCGCACTCGGCAAACTCATAGTGACCGCCGCACTTTTCACAGATACCATGATTGTAAATGCTCTTGCTCCCTAAGTAACTCAACACACCAACAGTGAGCAGAAACGCGATAAGCAGAACGATGATGATGATAGCCTTAATAATGTCTTTCATTGTTTTTGTATCTCCTTTCTCTTTCTGATTATAGTATAGCACAATTCCGGGAAATGTCAAGGCGGTAAAATACATAAATTTTCTATGTAGGAATTGGTGAATGTGTATAGATATTTTAAAAGCGGCTCGTTGCGCCAAACAACGAGCCGCTCGCAAAAAACAACCCTCGGCTCAGTTGAGCCAAGGGTCATCGTAGGGATTCGTGGCCATGTCGGCCTCGAAGTTTTCCCAATCGCGAAGGTCATCCATCGCATCGCCCATGATTTCCAGATAATCTTTAGTCATTTTTGAGTTCTCCTTTCTTTTTCTTTCTGTAATTATAATAGCACAGACCGGGCAAAATGTCAAGCGCTTTTTTCAAAAAATCTAAAAATTTTAAGGGCTGATTTCTCAGCCCTCATAGACGGTGATTTCGTCCGGCTCGACGATGTACATCTCATCAAACTCATCATCCGCGGTATACTCGAGGCATTCGGCGAGAGTTCCGGAGAACACGCAAACCTCATCACAGCAGAGCTCATCAGTCATCCAAACAGTGTACATTTTCTTTTCTCCTTTTCTTTTTGTTTTTTATTTCCTCTTTCTGATTATAGTATAGCAGACCCGGGTGCATTTGTCAAGTGTTTTTTTAAAAAAATAAAAAAAATTTTCAAGGGTTGATTTGCTCAACCCTTGATGTATTCCCTAATAATTTCGCCTGTGGTGTTATCTACCACAACCGCGCGGTCCCAGCCCCATTCTTTGACGTATTTCCATGCCATCATGCAAGCACCCCAAGCGGTTTCCATTTTGCGAAACTCATGCCGCGTAGCCGTGTTGAAATGAATAGTGTACATTTGTTTTTCCTCTCTTTCGTTCTTTCTACAATAATGATAACACATTTTACACGGTTTGTCAATAGAATTTTGGGAATGTTTTAATAATTATTTATTTAACAATCTTCTGCGAAAATTTATTGATTTAGTGTGTTAAAGTGCAAAAACGCCGCCCCACGACCGCGCCCGGACAAAACAAAAGAGCTAAGATTTTTCGCCTTAGCCCTTTGAGAGTGTCCAATTTGCATAGCTAGTCCCGCAGATTTCATCATCATAGATTTCCGCAGTCCCGCATTTATCCATGAGCAAATTGACATTATCATCAATTTCCCAATCTTCAACACCATAGAATTGCCAAAGATTTCCGTTGCAATCCTCGCAAGTTACTACATCTTCTTTTGTATTAATTGCGACAATTTTTGTAGCAAGAGCATAATAATCATGCTCTATTGCCTGTGCGGGTGTACCTGTGATAATCCAGTAAGCCGCAAGGCAAATAACGCAAAAGAACAGAAAAATAAGAATTGCATTTTTCATTTTTATTTCCCCCAAATTATTTTTGCACTAATTGGTGCTTGATTATTAATACTCACGAGATAGTTATTTTCTTTTTTCCAGAAGTGAGAAAGAAAAGAATCAAGCTGTTTGAATGTATCAAACTTTTTCTCTTCATAGCCTTTTGGCATTTCAATAGTAAGATAGTACATTAATCAATGTACTCCTTTGCTACGACTTTCCATTCAGCAGGATTCGCCCACAGATGCCGAGCAAAAGCGTCTTTCTGATTGTAGCCACAAATGAAATCATGCTCATTCGTGCGCTCGTTGTAGATTTCAAATTCGTACATTTTTCTTTCCTCTTTCTTTCTTGAGATTTGCCGCAGGGGAAAGTGTTTGTTGTCATGCTCAAATTCGCTTGCCTTTTTCTTCGGTGCTAAATTCTCTTGCAATCCTCACCACTTGTCCCTTGCAAGTATAGTGTAACATAACCTAGCTACTTTGTCAAGCGTAAGCTGAGAAAAGGTTATACAAAATGCAAGGGCTATAATTGTGCATTATGCTAGCGCCCGTGTTACCAATTTCAGGCACAGTACTACAGTGCTTTAGTGCGTTAAAGCGTTGAAAAATTATACAAAGCGTAATCAGAAATTTAAACTCGGCGCGTTTCAAGCCAAAACGCGCCGCGCAAAATTAAAAGGCTGGGAGAGTTATTAGGACTATCTTTTGATTTAAAAGCCACGCCAAGTGAGCAATCTAGTGACGTACTTTAAACTTAAACCCGGCGGGGTATTTCGGGAAAAAATTTTTTATTTTTTTGAAATGAACTTCGCCACGACATTCCCGCATCCAAAAATTTTTTCAAAAACAGAATACGAATTAATATTCCATAATTATATCTGCGTTATTATCTTTATCAACTTCAAGCATGGCCCAATCACCTAAACCATCTTGACCACCAGTTAAAATAACTTCACAATCATCATCATATTGCTATAAAATTTCAATTAATTCTGATACTTTCATAACTTTACCAATTTTATTTGTGCAACCGCTTCTTGTCCCAATTGTTTAATCCCTGGATTCTTCCAATCAATTCTTCTTGCATAGTTTTCAAGTGCATTTTTAGCAGCTTCCCGCTCCCATTTAGGGATTTGTATAAAAAAGAAACCCGCATTACAATTAATAGGACAATCTTCCATAGAAAAAACTTTATTCTTAAACTTACATAATAATATATTTACATCAAAAGCCTCTAAATTATCCCAAATAGCTTCATTATCATCTAAATCTCCAAATATAGCGTAAGTATCACGCCACAATCCACCGTCTAATCTTAAATAGGCCTGCGGCGCTTCCTTTTCAAAGATAATGCTACGCAGTTCATCTAAAATTGCTTTTTGATTTTCTTCAGTAAGTTCTCCTTCAGAATCTTCAATTATTTCAATACGAAGTTCATCCCCAGCAATAATTCTTAACTTATTTTTTTCATCAAGTTGTTCATAAAGTTGTTGCACGAGCTTCTTGATTCTTTCAATTGTCAATACTAAAACCTCTGCTTAATAAACTATAACTTTTCTTTAAACCTTTATAACAAGTTTCACAAATTTCTTTCTTTTTAAATTCTGTATGATTACCAAAAACTTGTATTTCAACAAATTCTTCTTTTTGCATTTCATGCCCACAACAATCACAAAAATATCTAATCATTCTTGCGGAGCTCCTTTCTAGTTCTCATCGTTCGGTTGAACCTGCGCCCGCGCACCATACCCGCAAAAGAAATCTGCTACACAATATCTATTTAGCACTCCACAAAAATATTGCCCTTCTTGGTCACTTTTTCTTTTGTGCTTACAAAATTCACAATACACAATCTACTGCGCAGCTCTTAGTGGAAGCCGCTTTTCAAGCTAATCTAAAAAATACCCATCAAGAATTTTATCGCCTTGAATTAAAGCAATAACATCATCAAGAGCAACATAATTTGTTTGATCAGCATAAAACATTATTCTGCCATACTTTCAAGCATACAATTCTCACAGTTAGGCTGTTCACAGTAATGCCCGTCGCGCGGGCACAGCTGATTC
>Ga0310690_10006253_pt1 | contig 15732 bp, 11 predicted proteins | sample AusTroGonzalo_MG_2_FD_207661 | JGI IMG/M metagenome (GOLD analysis project Ga0310690, IMG submission 207661) | Bovine rumen microbial communities from tropical cattle in Woodstock, Queensland, Australia - Gonzalo_04 (v2) (version 2) | ecosystem: Host-associated > Mammals > Digestive system >... | reverse complement strand
GTCAAAAAAAATGACTTCCATTTCTACCCCACTGTCCTTCTCAATCTGCCTCATGGTGACTACGTTAGGATTGGTATCACCATTCTCCCAACTGGACCAGGCCTGCTGTGTAACGCCGTAGCGTTTGCCCATTTCGGCTTGAGATTTATCGCCACGGAATTCAATCAGTTTCTCCCTTTTCATGTTTGCCCTCCTTCCCGGTTCAACAATTTTTTCTTGTAATCATTATACAAGTTATTCTTGTTGTTGTCAACAACTTTTTTAAAAATTAACAATAAATTTTTGTTGTACTTTCACAAAGGTTAGTTGTATAATACAAATACTCCACAAGTAATAATTGTGAAAAGAAACGGAGGTGCTTATGATGTTAGGGGATAATATAAAGAGATTACGGGAGGCTCGTGAAATGCCGCAAACAAAGCTGGCTGAATATTGTGGCGTAACCCAGCAGGCGGTTGGATTATGGGAAAAGAATAAGACCGCTCCTGACTATGAAACCCTTGTCAAAATAGCTACTCTGTTTAATGTATCTACGGATTGCTTGCTGGACAAGGAAACCTACTACACCGATCCGGAAACAGCAGCGCTGGCAGAGGAACTAAAAAACAACCCGGAATACAAAGCAATGCTGGACGCAACAAAAAACTTATCACCAGAGAGCATAAAAGAAATAATGGCATTCATTAAATATCAGAGGGCGAAAGAAGAAGGATTATGAGAACAGTATTACTCAATCTACCATACGGCTGCAGGGGCTACATTGTTGAAAGCCTGGAAACCGGAGAGGCCTGCTGCGTACTCAACGCACGTTTAACACACGAACAAAATAAAAAAACATATGAGCATGAGCTGGAGCATTTGCAATGTGATGACTTGCACTCCGGGTTAAGCGCTAATACTATTGAAACAATGAGGCACGGATAAAGGAGGGATACAATGATTTTAAGTATTGTTAAAGGAATTGCTTATATCATTTTAAGTAATATGATTGTTTCGTTTTTTAACCCAAATAAAAATATCCGTTTTGCCATGCAGCATTCTGTTATTAGCATGATAGGATTCTTTGGCGGCATAGTTTTGTTGCCAGTTGCGTCTTTGTTTTTCTTCCCGTTGTGGTTTATGTTTTTGTGTTATGGTGCTTTAATTTATGTTCACCTTGGCACAGATCCAAACGCATCACCGCTTCAGCAATCCGCTTTTGAACGTCAGCACGGAATGATGTTTAATAACGTAGCTATGGTTTGCTATATAATTGCTGCCGTGTTGTTTGTGTACAAAACCTTTTTTGCATAACCGGAGGCCGCCATGAACACTACCACCACATATCGACAAAAAGACTCCGGCTGGCAGATTATAATCTCATACAAAGTTAACGGCGTATGGAAACAGAAATCCCGTCAAGGATTTCCCACCAAACGTGAAGCAAAAGAAGCAGAGGCAGATTTAATAAAGGAAATAAAAAAACAGCCACAGCCGATTATAGACGGCATGGCTGACATAACTTTGATTGATTTTGCGAAAGAGTACACCGACAACAGAAACGATTTAAGCAATGGTACAAAGTTGCAGTACATCCACGCCGTAAATTCGCTCCAGAGCCTCGCAAAAAAGTCGGTTAATACCATAACATACCTTGGCCTTCAAAAGGCCGTCAGAGGCTGGAATATGAAGCCAAGCACCCAAAGGCAATACAAGGCCAAACTGGATATGTTGTTCCGGGCGGCGGTGAAACCCTACCGGATCATATCGTCCAATCCAATGCAGGATATTGAAATAGCCAAAGACCGGAAAAGGAAAACTGTCACCACGGTAACGGAATTACAATATGAAAAAATCATCAATGCCATAACCAACAAGGAAGTCCGCATGGCCGTCATCATTGCATGGTACACCGGAATGAGGAGAGCAGAAGTCTCTGCCTTAAATTGGGATTCCATAAGTCTTATGGACCCGTCCGTCACAGTGTGCAGACAATTTGCGGAAAAGGAACGCAAGATTGTAGAAAGGTTAAAAAGTCAGAACGGGTACAGAGTGATTCCCATACCGCAGGATCTGGCCAAAGAATTAAAGGCCTACCGGAAAGCAATGCCCATAAGATTGGACGGGAACCTATTCACAAACCCGTACAGCCTTTATGTTGCTATGGCACGAAAGTTAAAGAAGTTCGGTGTAAACTCCCATTGGTTCCGGCACACCTATGCCACAAGGTTATTGGCAAAGGGCATGGACGTGCAGACCGTGGCAGCTCTCTTGGGGGATGACGTAAAGACCGTTATCAACACTTACATTCACTATACGGATGAGATGCGGAAAGCTGCCGCAAACAACATTGAAAAAATTTTTGCGGAGAATTTTTGACGATTTCTTTTGACGATTCGACAAGAATATGTCAACCATGCGGATAGTTGGCATTATTTCGGTATTATGGTATAATTCATTTTTTGCTTCCGTGGATATGGTGACAGAAGAACAAACCGCACCGTTGACGCATTCTTAATTTTTACTCACGGAATAAAAAGGAATAATTTTGAAATTAATTTTTGACGAATTTTTGACGAAATAAAAAAGACCCCACACCGGGTGAATGGTGCGGGGTAAGGAAGGAGATTCATCTATGAGAGTGGTAGGTTACTCAAGATATAAACATGGCCGTACAAAGTTCCGCACGTCTGCGGCTCGCCTATTGTATTCTCGGCCATGCTTATTTTACCACTAACGCAACCACAAGGCAGGCCGCTATAGCCTCCCATGTGTTACGCTGTGCCTTAATGCGGAGTCTTTCCCGCTTGGCCTCTGTTGCGAATTGTTCCAAGGATCTGTTGGCATTCGTCAATAATTCCTGCTGCTTCGTTGACTCTTGCCGTAATGTGGTGAGCTGATTCTGCAATAGCTGTACTTGTTTCTGCAATTCCGCTACTTGTGTGTTCTGCTTGCTGGATTCCGTCTGTAAGCTGTTGTTGATTGCTGATAGCCGTGCTAATTTGTTCTCCAGGGTTTGCAGTTCCGTTTCCGTTATCGTGTATGTTTTTTCCTGCGTTCCTGATGCCGAACAAGTAGCCGGCGCAAAAAACAGCCACCAGCACAGCAACGCAGATAAGAATAGCAATAGCAGTTTCTTTTCCGGTAGGCCGAAGCTCTGAAAAATCATACACTTAATCGCCCCCTTGGTAATTTTGTTGGTACCATATCGCTTTACCCCTGATGGTATCCAATATGCCGTATAGATTCCGGCCGGGGCAAGCCGTTGCCATCAGGTCACAATGCCCCTTGACATGGTTTTTATTAGGTACCATATCATATTCATCGCACAGCCACCCAATGAGATACGCTGTGGATTCTATCTGCTCTTCCGTAGGAACAGCATCCTCAAAATTACCACATACATGGACGCCGATGCTGTTACCGTTGCTTCCAAGCGCGTGTGCGCCGATTGCCCATTCCGGCCTGCCACGTTCTATCGTGCCGTCCTTGCGAATAACGTAATGATAACCAATTCCGCTCCAACCTTGGGCCAGATGAGATTCGTGTATCTCCTCTGCGGAGCAATCGTCATCATATGGATTCCCGGTATGGTGAACGACAATTAAATCCGTGAAAGGGCGTTTCATTAAGGATAAATAGAATTCAAGATTAGTTTCGATAATGTTAGGTGCTATCATTTTACAATCCCCCAATACACAAGCATTGCGTATAAGGCAAAACCAACACAGCCGCCAATCCATGTGGCAACCATGTCCTTAACATTGAACACACCGTCCTGCTGATATTCATCGTAGCACTCTTTGGCTATCCCGGATACAATTGCACCACCAAGGGCAGTAATGTTATCGGTAACAAAACTTAATATGAAGGTAATGAGGAATCCTGCCGCAAAGTGCAACACCTTATCATTCACGCTTTTTAATATGTTCATCTTTATTATCCTCCTGCCACTTGTCAGGTATGCCGTCATGGTCTTTGTCAATCAGCAACACACCAAGGATAGCAAATGTACCGGCTATGGACGGTGCAAAATACTCCTTTACAAACGCATTGACAGCAGTGTAATTCACAACACCCTTTGCCAGAAACTCATAGACAATACCTATGATGGCCACTAATCCGCAGCCAATAAATATAGAAGCATACACCCACACAAACAGCTTTGGCAACACTCCGCCTTTTTGCTTGACAAACGTGCTTACCTTTCCTTGAATTGTCTTAATGATTTTCATGCGGGTATACCTCAACTATATTATGGTGGATGCTGTCAATGTATCCATTGCCTCCAAGCCGCTTATATGCGTCATACATCTGAATAAATGAATCCACTTCCTGCTGCGGAATGGGTTTCTGCTTATCGGTGTAGTACCGGTGCATTTGCGTCATGCGGTCCCGGAGGATACTCTGTACCCCAAATTCAAGAGCGTCAATCTTTTTGAATACGCCGGACCACTTTCCCAAAAAGTATGTGCAGGCGCTCCCAACAAGAAACATTACAACACCTGTCATAATTTCCTGCACCATAATGTATCTCCTTATTTCTTCTTTCGTGTACCTTTAGATTCCAGCGCTTCAATGCGTTTCTCCAGCTGGTCAGCACGTCTGCGCTGGTAGGCCGCTTCCATACAAAGTGCCTCTTCGTAACGCAGAGAATAAAGGTTTCCTGCTTCTCTGCCCTCTTGAATTACATTGCCTTGTTCATCCTTAATTTTTTCTTCGGCATCCCATTCATCATAGCAAAGCAACCCATAACGGAAAGCATCTAAATCGTGGGATTCAAACACTTCTTTAATTCTCTGTGCAATAGCACCAGTGTGGAATCGTGCGTTTTCGCCTTTTTCTGCAATACTGTCTTTAAATTGGAATTGATACCAACCAACTTCACCCCAAGCATCTAAAACCCTTTCAGGAATGGCAGAAATGTTATCTTTTAATCTTTCATCAGACGTATTAATGGTTGCGGTAGAAGCATAAATTTCTTTCCATAAAAATGATGCACCGCCGAGGTCATGGGTGTTGTTAGAACTTGGTCTCCATGTTACGCTTGACCCATTATTTTGAATAGTTACGGCTTTATTATTAGAACCCCATCTTGCATATATTGACATACCAGCAGAACCATCGGTATCTACAAAATTATATACACCGCCAAGATAAGTATTATCCTTGTCTTGATACCGAATTGTATACCCTGCTTTTATTACTGATGGTGCTGTGCCATTTGTAATATCTGTATATTTAACAATCAAAGATGACCTTGTAGCCGGCGTTTCCATTTCTTCCGTTATCGTACCGGACATTGTGCCGCCACTCAACGGCAGATATTTTTCTAATGCGGCCGGGATGTTTTCCTTTAGCTTCCCGGTTTCCTCAACCATTTTTTCAAGTAATGCGTCACGCGTTGTTAAATCTGGCATTGTCTATTCACCCCCCAATTCTTCATTGATAGCTACAAGATTAGCTACAATCTGCTCAAGCAGTGCGTCAATAGTTGTCAATTCTTCCATGTTATTGCTCCTTTTCTAAACATTATACAGTGCTTCCGTCCGTTGCTTTGTACCAATAGTTGGCAATTTTAACGGTCAAACAATTAACTGTGGTATCCATGTAGAAGAACAAGTATGGCAGGATTGCGTTATCCGGCCTTTCTGCCGTTGTACCTCTTCTGGCCGCAGACGTAATTTCATACACGCCACCATTATAGTGAATGAGATTATTTGTAAACGAGGGCGCCAACGTAATGGTATTGATTTGCAGATACGCGCCGTGGAACAACCGAAATGCTTCTTTGTCCGTTGTCTCTATTGACGCCACGTCATCAATCATAAAGACCGTACCGGAATCAAGCGCAACTACATAATACAATGGTCTCGTAACATCCTTTATGGTTAAACTCCGTACACTAATCCGTGTATTGTAAATGTACATTAGTTCAATCTGATCATAAGCGCTGGTTTGGTCCCCACCATCAATAATAAACGTGCTGGCAAATACTGTAGAGCCACTGATTGAAATAGGAGTTAGGTTATATGACGTGTATGTTTTATTAGGCAGCATTGCGTAAATATTGCTGTTAGCGTAAACATAGCTGTCATCCGGGGAAACCGTAATTTTGTTATATGTTACGTTACTCTTGTTAATTTTTAGTGTTTTCGTGGTAAATTCGTTATCAAAATACACGTCCGTGCAGTTAGAAATAAAAATCCCATCAATATTGACAACACCATCTGATGCCACAATCCGAAACTCACCACAGAAATTCACGATATTTACAGACGGATAGCTGCCGGTTTTAACAATGATCGTCACACCATTTGGATCTAATCTGTCCGGCAGTGCGTCAATCGCAGTATTGATATCCGGATACGGTTTATTCTCTGATCCGTCTGCGTCTGTGTCCGTATACGCCGCGTCTACATAGAAAAACATAGGAGGCGGATTATATCTGCTGTTTACGGCCCTTGAATTGGATATGAGTTCCGCATTGTTTCCGTCAGAAACAATCTCCACATCACCGAAATGCGTTGGTAATATTTGCGAACCACAAGCGTATGCGTATTGTATTGGGAACCGTTTATCACTACCAAGCGGATTTGTTGCAGTTACAAGCTGACTAAACCTATCGGTAGGATAATTGCAAGTAGCATACTCGCAGGCCGTCTTGGAGTAAAACTGTGCATCCCATCCCTGATTCATAACTGATTGTGAACCATGATGAGGAATTTTTAAAATGTCAATTTTGGGAACATCGTAAAAATCCAAAACTGCTTTAGTAGCAGGATAATATCCGTCACCCATATACAGTGCATTGACATTGTTGTGTCGTACCAAAGCAAGCAATGAGTATGGATTTAGGTCTGTTGGATCGCTTGTATTCGCAGTAATATAATCCGTATAAGTGCTTGACGCACCCCAAATGTCTACGGTTACATTAGGGGCAAGAGTAAGCGTGGTATCTGCCGAAAGCTCCGTATAATCAGCGCCTGCCGCTACCAACGCATTGATAACCGCAGTTTTCCGTGAGGCAAACCCGGTGGTCACAAAGGAAGGTATGTACCATTTTGTCTGTGAGAAATCCACTGTAGATTGATTTAAGAACGGAGATATGTTTCCATCGTGATCCGCATGGTAATGCGTAAGCAGGAAATAATCTATTTTCTTGATGCCGTGAGCAAGCATATAGTCAATAAGGTATTGCCTTACATCAGCATCATCAACACCACTGTCAATCATCATGCAGGAATCTCTGGTGACAATCAACTGGCAATCCCACTGATAATTGGATTCGTTGGCAGGAAACAAGAACTGCACATCATCATCAAGGATTCTTTCGGCCACGTTACCGTTGTCAAGGGAAATAATGTTTTTCCCGTCATCCACGTCCGTGTGTATCTTTGCCCTTATGGAATACACGGAATGCCCACCGTCATTAATTGTGTAGTATCCCTTTGTTACGGCCATTAATCCAGGGAGCAAATCTTCATCCGCTTCCATGCCTGCTACGTTGTTGTACATTACAATATTGCCACCATGGGCCACAATGCCGGCAATCACGTTGTCAACATAATCTTTAGTAGCTGCGTCATCTATATTGATTGGTTCGCCAACATTATGGATAGGATAGCCAAGCGCATCCCATGCGTTTTCCACATCGCTCAACTGAAAGATGTTGCTGCCGAGCCAACCCCATACATCCTGAATGAGCATGGTCAGCTTGTCTAACCCTTTTTCAATGACCTGGAAGGGCCATTTATCCCCCAGATTCGCCAGCTGGTTTTTTGGCAGCTTCCGGTAAACTATAATCTTTTGTCCGCTCTGTACCTTGGGCGGTTGTTCTGCTTCCGGCGGTTCACTCCCAGGAGCATAGCCGGGATAGTACACAACACTGTTTTCAACATCAACATAATAATCGCTTGTGATATTAGTCCTATACCCGTCACTGTCAATCAACATGATCCGGATATCTGTAGCGTCAATAATCTCAAAAGTAAAAGGCCATGCTGTCTGCACTCCATTACCGTTATATGTAATTTGGTTAACGTCAGAAATTACCATACTGTACTCCTTTCCAAAAAATTAAGGCACCACCTTCCGGCAGTGCCTCTTTTGTTTGTACTATAATATCATGTTTTTTATGGGAAATACTCAAAGAGTTTTATCTTTTTCTTTTGGGTCTTCTTATGGTCAGATCGCCCCACTCCGGTTCCATGTCATTGACGAAGATGTCGTAAGCATTCCAGAACAATCTGTTCAGCTGTGCGGGTACGCCAAGGCCAATGCCTGCAATGTCCGTAAGGCCTTCAAGTGCAGACTCAAAATCGCCTTCGGCAACCTTGCCTAACTTGCTGCCGGTGCGGAAAATCTTTTCTGCGCTGGATTGAATTATGCTCATCCGGTAGCCGTAAGATTTAACTCCCAGCGTACGGTCCATAAGTTCGTTAGCCATGGCACCATAGATGCCTATCAGCGACATTGGGTAGTGCAGAAGTTCTTTCGTATAGTTGTTGTACCCATCGTTGTCATCATCGTCAAACGGCGGTTCCAAAGCCAATGCTACGTTAGCAAGGCAAGCTATCAAATACTTGGATGCTACGAAAGACGTTACCCTTAATGCCAAGTCTTTGTACTCACCTTCCGTAAACAGCCGCCTGTCAATATTGTATTCTCGCATCCACTGATTGAACTGTGTGTTAAAGAATCCCTGGAAGGCTGTAAATAATCTAAATACCGGACCGCCACGCTGCATACTTGCCACGTCTGTCACGCGGCCGGACCCTAACGTCCTGCGGATAATTGTATCGGCATAGTCGATAGCTTCCTGCTCCGTGCTTCCGCTGTTCAGCTTTTTGGTATATGCCTGCATCCACACCGGACGCGCCGTAAAACCGTCCGTATACATCATTGCTTTGGCACCCCAATCAATGGCAGCACGTTCGTATTTGCCCAGCTTTCCTTCTTCCCGCAGTTCTGTCAGCGTGATATCCGGATTGGTACTGCGCTCACGCATGAAGGCGCTCTTCTCATCAACAAAGCGCCACATCTCCATAAAGCTCTTGCCGTCAAATCCGTTGTTGAAGGCATTTGCCATGGCGGAGATTGTATCGGCATGAGTGAATCCTTCCACCGCGTTTCCGTAAAGGAAGAAGTTGCCAAAGTTCTGAAGGTTGATCCTCAAGTTCAGCATGACTATGCTGTTGACAGTTTTCCTCCGCAGCCAGCCGGCCATTTGTGCAAATAGGCTTTCGCCCATCGCCATGGAAAATCCACCATTCGGTTGCGCGGCCTGCTCCAGCATTTCCCTAAAGGACCTCATGTCTGCAATGCCCAGCTTGGACTTCATCAACCCAAACATAAACTGGTCATTGAGAATGCGCCGGAAGTCGGTCATAGTTTCTCTCCAGCACAGGTCATGAATGGCCTGCCTCATGGCAAAGTCTTCGCTGCCGTCCGTCAGATCTACCGGATACACCGCATCAACACGGGATTTAGTATGCCCGGTATCTGTGTACATGGTACGGATGTTCTTGCCTTGTTTGGGATCCGTATCACTTACCGGCATAACTCCCACCGGATGACTTCCCATCTCTCCGTTACGGATCAGCGGGAAGTACCCACCACGGAAGACAACCGTTTCACCATTGGCCAACTGCAACGTCACCGGGTATGCTTCCACCTTGGGAGGTGTAAAACCTTTTGTCCTGCGTTCAAGGTCGGCAATCTCGCCCCAGAACATCCCTGCCAAATCAATCTTTGCTTGTGCATAGGCAATGTCTTCTTTGGTTAATACTTTGCCCAGGAATTCCAGTAGGTTCTCTTTGGTCTGCTCAATGGCCTCGTCATTGGTCATTACCCCATCAGAGAATACCCACAGTGAACTTCCCCGCAGCGCTTCTGACGGATAAGAGCTGCAAAGCTTCCGTGCGTTACCCTCGTTGCCCAGGTTCATCAGCATCTTGGTAAGCACAAACTTGTTGGCGGTCGTGCCTAACTCTTCGTAGTACACTTCCCTACTTGCTTCCTCAATTGCTTCCTTGGTAGGACACCAGGCGTTCTCAATCTCTGCTTTCCGTTTCCGGTATGCTTCAAGATGTTTAAACTCTTTATCGTTAGCGTGTTTGATAGCATCACCAAAGGTCCGAGAGAAGAAACCGTAGTTCCAACCATCCATCTTCTCAAGGAAGTTATCCAGCGTTTGATAGGCCGCTTTAAATGTATCCAACAGAGTAGCAGTCTGTCTCTCACCAAGGATGGGTGAAAACTTGGTAGCCAGCTTGTTGAGGCCTTCTATAGCCTGCTCTTTCCACTCCTGATAGTTGTAAGCACTGTCAAAGATGTTTTCTGCCTTTTCCGCCCTTGCCATGGCTTTGATGTACCGGATAAGATTAATAACCTTTTCATAGTCATCAAATGTCATGTTGTTGGGATTCTGTATCGGCCAAGTATCATCCGCCAGCCAATCCGGCACCTCGTCAAACGGATTAAACTCTTCGCCCATTTCGGCAAGGTATTCCGTAAGCGTCTGCAATCTTGTGGTTGGGTCATAGTCTCTGTTGACCGGCAAACCCATGCGGGCAAACAATGCTTGCGCTTGGTTAAAATGCTGTTCGCTGGTCCATGTTTCTTTCTTGGCACGGATTTGCCGCCGGAGGAACTTGCTGTACTGATCACGGCGTTTCCGTAGGTTTGCAGATTCGATTACGCAAGCATGATTAAATGCCTGCATATCCTTGTAATGCCGTGCAGTTTCGTAGTCTTTCTTTGCCATTGCCTCGGCAGATTTCACAGCACACCGGCGCTCGGCGTTAATAAACCGGTCAACCCTTACGGCATCCTTGACTTTCATGTTGGCCAGCTCTTTCTGTGCCGCCACTTTAGCCTGCTGCCGTTTTGCCATGGCCAATTTACGCGCTGCCTCTGCGGATCGTTGTTGTGCTTTGGCCTTGTATGCGAAGTCCTCAATAAGAGTCTGTTCTACGCCCAACAGAATGCCAGCCTCATCGTTGTACATAGACAACCGTGTGGCCTCTTCAGCCTGCTCCCGGTTGGTGTAGTAGTCCGGGAACTCTTTCTGCACGGCCTCGTCCATGGCTGCATTATATGCTTCCGTTTCGTTAGGCTCGTCCCGCAGTTTGACAGCCAGCTCGTCCGCAGCAAATCCGTTCTGCTCGGCAATAATGCTCCATTCTACAATGCGCTCCGGACTCATCTTGTTGTCAAGATACTGTCTTGCATAACTCTTTGCCGGTGCTGACTTCTCCCCAAAGGTTTCACGGATTGCTCTTGCTGCCACATACAGAGGTCTGTTGGCCACTTCCTGACGTACTTCATCAGAAATCCGTTCACGGAATTTTTCGATCTCCCGTTTCCGGTCTTCACTGAAGTTGGCAAGTCTTTCCTTGGTCAGGATTTCAACGGCCTTGTCCTGCGCTTTAAGGATATAGTCTTCAATGCGTTTTTTGGTCGCATCAGAAAGATTGTCTGTAATCACCGGCGGCAGTTTTTCAAAGTATCCTTCTACCCGGCGCATCTGCTCAACGTCCTCTTCAGAAGCCAGCATCCGGTCGAATACTTCCCGTACTTCATTGGTGATCGGCACGGCGTTCTTGTTCCGGGAAATAGCAGCATACACGTCTTTCAGCCACTTTGCAAAGCGCTGGAATACCGGGCGCAGTTCCCTGGACGGAGCTTTGTCTTCCATGATGTAGGTTTCAAATGCTTCGGCAAGACGCTCATGCGCTGCACGTCGGCCTTCGGTATCCAGCTTCGCCCATTGCTCTGTGGTAAGTCCGCAATACTGCATCAGCTTTTCAAAGTCGGCCTGCTGCTGTTTTGTAGCACGTCCGGCCTCGATTTCACGCCACAAGGATTCTACAAAGTAGTGGCCGGTTTCGTGAATCACCGTAGAGGCGTCCGCACCGTCAAACAGTTTGATGACAGCTTCAACGTCGGTGAATGGATCGAAACTGCCTTTTACCTGCGTATTCTGTGGTGCTTTTTGTTTGTAGATATTCCCAACTCTTTCTTGCGCTTGGCCCAGTACTCCTGCAGTTCCTGGTATCGTTGTTTCTCCAGCTCCGGATTCGTTTCCTGATCCCATGCTTCCCACAGTTTCTGATACGTTTCGTCCTTCTGCTTCAGCAAGTTTTCTTTCCAGTTCTTCGGCAACTTGCCGCCGGAGATTATTCGCGTACCGGTCAACGGTTCCGGATTCTGCGTTGTCTGTGTCAGATCCAGTGCCATCTTGATTGTCCTCCTTGATGCCATAATCCTTTTTCTCTATCAGCGCCGAGTATCCTTTCGACGCAGCAATCGCGAAATTAGGTGCAACCTCTTTGATTTTTTTCATCAGCACTTTATCAGAAACTCCAGAGAAGTTCATGATTTGCATGGTGCCGTTTACTGTAGAGTGACCACTTACTAACCTATTGCCTTTTTTATCTTTGATTTCCCACAGTTTGTCGTAAAACTCTTTGACTTCCTTTTCGCCCCATCCGTCCGGAACTTTAAGTGAAATTATACCGACTTCGCTAGTTCCTTCTACTTTTTTAGCAGAAGCTATCATCATGGAGTTTTGGTTAAAAGCGTGGCCAATTACCTTTGCCAACCGCAGCGCCATTTGCGGATTTTTTATCTCAAGTGCAAAACTTGGATTGGTAGCACCTTCAAACCCGCCAAGTTGAAGTATTGATTCGCCTGTTACATCGTACTCAAGCAGTACACCAGGAATAAACAAATCAAAAATTTCTTGGCTTATTCTAGTTTTATCTGCATCCTTCAGCTGGTTCCAACGATTTGTAAGTTTCTTATTGGCAGGGTCAGGCGCAACCTCAAGGCCAATAGTAGATACGTCGCCAAATCCAAACTTTGTAATATCTACATTTGACCTATCGTATGTGTCGCCGACAACTGCATTAGTTGGCGTGTTTTCCCATGCAAATGGTTGCAATTTGCCTGTATTATTTGTACCTATATTATATAGTTTTTTCTGTGTTTCTGCAATAACTTCTTTCTCATTTTTGCCAGATTTTATGTCAGCATCAGCCTGCTTCCACAGAGACATAATCTGCTTCTGCTCTTCACTTCCGCCTTTCATGCTAGGCGGGTACATATTGCGTATAGCTTCCCAAGTAATAGATTGCATCTCCCTAGGAAGTATTTCTGCTTTTTCAGCAGCTCTGCGGTATGCTTCAAAATAAATGGGATACGTTCCGCTTATGCCTGTCAACGCCGAAGAGGCAGCACCGTGCTGGTTGCCAAAGTTTTGTTCTACTTGCCAAGACGTTCCTGCTAAAGGAGTCAACAGTGCAGCCGCCACAGCATGAGTGTCAATAGTTGCGAATTCGCTACGCCATGGGGCATACAGATTATTGTAAAAGTTTCTTACCTTGTGCTTATCTCCAAGTTGAATAAACACGTTGGTCGCAGATGGGTTAGCCGCAATAGATACCGCTTTAGCAATAGCGCCATAGTCACCCCAGGCAGCTGTTGCGTTTTTTCCTTTGTCAGTTTTAATATAATCTCCCGTACCGCCTTCCGGACTTACGACTCGGTACGCTCTGTTGTTGTGGGCTTCGTCATAGCACCTTACCCAAATTGCAGCAGCTCGGTAGTCGCCAGCGTCAATCAACTGCTTAAGGGTTTTTCCTTTTGCTCTTTCTAATGCAGGTACGTTTACCTTCGCCTGTTTATTGGTTCTGTTTACAACTTTGTCAGACTTCTTTTCCATTTCATCTGACCAGCGCTCGTTTAAGTGGCCATACACACAGTCCAGCACACGTTCAGCCAAGCTTACATTGGTAAACCAATCTTTTTGCGGAGATAACACTGCAACAGTACCGGCCGCTGCCATTGGAGATATTCCGTAACGCTGTGACCAAACTTCTGCCATTCTGCGCCCACCGTCGTACCATGACTTTGCCCGGTCACGAAGTTTTGGATCAACCTTGTTGTAGAGGAACAGTAGATTGTCAACCATGCGTTGTATCATTTGTTCCGCCGCTTCTTCGGTGTCTTCGGCTGGCACATTTAAACCGTCAATCTTTCGCAACGCATCCACGTCATTTTTAAATGCCTTGGGAGTACGCTTTAGTGCTTCGTAGTTAGCGTACACTTCTTTTGCGAAGGGGTCTTCTACCTCTCCTTTTTTTGCAGTAGGGACGCGAGTAGAGAACGTGTTGCGGCCACGCGCATCGGTTGTCTGGTAAAATACCATTCCGTCATTTACGTTAAATCGTTTTGATAATGGCACAACATTCCCGGAATCATCACGAGTTACAGCTTCTATCAGAGCATTGTTTTCTTGTGCTACAGCATTTCCGGTTGCCTGCGCTACCTCGTTGGCCATACGCTGTGCGGTTTCCATATCGCCACGTTCTACGGCAGCAAGATAAGCCGCATCATCAACAGCAATTTGATTTACAGCCTGCTGCGCCATCCGTTCGACACCTTTTTCAAACCGCAACGGATTGTCCTTCCAAAACTGTGCAGGATTGTCTGGGCGGGCGGTCAGTGCAAAGCGGGTAAGAAGTATCTTTAATGCCTCGCCCATGCCTTTGTTCACTCTGCCGGTTTCAATCGCAGAAGCAACAATCTTGTCTACCTCGTCCTTTAGTTCCTTGCGCTGTTCCTCGCCCATTTTGGAATAAGTTTCGATATTCCTTTGCAGTGTTTCATATTTGCGGTTGCTCATATCGTTGGTGTCAAAGGATACCTCGTCACGCACGGTTTCGTAGAAGTCAGGATTTGACGCAGACAGTGCTTCAAAGTTGCCCTGGCGTACTTCTACCACGTCGCCCTTTTCAGCAGCTTCCTTGATGGTTTCCATGGATACGCCCAGCTTTTCTGCGGTTTTTTCCTCGCCTGCCTTTTGTGCATATGCCCGTAACGTACCGCCGTCAATCAGCACGGTCTGGTTATTCAGATTGGCATTGATTGTTTCGGCAGCGTAGTCCGGAGAAATGCCGGATTGTTTGATGCTGTCTACACGTTTCTCAACAGCTTCCTGCCTTTCGTCATGCAGTTCTTTCTGCAATTCCATATCCATATTACGGCTCAACGCAATATGAATCCCACGGGAACCGGCACCCAGCACACCGCCAATCAACCCCGCATACAAAGCGTTCTGCAATGTATCCGGGAATTTCTTTGCCGCTAGCTCACGGAGTTCTTTCCAGCTTTTGTCCGGATTCAGCGCCCACAGCTCAGCCCACTCTTCCGGGAACTGCTGGATGAATTCGGTGATGCCTTCGGTTGCCATGTCTTCGGCCACCATTTTCAGTTTCTTTTTGAACACGCTGCCGGCAGGAATCCGTTTCATCAGCTTGCTTAATGCCAAGTATTCAAACGGAGTCTGAATAAAGGCATTCCAAAACGAAGCCTCTGCCGCACGTTTGGTATCTACGCCTTTGGCTTTTAAGTCTTCGTACTGTCCGCCGGTAATCTGCGCCATCATCAGCGCAGGTCCACCCACAACAGGAAGCACAGCATTCAGAGCCACAGATCCTGCCATCTGTCCTACCAGCTGACCGGCACCTTCTGCCACGTCAAGGCCAAACTGCCCAAGGGTGGAGGCACTCCGTTTTACTTCATACGGTTGCAGCACTTCTGCTTTGGCTGCGTTATCCAGCGCCTCAACAAAACGCTGGTCAGTATTGCGTTCTATTCCCTGTGCCTTGGCCTGCTCATTCAACAGCGCAATGTTGTAGTCACGGGCAGCGCGGATGCCATTCATGGTGTCACGGATAACTCCAA
>Ga0310690_10006252_pt1 | contig 15734 bp, 15 predicted proteins | sample AusTroGonzalo_MG_2_FD_207661 | JGI IMG/M metagenome (GOLD analysis project Ga0310690, IMG submission 207661) | Bovine rumen microbial communities from tropical cattle in Woodstock, Queensland, Australia - Gonzalo_04 (v2) (version 2) | ecosystem: Host-associated > Mammals > Digestive system >... | reverse complement strand
CGTGCCGAAGTCGGTGAAGAGGACTACAAGCGTGCCAAGTTCGTGCTCGGCGAGAAAGACCGCGTGCTCGGAGTCTGCGACGCCCTGAACGAAGGCGACTACGAGAAGGTGGGTGAGCTGATGTACCAGACGCACGAAGGCCTCTCCAAAGACTACGAGGTAAGCTGTGAGGAACTCGACTTCCTGAATGACATTGCCAAAGAGAACGGCGTCACGGGTTCACGCATCATGGGCGGTGGCTTCGGTGGTTGTACCATTAACCTTGTCCGCAACGATCTCTACCGCCAGTTCGTTGCCGATGCAAAAAAACGTTTCAACGAGAAGTATGGCCATGAACCCAAAGTCTATGACGTTGTCATTGGGGACGGTTCGCGTAAACTCTGCTAAGTCATATCATCTTTAATGAATGTTGCCGCTCTGTCGTTGCCCTTCATGGCTTCCGACAGAGCGGCAATACATATTATGAATAAACCTTTCTCTTAACAGGAACTATACCATTTATTTTTTATTCGTACTTGACAACAACCGACTTCTTTTCAATCTTACAAGTCGTGGGGGTGCCTTTGACTGTAAGATGATCAAGCGGATCCTCACTGTCTGTTCCATTGTCACAAGCCCAACTCTTCTCTACCTTTGCAGAGAAAGAGCCGCCACTGACAATGATGGCAGTCTCACTCTTGATGGCCTTTGGCTTTGCATCATTATTATCCCCTGTGGTCTTAGCAACCAATGTGCCACCTGTAAACTCGATATCGGCATCGCAATTGATACCCTTGCCCCCATCACCAGTACTTATCATGTTAAGTGTTCCACCGCTCATGGTGAACTTCCCGTCACTTTTGATACAGGCAGCACTACTGTAATCCTTCTCCTCTGTATCGTAGACGCAGTTACCTGACGTGGAGATAGTAATATCACCACCAGTGATGACAGTCACTGAGTCGCAATTAATACCACGGGCAGCATCAGCTGTCACATCAATATTGAGGATGCCTCCGTTGATGAAAACTCCGTCGTTAGCCTTTATGCCATTACCAGCCGTTGAAATAGCATTAATAGCGACAGTACCATCAATCGTGATATAGTCGTCGCTGGCAATAGCATTCTTATAGTTGCCAGTAACATAAAGCGTTCCCTCACCACTGAAATAGACCTGGCCTTCACTGAACAATGTTCCCTTCTGGTCGTAGGTCTGTATAGCATATACCGTTCCATCGGTCAAATGATTGGTGGTACCATCGGCACATACAACATGAAGTGCCTTGCTACACTGGTTGTTAATGGCGGGTCCGTCGTTGTTGTGAATACTCACACCATTAAGCACAATGGTAAACATTTTCTGGCGATAGACGTTCAAAGAACCATCAGTAGTTGAGCCGCTGAGCACCAGCACCATGTCAGCGGCCTGATCTGCGGACATCGGATCGTTAACCGTAACATCAGCCCCCTTAACGTTAACATAGCCATTGGCGTCGCCAGTAACAGAGACCGATGTACCGTTATAGGCAATGAAAATAGTATCATTGGTAGAAGTCGCAGTTCCATCCTGTCCGTCAGAACTATCATCAGACGTTTTATCAGTATAAGCACTGAAGTCCGTATCGTCCTTTTCGCATGATGTGAATATGCCTGCGACTATGACTAACATCAGCATGAATTGAATTGTCCTTTTCATATATGATCTTCCTCTGTTTATCTCTGCATCTTAAAATTTAAATTTATAGCCAAAACCTAAATAGTGCATATTCGGGTCTTCGTCTTCCGAATCACAGATATTCTGGAAACGATAGAAAACGCTCAGCGATTGTTGTTTGTCCAAACGAATGTCAGTACCGACGTTGTAACGAATCTTCTCAACACCCCAACCATTGTAAAGCTCAATGCCAGCAAACGGGGTAAAACGCGCTTTCTTCTTATCGTATTCTACCTGGAAGCGGGAGCGTAGCTGGTGATGAACATACATACCACGCATCTTGTCTTCCCATTTTTCGTCATCGAAATCCCAACGTGTGACCGTAGTTTCGGGACGGTAGGTATACTGCCAGCGTTCGCGCAAGGATAATTTGACATTGTTCGGTAGCTTATAGCAAGCACTCAACGAGGCATATATTCGGTGCTTGGTTCCCCAGTAGCTGGGGCGCCATGTGTTATATGCTCCCGACGACTTGTAATTAATGTCCTCATGAAAGTTGGTATAGAGCAGTTTATAACCAGCATCGGCCTTCAACCAATTAGTCAGTTTATAGTCTGCCTTTACTCCAATGCCCCATCGGTCAGCCGTCTTGAAGTTATTACGGGAACGAAACTCGCCATCCAATCCAAGACTGAAATTCTTCGTGACTTTCTTCTCAGCCCCAACTTCAAACAACAGTCCACCCTCACTCTGTGCCGATATCGGCAGGCTCATTACAGCAACTGTCAAGAACAAAGCCATCCGGATTGTACGCACGTTCAAGACAACTCTACACATTCTCATAGTCTGAAGTCTTGATTTTAATCATGTCTCCCAATTCCGGATCAACACAACTCCCAGATTTGTAATAGACCCGAAGAACGGCCATGTCGCGCAGAAAGTCGATAGCACCAATCTCAACGTTCAGAACATTCAGTCCTGTACGTGCCCTCAAGTCGGCAACCAAATCTGCGCGACGCTCGGGTTTGATGAACTCAATACGGTCATACTGAATCAATTTAGAAGGATCCATCTTCAACTTCTTCTCACAAAGCCAAATAGAAACAATGACCACTAAATTAGTAATCAGAAGCTCTCCATAGCTCATGTTGACAGCCAGCGCATTAACAACTGACAGACAGATAGTGACAAAAAGATAGGTCATCTCACGTACTGGCATGGTGTCGGTACGGTATCTCATAATAGAGAAAATACCGAAGAGTCCGATACCAATACCCATCGAGGTCTTTCCCTTCATGTCTTCTAATACAAAAATCATGAAGAATACGATGAAGAAGATCGCCACAGATATGAGCATGAACGTGAAATAGTAATCTCGTCGCTTGCTCTTGGCAAAATACAATTTGTCAATGATGAACCAATTGACCAATGCACAAATCAGGAATCTGATAAGCATTGATACGTAATCGTCTGAAATAGAAAATAAGTTCATAGTTACTTCTTTATTATATTTTTAAATTATTATTGACTGACTATTTTCTTGATATCTATCAATTTACTTTTGAAGCGATTCACTTTCAGGTCGCTGTTTGTCAGAGCCGAACCCATGCAGTACTTGCTGAATCCGTGGGGATGGATATGCAACTGGCGCAATTTCTCAAGCACGGGCGAGTAGCACAAGCCATCACGCTTCAGTTCGATGACCACCAAGCGTCCCATATTTTTCTCATTTCCACTGATCAGATTGTGGAAGTATAAATCCATGTCGATAGTAAGTCGCTCTGTCTTCGCACGATTCACCAGTGTTATGCGGTTGAAATGGTTGTTGATGGCGGGTATAAGTGAATTGGCATCAAAGCGCAAGTACTTGGCCAGGAACTCGCGCTTCAGAACATCGTCTATCAGCATGTCTTTCACCTCCATACGTTTTTTCTTAGTGCGGCCGTGATTGTTTTTCGTTTTTACCTCCATAAACTGCAAGTTGGAGCTGACATAAGTACGGAACCGAATTTTCTGTCGATTAGCGTGTCCTGACTGGTGCTGATTATACATGTCGAAACTTCGAGTATCGAAATAGGTCGTGTCATACGCCATGTTGCGCTGCCCGTCTATCTCCTGAATATAATAGTCGTCAGTGAGCCTCTGCAGCAATAAGCATAGTTTCTCTATCGTCGTCACGAACTTCGTATCTATACGGTTCATGAGTTTGACGCTGCTCATTTCCTCAAGCGTAATAGAAGGAAACAAATGGATTTCTTTGTTCATCGTTACATCAGTCATTGTTTTGTTATGCTGCTGCAAAGATAACCATAAACTGCCACCGTCACAAAAAAATTCAGTAAACGCTCTCATTCCCTCAACCAAATCATTTCAAAAACCCTGTAATGCCTCATATATACGTTGCACTGGCAAACCCATGACATTAAAGTAACTACCGTTGAGCGCGGTCACACCGACATGTCCTATCCACTCCTGGATGCCGTAGGCACCAGCCTTGTCCATCGGATGATACTTGTCGACATAGTATTCGATTTCTGCATCGGAAAGCTGCTTGAATGTCACATCTGTCACAACCGAGAAGCTTGTCTGTCGCATTGTCGTGGTCAGCGTGACACCAGTCACCACCTGATGCGTTTTCCCACTGAGTTCGCGTAACATTCGACACGCATCCGACTCATCCTTCGGCTTTCCCATCACTTTATCGCCAAGGATGACGATGGTATCAGCAGTAATCACCAACTCATCGGTGTCCATGGTCTCTCGATAGGCCAAAGCTTTCTTCCTTGCAATATACTCCGCAATGTCCTTCGTAGGCAGACTATATGGATAACTCTCGTCGATATTTTCCAGTACACGCACATCAAACTGAACATCGATACCCGCCAAGAGTTCCCTTCTTCTCGGTGAATTACTTGCCAAAATAATATGATATGAAGAGTTCATCTTATCTATTTCTAAAACTCTTATTTCTTAACTTTTTACCATCCGAACGCTCTCTCATCCTTGAGCCAATGCCCCTGGGCCTTAAGTACCTGTTCTATGACATCGCGTCCACAGCCATAGCCGCCACGCAGATTACTCACGTAGATACTGGCAGCCTTTACCTCGTTGCATGCATCCAATGGGCATACGGGACATCCCACACGACGCATGATTTCCAGGTCAGGAATGTCATCACCCATGTACATCACCTCGTTGTCGCGGAATCCATAGTGCGCGATATATTCCTCGTAAGTCTTTATCTTTATTGCGGCTCCGAGATAAATATCCTCCATGCCCAGACCACGGTAACGTACGCCGACAGCCTCTATCTTACAGCCAGTGATAATGGCAATGCGTAATCCCATTTTCATCGCTAACTGGATGGCATAGCCATCCTTGATATTTACTGTGCGACGAGGCTGACCATCCTCGCCAAGTGGAATAGTCTCGGCGGAGAGCACGCCGTCAATATCGAAAATGACAGTTCGAATCTTTCTTAAATCGTAATTAATCACTGTTTCTATAACTCTAAATTCATCATACTTCAGTTTTTGTCGAGCGTCATCTCGTGAATACTGCAAGAGAGCAATTCGTAGATAGACTGTATGGTGGGGTTATCTGCGAGCAGTTGGCGCTGCATAGCAATGACCGAATGGTCGTAGCGTACAGCGGGACCTGTCTGGGCATCACAAGGATGCAGTTCATGTACTTTATGGGCGGTTTCATCAATTAGCGGCAGCATTACGCTGAACGGCAATCCATGTTGCTCAAGCAGTGAGGCAGCGAGTGCATAGCAGTGGTTTGTAAAGTTACAGGCAAAGACTGCAGAAAGGTGAAGATACTTCCTGTCCTCAGATGACAGGACATAAACACTACGTGTAATGCAAACGGCGAGCGAGCGCAACCTGCCAAGAGAGATCTCGTCAGAGGCCTCAAGGAAAACGGGGATGTCTGCAAAGCTAACGTGTCGTTCCTTCGAGAAAGTCTGCATAGGATAGAACACACCATAATTATGGGCAAAACCTGAAAAAAGCGAGAGCGGCTTGGAGCCAGCAGTATGAACGAAGAGCTGGTCTTCGCGCCCCTTGACAGAATCGGCAATAACCGATGACAGCACGTCATCCTTAACAGCAATGATAAATGCGTCAGCTTCACGGGGTAAAGAGGAAAGATTATCGGTAGCATAACTACCGACGGCAGTAGCCAGCGACTCTGCGGAGGCAAAGGTCCTACTATATACAGCAGCTATTTCGTGGCCAGCGTCCTTCAATGCCAAGCCAAGATTAGTGGCCAACCGACCCGCTCCTATCAATACGATACGCATCATCACCACAAAAACAATTACCACTTGTCAACGTGAACATTCTCCCATTTCAGTCGGTCCTCATTCTGTGGTTTACGCTCATCAGCCTTATATCCGACGGCAAGAATACAGAGACACGAAAAGTTCTCGGGGATACCGAGGACACCCTGAATGACAGTGTCAGCGGAAGTACCATCAGACAGGCCACGCCCCCGCATCTGTATCCAACATGAACCCAAGCCAAGATCTTCGGCTTGTAATTGCATACTGATAGCAGCAATAGAGCCGTCCTCCACCCAGCAGTCGTTCTGAACAGGGTCACCAAGTATGACAATGGCTAACGAGGCACCCTTCAAGAACTGACCTCCCAGATCCTTGGCATCGGCCAACTTTTCAAGATCAGTCTTATCGTCAACCACCACGAATTGCCACGTCCGCTGCCCCTTTGACGTTGGCGACATCAGAGCAGCTCGCAGTATCAGCTTCACATATTCTCCATCAACCTCCTCGCCCGTAAACTTACGGTGAGAACGGCGCATTTGTACTAAATCCTTGAAGTCCATAGTCTTTCCGTTAAATGACGGCGCAAAGGTACGAAAAAAAAGGGAAAAAGTAAAAGTGAAAAGTGAATAATTTAATGCCATCGAAAAAAACTTTGCATTATGAACTATAATCTATAAACTTTTTTCGTATCTTTGCACCATGAAAGTCACCGTCTATGAACACGCAGCAGACTTGCCTGACATTCCAGCAGGCAACTATTTCCATAGCCCAGAACTGATGGCACTTTGCGAACGGACACCTCTCCATAAACCTTTTATGGTAACTGTCCTGCATGAAGACGGTACTATTGTTGCCCACATGCTTGCCATCATGAGGCATCGGCACTCTTGGTTTCCACCCTATCTGTACAGACATGTCCGCGTCATTGGTGAAGGCGAATATCACATTGACAGTATCAACCGACAGCATGTTTTCGGGCTTATGGCAGAAGCCGTCACCTCGCGATTTCAAAACCGAACCCTCTACATGGAGTTTAGTCATCTAAGTGAAAAGATGTTCGGATACCGGCAATTAAAACGACTTGGATACTTCCACGTGCGTTGGATGAACATACACAATTCGCTACACTCTCATACTCCAGAGGAGCGCATCAGCCAACGACAACTCAAACGTATAGAAAATGCCATCCACCGAGGAGCTGTCACAAAAGAGGTCCAAACCGACGAGGAGTTCCGGGCATTCTCCAAACTGCTACGCCGACATAACTGGCTGAAACCACGCCGATACCTCCCAGACGACTCTTTCTTCCAAGGCATGAAGGAATGTGGTCACTGCCGACTCTTCATCACCACTGTCCGCGATAAGGTTATCGGTTGCTCCGTCTGCGTTTATTCGGGAAATGATGCCTATCTTTGGTATTCGGCATCACGACGTAAGAGCTATGCGACCTTCCATCCCAATGCCGTTACCTTCTGGCATACCATCAAACATGCCCATGAGGTAGGCTACCAACACATTCGTTTCGTTGACGTGGGACTTCCCTTCCGTAAAAATCCTTACCGCGACTTTATCCTCAGTTTCGGTGGCAAGGAAGTCAGTTCTTTCCGTTGGTTCCGTATTTCCATCCGCTGGATTAACCGCTTAGCCTCATGGTTTTGGAGGGAATAATAAAAAAACTTGCTACCGCTTCAGGAATTAATCCCACAACGGTAGCAAGTATTAGACATTTTACTTTTTGTATCCTTTATTTTGTGTACAAGGCAACTATAGTCTCGTACTTCTCCTGCTTGCCAGATATTTGCTTGGGCTCACCGACCTTCTTACCATACTCGTAAGCCTGCTCAAGAGTCAACTTGCCTTCCTCGAAGTCTTTACCGATACCACTGTCGAAACTTGCATAGCGAGCCTTCTTCATAGCGGGCAGCTCAGAGTTCTCAAGGATATCAGCAGCGTTCATCAGAGCGCGTGCCATAGCATCCATACCACTGATATGAGCAATGAACAGGTCCTCGAGGTCAGTGCTGTTACGACGGATCTTGGCGTCGAAGTTCGTACCTCCATTGCCCAGACCACCATTGCGAATAATCTCCAGCATAGCCTGTGTCAGTTCAAAGTTGTCGATGGGGAACTGGTCGGTATCCCAACCGTTCTGGGCATCACCGCGGTTTGCGTCGATAGAGCCTAACATGCCAGCGTCAACAGCGCAAGCCAGCTCGTGTTCAAAGGTATGACCAGCGAGTGTAGCGTGGTTCACCTCGATGTTCACCTTGAAGTCCTTGTCAAGACCGTGTGCCTTCAGGAAACCGATAACGGTCTCTGTATCCACATCATACTGGTGCTTGCTGGGCTCCATGGGCTTCGGCTCAATGAGGAATGTGCCCTTGAATCCCTTAGCGCGAGCATAGTCGCGAGCCATGGTAAGCATAGTTGCCATGTGCTCCTTCTCACGCTTCTGGTCGGTGTTCAGCAGGCTCATGTAGCCCTCACGACCGCCCCAGAATACATAGTTGGTACCACCAAGCTTGATGGTAGCATCGATAGCGTTCTTGATCTGAACGATAGCACGGGCTACCACGTCGAAGTCGGGGTTAGTAGAAGCACCGTTCATATAGCGCTTGTTACTAAATACATTAGCGGTACCCCAGAGCAGCTTGATGTTGGGGAACTGCTTCATCTTCTCCTGAGCATAGTCGGTGATGGCCTTCATGCGCTCCTCATACTCAGCAACGGTATCAGCCTCCTGAACAAGGTCGATATCGTGGAAGCAGAAGTACTCAATGCCGAGCTTATCCATGATCTCGAAGCCAGCATCCATCTTATCCTTGGCACGCTGTACGGGATCAGCCGCCTTATCCCACTCATAACTGCGGGTCTGTCCACCGAACTGGTCAGCAGAAGCGCCACCCAGTGTATGCCACCAAGCCATAGCGAACTTCAGCCAATCCTTCATTTTCTTACCCATCACGACCTTTTCTGGCTCGTAATAATGGAAAGCCATTACATTTTTACTATCTTTTCCTTCGAAAGGAATTTTACCGGTAAACGGAAAATACTCTTTTGCCATAATAGTTGAATTAAATAATTAAATAATCGTTTATTACTTTTCTGCTGTTTAATTGAATCGCCTAGTTTATATTTAATATTGCAAAACTCGTTTTAAATCTTCGTACTCAAAACCTCTTTCCAACGATTATAGGCAGCCTGATATTCACCAGCCTTCGCTGCATCCGGTTCGATTACCTCTAATTTATCTAATGTAGCAAATGCCTCCTTATTGTCTTTGTAAATGCCAGCACCGATTCCTGCACCCTTGGCGGCACCCACGCTACCATCGGTGTCGTAAAGTTCAATGGTAGCCCCGCTGACACCAGCAAGAGTATTACGGAACAATGGACTCAGGAACATGTTGGCCTTACCAGCATGAATCTTCTTGATATCCATTCCCATCTGCTGCATTATCTCCATACCGTAGCAGAACGAGAAGACAATACCTTCTTGAGCAGCACGTACCAAATGAGCCTTGTTGTGCTTATTGAAACTCAGTCCATTAATGGAACATCCAATTTCTCTGTTCTCCAGGACACGCTCTGCACCATTACCGAACGGAATGACTGTCACACCTTCACTACCAATGGGCACAGAAGCAGCCAAGTCATTCATCTCGGCATAACCGATCTCTGGTGTAATGTTGCGATGAGTCCATGCATTCAAGATACCCGTGCCATTAATGCAAAGCAGTACACCAAGACGCGTCTGTTCCTTTGTATGGTTGACGTGGGCAAACGTATTCACACGGCTCTGTTTGTCGTAGTTTACCTCACCCAGCACACCATATACCACGCCCGAAGTTCCCGCCGTTGCTGCAATCTCGCCCGGGTTCAACACATTTAGTGACAAGGCATTGTTTGGCTGGTCACCACCACGATATGTAATCGGCGTTCCGGCCTTCAGTCCCAACTCGGCAGCTGCCTCAGCACAAACCTCGCTCTGAACGCTAAACGTCGGCACAATGTCTGCTATCAACGAATCATCGAATCCGTAGTACTTCATGAGGAAATCTGCGACTTCGTTGTTCTTGAAATCCCAGAACATACCTTCCGAGAGACCACTGACCGTAGTATTGGCAACGCCAGAAAGGCGCATGGCAATATAGTCACCAGGAAGCATAATCTTATAAATATTCTGATAGACCTCCGGTTCATTTTCCTTTACCCATGCCAACTTGGCAGCCGTAAAGTTGCCCGGAGAGTTCAGCAGATGACTCAGACACTGCTCTGCCCCTAAGTCTTTGAAAGCCTTCTCACCGTATGGGACGGCACGGGAATCACACCAGATAATTGAGGGACGCAAAGCCTTCAGATTTTTGTCCACACAGACCAAGCCATGCATTTGGTAGGAAATACCAATGGCTTTGATATCATCTGCCGAAGCACCTGCCTCTGCCATGATTTTCTTCAAAGCCAGTTTTGCATTGTCCCACCACATCTGGGGATCCTGCTCTGCCCAACCGGCCTTTACAGCCATAATCGGAGCCTCTTTCTCTGGATAGAAAGCCGTTGCTACGCATTTACCACTATCAACGTTCACAAGTGATGCTTTGACAGACGAACTGCCAACATCAAAACCTAAAAGATATCTGTTTGTCATAATTTTATTATTAGCGATTCTTACTATTATATTTCGCTTTTACCCTACAAATTTCCTCAAAAAAATTCAGAAATGCAACTTTTTCACAGAATTTCAGTATTTTTTTATCATTATTTGACTACAATTAAAAATATTTTTTTACCTTTGCACTTCAGAAAGACAATACTGACAAAGTTTTATTTCATATATGAAAAAGAAGATACTTATTCTCGATGACAAAGAGACAATCGCAAAGGTGCTCTCTATTTATTTGATGAGTGACTATGATGTCCAGTGGCTTCCCGATGGACTGCAAGGCGTAAAGTGGCTTCAGGCGGGCAATACTCCCGACCTAATCATCTCTGACATCCGTATGCCAGGTATGCGAGGTGACGATTTTCTGGAATGGATTAAACAGAATGAACTATTCCGTCACATTCCAGTAATCATGCTTTCCAGCGAAGACTCCACCAGTGAGCGTATTCGTCTATTGGAAATTGGTGCTGAAGACTATATTGTGAAACCCTTCAATCCCATGGAGTTGAAGATTCGCGTAAAGAAAATTCTACCCAACTGACTATAATATATATTATTGTACCTTAATTATATATGATAGGTGTAGTTTACTTAGGTAATAACCCCAAGACTCAGGAGCGTCTGAAGTACATCCCAGGCCAGTTGGTACGAACGACCAATGCCTATAAGGATGCCGCTCAGATTTGCACCCCACATGTCGCCAATGAGCACTTCATTGTGTTCTTTGAGCGCAATGTGCGCAATGAGGATATTACTGCCATCACCTATCTGCGTAAAAAATGTCCAGGTGTATATCTCATTCTCCTGACGGACAAGATGACGAGCGAGGAGCGTGACACCTACATGAAATGCGGTATTAATGATACGATAAACCGGGATGCAACAGTCACAGATATCAACAAGAAGATTCTTTTTATTTCTGACCGAGAGAACATTCTCTTTGATGATGCTGCTCCAAAATACAAAATCCTGAAATTCAAGATTCCTATTTGGAAACGTCTTTTCGACATTGTGGTGTCATCTGTTGCTATCATCCTGCTCTCTCCCATTTTCATACTGACGGCCATTGCTATTCGTATAGAGAGCAAAGGTCCTATCCTCTTCAAGTCGAAGCGAGTGGGAACTAACTACACGATTTTTGACTTCCTTAAGTTCCGAAGTATGTATATTGACGCGGAAGACCGACTGAAAGAGTTAAGCAAAGAGCACAATCAATATGCAGAAAACAATCAGGAAGAGGAGCTAAAGACCGTAACCGCACCTTTAGGTGATCAGGCCGAGCAAAACATGATTGACATGGGCATGGAGTCCATGATGATGATTGGCGACGAGGAGATTATGCTGGTCGGCGATGATTTTGTTATGGCCGAAAGCGACTTCAACAAACAGAAAGAGCAGGAAATCAACAATGCTTTTGTGAAAATTGAGAACGACCCGCGTATTACCAAGGTGGGGCAATTCATCCGCAAATATAGCATTGACGAGCTTCCGCAGCTCTTTAACATCTTTATGGGTGACATGTCGGTTGTCGGGAACCGTCCTCTCCCACTCTATGAAGCAGAGAAGCTCACAGCAGACTCCAACATTGACCGCTTCATGGCCCCGGCAGGACTGACGGGGCTTTGGCAGGTTGAGGAGCGTGGAAAAGGCGGCAACATGTCGGCTGAAGAGCGCAAGCAACTTGATATCACATACGGACGGACATATAATTTTGCATTGGACATGAAGATTATTTTCCGCACTCTAACAGCATTTATTCAGAAAGAAAACGTATAACATCATATAATAACCACGATGAATGGTATAAGACGTAACTTATTATTTTTATTAGCTATTGCCATCGGTTCTACAGCCTTTGCGCAATACAACAACAGTGGAATCAGTGCTGGTTTCTTCGACTCCAGTGAGCAGAGCACCATTAACTTTTCCAATTTCCACTTACCTCCGCTGGCTGTTCTCTTTGAGAATGCCAAGCAGAATCCCCGTATCCTAACATTAGAGAAGGCACAAGAGTTAGCACAAGCCGAAGTAGCTAAACAAATGCGTCACATCTTCTCGTATGTTACAGGCCATGCCAGTTACAGCTATGGCAAAACCGACATGTGGGGCAGTGGATCTGATACGTATTCAATCGTTCTAAAGCAGTATCAGGGCAAAGAACAAAGCTATTGGAATGTAGGTCTCAATGTGGCAGTTCCCTTGGAAGACATCCTTGACTTGGCAGGCTCCGTGAAACGCAAGAAATTAGAGGTCGATATGGCCATTTACAAGAAGGATATTGAATACGAAAACCTGAAGAAGGAAATTGCCACCTTGTTTGTCAAAATCACTAATGATTTGGTCACCCTCAAGACAGCTGGAGAGTCAGCAGCCATCTATATTGGTGCTGGTGCCTTGAACTTGGAAGACTTCCATCAGGGCAACATGTCCATAGAAGACTTTGCCTGGAATAAAATGCACGAGCTTGAGGTAGTTAGATCATACCAAAACCAGCAGACAGTAATCACGACCGACATTATCACTCTGGAGCTTTTGTCTCATACGCCTATCTTGACAAATACCACCACTGAGATTACCCTCGATAGCGGCAACCACATGACAGAGAAAGAGATTCAGAAAGAGAACAGAGCCATAGAGAAGAAGATTCGGAAGACTGCTGCCGAAGAAGAAAAGAAATACGCCAAGATGGAACAGGCAGAAAAGAAAGCACAGGAGAAAGCTGCCAAAGAAGCTGCTAAGGCTCAAAAGAAAAACAAGAAATAACCCAACATTAACAATAATATATTATGGATTTATTCAGATATCTCGTCCGGTTCTTATATAAAATTCGTTGGTATCTCGTCATTCTGCCAATGATTGCATTAATAGTGGCATGGTTCATGACTCGCAACATGGAGCGCATTTATGATACCAATACCACGATTTATACGGGTATGATAACCGGTTATAACCTTGAAGGAGGAACAGGAGCTGCAGGCGGTAATTCCCAAACCAACATCACTAACTTGATGTTGATTATCACAACCGACAACACCATTCATGAAGTAGCCCTTCGCTTGTTTGGCCGGTGTATGATGTATGGTAATACCAACAAGGACAACAACTATATTTCTGCTGAGCATTTCCGCCAGTTAAACGCGACTGTTCCCGCTGATGTCAAGGCCCTAATCAACCACAATAGTGAGGCACAGACCTATGCCAACCTGAAAGCATACGAGAAGCCTTCACAGGACAACTATCTGTTTAGCCTTCTGAACTATCATCCCTATTTTGGCATCAACAAGATAACCTCGCGTCTAAAAGTCTTACAATTAGAAAAGAGTGATATTATCGACATAGGCTATTCTTCTAACGATGCCGGTATAGCATACAACACATTAGACATTCTCAACGAGGTCTTTGCCCGTCAGTATCAGCAGCTTCGTTTTGGTGAAACCGATAAGGTTATTAAATTCTTTGAGAAAGAAGTTAGCCGTCTCTATCGCGTCCTCTCAAATGCTGAAGACGATCTGATTCGTTATAATGTTTCCAAGAAAATCATCAACTATAATGAACAGACGAAAGCTTTGACTGGTTTGGAAGCCCAACAGCAGAATTTCCGCAACGACCAGCTCTTGAACTACACCACTGCCAAGGCTCTGTTAGACTATCTGGAACGCCAGTTAGGCAACCGTGCACAGGTTATTCGCTCCAATCAGGAGTTTACGAATCAAGTAAAAGACATCTCACGCATCCAGTCGCGTATCTCTAACCTCAGGCTCATGAGCAGCGAAGGCGGTGGCTTAGATTCAGAATCACAAGAAGAACTGGCTAAGGCCCAGCGTGACCTTCAGGCAGCCACCGGTCGTGTCTCGGAACTGACCAAGGATATTGAAGCTTCCACCTATAGCACAGAAACAGGCGTCAAGGCAAATGACATGTTAAGTCGCTGGCTCGAACAGCTCCTCCTTTTGGAGAAGACGAAGGCAGAAATGACTGCTACAGACCAGATGAAGGCCAGCTTGGATCAGCAATATCTGTTCTATGCCCCCATTGGTGCTACCATCGGCCGCAAGGAGCGTCATATCGGTTTCATTGAAAACAATTACATGGAAATGCTGAAGGCTTTGAATGCAGCTCGTATGCGCCAGCGCAACCTGCAGATGTCGACTGCTACATTACGTGTACTCAATGCCCCGATGTTCCCGCTTAACGCCCAGCCTACCAACCGACTGATGATTTTATTGGGAGCTTTCATGCTTACCTTCATGCTGACGGCACTCTGGTTCCTCATCATCGAGCTTCTTGACCGTACCCTGCGTGACCGCATGCGTTCAGAGCGCATCACCAAGGTACCTGTCATGGGCTGCTATCCCAAGGAGAGCAACCTCCGCTATCGTCGCTTCAACAAGACCATTGCCGATATGGCTATGAAGCAACTCAGCAAGGCATTACTGCCCCACTTCCAGGAAGGCCAACAGAATGTACTGAACCTTATTTCTACTGACTCTGGAAATGGCAAGAGCTTCTTAGCCCAGGAGTTGGAAAACTACTGGATATCCATTGGCTTACAGGTTCGCCGTCTGACTTACGATGAGGACTTCCTTGCCGAAGACAGTCGTTTCATTATGGCAAAAGGTATCAAGGATCTCTGTCCAGATATTCTGCCTGACGAGATTGCCATTATTGAATACCCCAACCTCAATGACAATTCCATCTCGCCAGCGTTATTGAACATGGGAACTGTGAATCTGATGGTTACCCGTGCCAACCGCACGTGGAAGGACGTCGATCAGAAAGCCCTCAAGGAGGTGACTGCCATGTTAGACGAGAATCACAAGAATACGCTCTTTATGTACCTGACAGAGGCCAGTCGTTATGCTGTGGAAGAGTTTGTAGGTCAGTTACCACCCTATACGAAGTTCAACAACTTTGTCTACCGTATATCTCAATTAGGTCTGACAGCAATAGAAAACGAACACGCAAAATAAAATGGCAAACACTGCGTTTATAACATACGCAAAAGATAACGGAGGAAGAGTGGCTTTACTCTTTCTCCTGTTTTTGCTTGCCATCTACGAATTTGTGAATTCTGGGTTCTCAACTTTTGCTATTATCTGTCTGATTCCAGCTGTCATACTGCTTGTTATAGCGATATTCCATTATCGGATG
>Ga0310690_10006251_pt1 | contig 15736 bp, 15 predicted proteins | sample AusTroGonzalo_MG_2_FD_207661 | JGI IMG/M metagenome (GOLD analysis project Ga0310690, IMG submission 207661) | Bovine rumen microbial communities from tropical cattle in Woodstock, Queensland, Australia - Gonzalo_04 (v2) (version 2) | ecosystem: Host-associated > Mammals > Digestive system >... | reverse complement strand
GTCAGCATCTGGAAATTTGGGGACGGAGACTGCTGAAAAGCTAAAAAAGACTGTTTTTATGGGCGAGCTGGCTTTAGACGGAAGCATAAGGCCTGTGGCAGGCATTCTGCCAATGCTAATGGCTTTGCGCGGCAGCAGTTTTCAGGCCATTGTTCCTTCTGGAAATGCTTCGGAAGCTGCTGTATCAGGAATAACATGTTTTCAGGCAGACAGCCTGAAACAGGCAATTGCATGGCTTAATGGCAGCTGCGAGCTTGTTCCATGCGGTAGAAAACCTTTTTCAGCAGCAAAAGATTCATCCTTAGACTTTGCCGATGTTAAGGGACAGCTATTTGCAAAAAGGGCAATGGAAATAGCTGCGGCAGGTTTTCATAATATTCTGCTTATAGGCCCGCCAGGCTCAGGCAAGAGCATGCTTGCCAGGCGTTTCGGCGGTCTGCTCCCCCCAATGACAGAGAGTGAAGCTCTGGAAACCACAAAACTATATTCAGTGAATGGCCTTGTAAAGCCTGGTTCGCTCATAGGCAGCAGGCCTTTCAGAGAACCTCATCATACTATTTCTGATGCAGCTCTTATAGGCGGGGGCACAAATCCGCATCCCGGAGAAGTTTCCCTAGCTCATAATGGCGTGCTTTTTTTAGACGAATTTCCTGAATTTTCTCGTGCCGCTATTGAATCTATGCGGGAACCGCTTGAATCATGGAAGGTTACGGTTTCCCGCGTTCGCGAAAGCGTGGCATATCCCGCCAGATTCCTGCTTGTGGCGGCGATGAATCCTTGCCCTTGCGGCTATTTGGGGCATCCTACTAGAGAGTGTTCATGCACTCCATTGCAAGTTAGCCGTTACCGCTCAAGAATTTCAGGCCCGATATTGGACCGCATAGATATTCATGTCAGGCTTGCGCCAATGCGTTATGAAGACTGGCAGGCTGCTCCTAATGGCGAAAGAACAGAACAGATAGCCGCAAGGGTGCTTAAAGCTATAGAAATTCAGCATAAGCGTTATGGCGCCAGTGGCGCGTCAGCCTCAAATGCTTTTATGAGCGCTAAAGATATGCGCAGGCATTGCAAGCTTCCTCAAGGGGCTTCTTCAGTTTTGGAAGCGGCTATGGACCGCCTCGGCTTTTCTGCCCGCTCCCTTGACAAAATTATGAAAGTAGCCAGGACAATTGCTGATCTGGCAGCATCAGAAGAGATAAAAAAAGAACATATAATGGAAGCTGTTCAGTACAGAATAATGGATAAGAGCGATTATGGAGGATTCTGATGAATGCTGATAATGAAATCCTTGCTCTCTTAAAGCTGAACGCAGCATTATTTTTTAATTCTGACAAAGCTGATGCGCTGTTAAGCCATTATGGCTGTGCGGAAGAAGTTATAAAGCTGACGGCGGCAGATTTGTTTGCGGAAGGAATTTTTACGCTGGATGCCGCGGCAAAGGCTGTTAAAGCCATTAGAGATTTTAATGCGGAAGAAGAGCTGGCTCTTGCTGAAAAGAACGGAATAACTATATTAAGCAGGACCTGCCCTAATTATCCACGTCGGCTTTCAGCCATATATGATCCGCCGGCATTGCTTTATGTAAAGGGCAGCCATGACAAATTTGACATGCCTGCAGCAGGCATTGTCGGCACCAGGCAGCCTTCGCCGTATGGCCTGCGCCTTGCCGCTGAAATTGCCGCGGGCCTTGTTAACAATGGAATTGCGATAGCCAGCGGCCTTGCCCGCGGCATTGATTCGGCTGCCCATAGGGCTGCTGTAAGCGCAGGAGGAATAACCTGGGCCGCGCTCGGTTCCGGTTTGCTTAAAATATATCCTCCTGAAAACCGCCGCCTTGCTTCTGAAATCATTGACAGCGGCGGGGCAATAATATCTGAATATCCTCTGCAATATTCCGCCAGGCCTGCCAGCTTTCCTCGCCGCAACCGCATAATATCTGGCCTCTCCATGGCTGTGCTTGTGGCCGAAGGCTCATTTAAATCTGGCTCAATGATAACCGCAAGATGCGCACTGGAGCAGGGAAGGGAAGTTCTGGCTCTTCCGGGCCAGGCTGGGAATAAAAATGCGCAAGGGCCTAATTATCTCATAAAAAACGGAGCATGCCTTGCGGAAACGGCAGATGACATAATCGCATGCCTTCCGCAAGAAGTGAAGATTAGCATTAAAAACAGGGCATGTCTCATTAGTAAAAAGAAAAATGCAATTGAGAACCTTTCTCAGGATGCCGCAGCGCTGTATGCTTTGTTGTCAAAAGAAGAAAACGGCCTTAACAATGATGAAATACTTTTGCGAGGAACAATGAATGTGCCGCAAGCCTCTGCAGCTATTTTTGAGCTGGAGGCCAGCGGACTTATATGCCAGCTTGCAGGCAGATATGTCATAAAGTGAATAATACAGGTGTTTTTCCTGTCTTGCTATTTGCGTAATAAGGAGAAAAGTATTAATATAAATAGTGATGTCTTTATGGCGTCTGTTTTTTTAAGTGAAGAATTTAACAGCTATGGCAGGAACAATTAAATCTAAGAAGAATTCATTATCAGCAAAGAGTTTAGCCGCAATGGCAAAAAAAACAGCTTTGGAAGCTTCAGGCGCAGAGCAGCTCCCGGAGACAGAAAGCAAGAAAAACGCAAAGCATGCCTTTGGAAAGAGTCTTGTTATAGTGGAATCTCCTACGAAGCAGAAGACGATAAGCCGTTTTTTGGATTCTCATTATATAGTGAGAAGCTCATTCGGGCATGTAAGGGATTTGCCCGCAAATGAGATTGGCGTTGATGAGGGAGGAACCTTTGCTGCAAAATATGTGGTAGTGGAAAGGGCTAAAAAAATACTTAGTGAGCTTACCAGCCTGGCTAAGCGTTCTGACATGGTTTATCTTGCAACCGACCCTGACCGCGAGGGTGAGGCAATCAGCTGGCATCTTATGGAAATGCTGAAGGGCACAGGCATTCCGTTTAAGCGCATAAGCTTTCATGAAATAACTAGAAGCGCAATAGATGAGTCTTTGAAGTCTCCTAGAGACCTTGACATGAATCTGGTTAATGCCCAGCAGGCCAGGCGCATAATTGACAGGCTTGTCGGATATAAGCTTTCTCCTCTTTTGTGGAGCAAAATAAAAAGCGGACTTTCAGCAGGCCGAGTTCAGTCTGTGGCTGTGCGCTTCATAGCTGAGCGTGAAAAAGAAATAGAGGCATTCTCTAATGAAGACTATTATACATTGCTGGTAAAGCTTAATAAGGGCCGTTCTAAGGCCTTTCAGGCCAAGCTTGCGCGCTGGAACGGCAAGCCTGCCGAACAGTCTGTGCTAATGCATCTTTTTGCTGAAGATTACCGTTATAAGACTTCTCCGTTTAAAAAAATGGAAGACACAGCCCAGGCTTCATCTTATCTGAAGGCGGCCAAGATAAGGGTAAAGAAAATAACTGCAAAAACAGTAAGGCAGACTCCGAAAGAGCCTTTTATTACCAGCACTCTTCAGCAGGATGCTTATAATAAGCTGGGCTTCACTTCTGATAGGACCATGCGCATTGCCCAGGCCCTTTATGAAGGCGTAGAGCTTAAAAATAATGAGCGCTCCGGCCTTATAACATATATGCGCACGGATTCTTACAATATTTCCGCAGAGATGCAGAGAGAAACCGCAAGATTCATTAGGGAAGTATATGGGCCGGAATACTGTCCGGCTACTCCTCCTGTTTATAGAAAGAAAGTAAAGGGAGCTCAGGAAGCACATGAATCCATACATCCTACGTCTGTTTACCGCCGTCCTGAGGAGATAGCTAAATACCTCACTGCGGAGCAGCTTAAGCTTTATACCCTTATTTGGAACCGCTTTGTGGCCTGCCAGATGAATCCGGCTGTTTTTGATTCCCTGACCGCTGAATTTTCTGACGAAAATGACAAAGCAGTTCTTCGCGCCGGAGGAAGAACTTTAAAATTTGACGGATATTTAAAAGTATACCGTGAAGAAAAAGAAGATGATTCTGAATCAGATGATGAAGATTCTGCTATTCTTCCTCCTCTTGAAGAGGGAGATGAAGTTAATCTAAAAGATGTAATCACAAAGGCCCATAAAACCACTCCTCCTCCGCATTATAATGAAGGAAGCCTTATAAAGATCTTGGAAAAGCATGGCATTGGACGGCCTTCCACTTATGCGGCAATCATAAAGAACATTACTGACAGAGGATATATCAGCATAGCAAAAGAGAAAAAAATGCTGATAACGGAGCTGGGCAAGCTTGTTACGGAAAAACTGAAGGAATTTTTTAAGGAAATCATGGAAATTTCCTATACGGCAGATATTGAAGGAAAGCTTGATGATGTCGCAGAAGGCTCTGTTGACTGGGTTAAGATGATGAAGGATTTCTATGGCCCGTTCTCTGCCGAACTGGAATCCGCAGAAAAAAATATGGCAAGGGTAAGGCCTGGAGTGCAGAGGACAGATGAAAAATGCCCGCTATGCCTTAGCCCTATGTATCTGCGCGAAAGCCGCTATGGCAAATATCTTTCCTGTTCCAGATTTCCTAAATGCAAGGGGAAAATACCTTTGGATAAATATGGAAATAAACAGGAAGTTTTTAATCCTGTCAAAACAGAAAAAATATGTGATAAATGCGGAAAGAACCATATGCTGCTGCGCAAGAGCAGCAGAGGCTTTTTCCTGGCATGCTCAGGTTTCCCAAAATGCCGCAATGCGCAGTCTGTCTCGCAGGAAGAGGCGGAGCGCATAATTGCCCAAGGCAAAAAGTAAGCTGCCGGCTTATTTAAATGAGAGATGAAATTAAGCGTTTTCTTCTTAACATAGAAGCGCAGCGCAATTATTCTTCGCATACGGTAAGGGCTTATAAGGGAGACCTTGAAGCCTTTGCTTCTTTTTTTGAGGATAAAAAGCTTGTGTTTCCTCATGGTTTTGACCGCATTCTTGTTAGGGATTACATATCTTTCCTGAATGAACAGAAACTTTCCAGGAATAGCCTGCTTCGGAAAATTTCTTCCATTCGGGCTTTTGCTTCATGGCTTATGTCTCATAGGATTCTTTATAAGGATCCTTTTGATCTTGTGTCCATGCCAAAAAAGGAAAAAAGGCTTCCGCGTTTTCTCACTGAAGGGGAAATAGGCAGTATGCAGGATTCCAATCTTCCTGAGAATGTGGAAGAGGAAGAAAATTACATCTACGCTGCCCGTGATTTCGCCATATTTGAGCTTATTTATTCAAGCGGCTTGCGCCGCTCTGAAGCATCTGGCCTGAACATAGGAGATATTGATTTTTATTCGGGTGTGATAAGAGTGTTCGGAAAGGGCCGCAAGGAGCGTATTGTCCCTGCGGGAGACAGGGCTTTGCGCTGCCTGCGCGAATATCTGTCCACAAGACCATTGCCGCATGGGCCGGAAGAGCCTTTATTTCTTAATTGCCGCAATGCCAGGCTTTCCGGCAATGGAATAGCTCTAATTCTGCAGAAAATGGCGCGCCGAGCCCGCTTCGCGCGTAAAGTTAATCCGCATTCGCTTCGCCATTCCTTTGCTACGCATATGCTGGACAATGGCTGTGATTTGAAGTCCGTGCAGGAAATGCTTGGACATAAAAATCTCCAGACTACGGAAATTTATACGCATGTATCGCTGGAACATTTAAAAGAAGTTTATGAGCGCGCGCATCCAAGCGCAAAAGATAAAAATTTATGAGTAAAAAATTTTACGAAAAAGAAAGCAAAGATCTGGCTGAATTTTCTGCGGCAGCCGGCATTTCTCCTGCCCTTACGCAAGGCGCAGGGGGAAATGTGTCTATAAAAACTGCGGATGGAAACATGCTTATAAAGGCCAGCGGTTTCAGAATGAGGGAAGTAAGCCCTGATAATGGAATATCTCTTGTTTCCCTTGCTCCGCTTAATAAGGTTTTAGGAAATTTATCATTTACAGAACATCAGCTTTCCTCTGCTATAAGCGAAAGCGTCAGGCCTCTAAATGGCTCTTTGCTTAAGCCTTCTGTGGAAACAGGCTTTCATTCCATGCTAGGCTCTGCTGTTCTTCATCAGCACTCCATTTATGCTAATTTTATCTCTTCATGTTCCTCATCGGCTAGTTTAATCGCTGAGCTGTTTCCAAAGGCTTATTTTGTGACTTTCGCAATGCCGGGATATGAACTGTGCCTTGAAATAAAAAAAACTCTTAATGGGGCTTCTGCGGCTTCCGGGCTGCTGTTTTTGCAGAACCATGGCCTTGTTTCATACGCTGATTCTGCGGAAGAAGCCGTAAATATTGCAAATAATGCCAATGAGAAAATAATAAGGCATTTCCGCCTCCCTGCTTTTCACCTGTTGGAAAGCAGAAAAGATATAAGGCAGGCCATAGATGCCATAAAAGAAGCTAAAACGCTTACTCTGGACCAGTTGCTTTATTGTTCTTCCATGCCAAGGGCAGAGAGCATAAATGGAGATCTCCTTGAAATCATTTCAGCATTAAGCTGGCTTCACGCTGCAATGCGAGGCTGCGGGCTGTCTCCGGCATACATATCATAATGTTTTCGCGCATTGTTAGCCTGCCTTATTTTGCATTTAATAAAATGCTAAAATTTTATTATGATTTTTAATGTTTCAAACCCTTCAGGCTGGATTGAAGTTGTATGCGGCAGCATGTTTTCAGGCAAAACCCAGGAGCTTATAAGAAGGCTTAAGCTGGCTATAATAGCCAGGCAGAAAGTTCAGGTATTCAACTCGCATCTGGATACAAGGTATGCTAAAGAGAAAATAGTGTCCCATGACAGAACTGCCTTGGAAGCTCAGCCGGTAGAGAATGCTGAAGACATACTTTCCCTTGTGGAAACAGACACTAAGGTTATAGGCATAGATGAGGCTCATTTCTTTGGCCCTGAAATAGTAGATGTTGCCCAAAAGCTTGCGGATGCCGGCAAAAGGGTAATAGTTGCCGGGCTTGACCAGGATTTCAGGGGAGAGCCTTTTGACAATATGGCCAAGATGATGGCTGTTGCCGAATATGTGACAAAGAATCTGGCGATATGCATGGTATGCGGCAATCCGGCCCATTATAGCCAAAAGCTAACATCTTCCGGAGATCGCATTGAGGTGGGCGCTGGAGATAAATACGAGGCAAGATGCCGGAAATGCTTTAAGCCTGAGAAGTGAGTGTTTTGTCTGCACAAAAATTTTAAGAATACAATATTTAGAAAGAGTATTTATGATAAAAAAAGCTGGCATTGCCAGCTTTTTTATTTGTTCCGTGCTTAGCTAAAAAATCAGTTGCTCCAAGATGGCGTATATGAATTCCCAGGGATATTGTTAAGCACATGCTGCGCGCTGCCATCCGCATCCATTACGAAAATCTGCTTTCTTCCATTCCTTGTTGAAGTAAAGGCAATAAATCTTCCGTCAGGAGACCATACCGGGTTTTCATTTGTTCCGGCTTTTACCGTAAGCCTGACTATATTGCTTCCAGTGAGGTCGCTAACAAAAATATTAAATTTTTCTTTTGTGCTTTCGCGTCCGGAAAATAATATTTTGCTGCCATCAGGGGACCACATCGGGGAGTCGCACCAGTTCATCCTGGTAAGACGGCGTATTTTCTTTGTTTCCATGTTAAGTACGTGAATTTGCGGATTCCCTGAGCGGTCAGACACGAAAGCCACTTCTTTACCGTCGGGAGACCATGTAGGGGAAGATGTTATTCCATATTTGCGCTCAAGCAGAGGTTTCATCGCCTTAGTTACAATGTTAAGCGTATAAATATTAGGGTCTCCGCCGCGAGAGGCAGTCATTACCATTGTTAATCCGTCGGGTGAAATATTTCCAGGTATGTTCAGGCCCTGATAAGTTGAAAAAGGCTGTATTTTCCCTTCTTTGAAATTAATCTCAAACATGTCGGGGTTGCCATATCTGTATGTCGTATAGTAAATGCGTGAACTGTCCTTTGACCAGCGGGGAAGCAGATTAATGCTCTTGTCAGAAGTTATTTTTTTAAGGTTAGCTCCGTCATAATCAGACACATATATTTCCTTTTTTCCTGTTGCGTCATTTGAGAATGCTATCCTGGAATGAGCTATGCCTGGTTTCCCGGTAAGTGCTTCTGTTACGGCATCAGCGAATAAATGTGCGGAACGCCGCAATGCTTTGGTTTCTCCTTTATATTTTTTCCTTAATATTGCTTTTCTGCTCTTTACATCATAAATTGTGCCTGTGAAAATCCAGCGGTCCTCCTTTTCCGGCTTGCCGAAAAAACCTGTAAGAATATACTGTGAATCCGCTTTTGAAAAATCTGGGGCATCAGCATTGTTTTGATTGGAACCAGAATGTTTTAAATTTGTTCCGTCTGATTCCTTTATCTCAAAATACCTTGACATATAAAGGTCTGACCTTACTGTATTCTGAAAATCTTCGTTTTTAACCGTTTCGTCCTGTGCGGCAAAGTCCATTATTCTTAAAGTAATGGCCTGTGATGTTATTCCGCCGTTTACTCCGATAAAAACCTCAGCAGCATAAGATGTTGAGAAGAAAGAAAAAAGCAATGATGATAATAATATTATTGTTTTCATTTTATATTTTTGCTGATTAATGCAAAGAAAAGAAAAGCCTCTTGGCAGAGGCTTTTCTTTTTAACTTCATAGCTATTTTGAGCCTGTTTTTTTGCTGGTCTTAGAGGAGCCGGAAGTATTAGACTGCTGAGAAGTTTTTTTTGCGGCAGGCTTTGCTTCCTTTTTCTCTGGAGCATGCTTTGCAAGCTGGGCTTTTGCCGTTTCGGCCTCCGGCGAAGTCGGATAATCCCTTACAACCGATTTAAGGTACTTTATTGCTTCGTCTTTTTTTGGAGTTGGCATTTTGAGCAGGCATTGGGCATATTTCAGCCTGGCCGCCGGTATTCTCCCTGATTTAGGGAATTTTTCAAGCAGGCTTGCATAAGACCATGCAGCCTGTGCCCATTCTGTTTTAAGGTACAAAGATTCTCCAAGAAAGAAATATGCGCCTTCGGTGAGCTCTCCGTTTGGATAATCTACTATGTATTGCTTGAAACCGGAAATAGCTTCGTCAAATTTGTCCTGTTGGAAAGCCGAATAGGCTTCATTGTACATTTTAGACGGCAGCAGCGCGCTTTCTACGCTTTCCTGTTGTTTTTTGATGGTCTGCCCTATAGCATTGACTCTTTTATTCATCGCATTGTCCAGATTATCCAGCTGTTCGGAAAGCTTTGTCATTTGGGACGATATGTCTTTCATGCTTTCCGAAGAAGCGTTGAGGTCTCTGGACAGCTCTTCCATCTTTACTGCCAGCTCTGCCTGATTTTTCTGCATGGATGAAATAGTCTCGCTAAGATTGTCCATCTGGCTTTGTACCTGAAGCACATCCTGCTGAGTAGCCACGCAGGCTGTCAGCAGAATTATGGGCAAAGAAAGAAAAAATTTCACCGCTTGCCGCATTTATTTTACCTTAGTTTCTGCGCGGCGGTTTTGTTTCCAGCATTCTTCAGTGTCTTCTGTGCATATTGGATTTTCCACGCCGTATGAAATAGTGCCGATTTTGTCAGCCGGAACTCCAAGGCGCACATAGTAATCGCGTACTGATTTCGCACGCTTCTGTCCTAATGAGAGATTGTATTCCGTAGTTCCGCGGTTGTCGCAGTATCCCTCCACGACAATAGTCCAGTTCTTGTTTGTATTAAGTACTCCCGCATTGTTTTTCATAATATTGCGGGCTTCCTCGGAAAGATCATATTTGTCGTAGCTGAACGGAACTGCCTGAAGCCTGCTTTCTGGAGCGAATGAAGCTGTGTCCCTGACATCGGCTTCATATTCATCTTCGTCATCTAGGTCTGCATCTTCTACTTCTGTTGCTGCATCTTTTTCAGCGGCAGCGAGTTCAGTTTGTGCCTGAGAAGTTTCGTCTCCGGTCTTGGCATTCTTGCTGCAAGCTGATATAGTCATAACTGCCAGCGCCATTGCTGCTAAGGCCAAAAGGTTTAATTTCTTCATAAATCCTCCGTAAAGTTCTATATATATAATCTATAAAATAATGAAATATTTTACAAATCTAAACTCTCTGCATTGTTTTTTCGTACTTTCCTTAAAAGAAAAAAGCCTCTTGAAGAGGCTTTTTTCTTTCTTGTCAATACTATAATACTGTGTGGCTATTTTTGATTGCCGGGGAAAATATCAGGAAATTCCTGTTCCGGATTTTGCCTTGTTCCTGGCATAACATTGCCTTTGCTTGCGTCTGCCATCTCTTTATTTTTGTTATCCCCGGGGAATATATTTGGTATTTCAGAGTCCTGAGCCTGTTTTTCCGCAGCTTTGAATGCTTTTATCTTAACGCTTAGCTTATATCCGGCGGATAAGGAGAAAGCTAGCATTATTATTCCTGCCGCTGCCGCTGCCAGGCCATATGTCGGATTCCATTCGTAAATCATCCATGAGGCTCCTAACGGGTAGAAGGCTAATGTCAGCGAGCAGCCAGATATAAATGAAAGAAATATAAGCCCCTGGCTTGTTTTAGCAGGCGAGAACATCACAAACAGTATCATAAATAATGATACGATTGCGCAGCATGCGGCCCTCGTTGACCAAAGAACATCCAAATTCTTCAGACGAAATCCTTGTGTGCCGTCTTTTCTTGTTACAAGTGTTATTGCGCTTGTGTCTACAACTGTTATTGTATTTTTTTCCGTTGTCTGATTAGGTGCGGCAGATGCTTTTTCTTGGCTGGCTGAGCTGGAAAAAGACTTAGGCGCGCCTTGGGCAAAAAGCATGACAGAAGAAAAAACAGAAGTTAAAGCAACAATGGAAAAAACTATTAAGATCTTTGACATTTTCATTTTGTGCCTCCATTTGCATTATTGCTTTTGGGAAGAGATGGAACTCCTTTAGGCGTATCTTCCATTTTATAGAACTGATTTATAACTTTTTTTCTTGCGGTAGTAGAACTTCTCTCCTGCGGGCGTTCAGCCGGTTTTGCTAGTCTTGGCATATTTTGTTCCACTGTAAGTTCTCTTACATAAGAGCGCAATAATTTCATGTCATCTCTGTTCCATGACTGGCCAAGGAAAAACATGATTTGCCCGGTAATTAAAGCACCTAGCATAAAAGCGAACAAGTAAAAATTTCTTTTTTGCTGTATTTTCATAATCGCTCTCTCTATATAAATTCTAGAAACAGCCTGTTCGCCAAGTATGTCTTTTCAGGCTTAAGCTTTATTCGGCTGCCTCTGATATCTAAAAAGTTCTGGGCAATTTCTGACCTGAACTTATCTTTAAATTCTATAAATATATTAGCACTAATTTCAATTCCTTCCGTAAGGCGCAGGCCTAGTATTATTTTTTCGGCATCTTTCTGCCTGCCTTCAAGCTTTTCGCTGGAATAAGCAGGCATTATTCCTTTATTTAATGCTTCTGCCCATGAATCTAATTCTGGTGCGGAGGCCCGCCTTTCGCCAGCTATATAGGATGCTGCAGCGGGGCCCAGCCCCAAATATTCTTCTTGCAGCCAGTAATGGATATTATGCCGGCTTTCTTTTCCTGGAATAGAAAAATTTGAAATTTCGTATCTTTCATAGCCGTCTTTCGGCAGCCTTGCGCAGGCATAATCATACATATCGGCTGCTCCGTCCGGGTTTTCCTGCATGCCTAGCGCGGCGAGCATTGTTCCTTCATGTATTTCCAGCGGGTAAAGAGAAATATGTTCAGGATGCAGCCTTATTAGAAAATCAACAGAATCCTCAAAATCCTTTAGAGTCTGTCCCGGCAGTCCTGTCATGAGGTCTGCGTTAATGTTTCTGAATCCGGCCTTGCGCAATATTTCCCAGGCTTTTGCGAATTTTTCCGGGGAAGTGATTCTGCCTATTTTTTTCAGAAGCTCCGGCTTGCTGCTCTGCAATCCCATGCTTATTCTGTCTGCGCCAGCTTCGGCTAGAATTTCCGCTTTTTCCGCAGTAATGCTTTCAGGATTAGCTTCAACGGTAAATTCCCTTAGCATTTGCGGCTCATACATTTTTTTTATTATTGCCAGCAGCCTTTTCAGCTGGCTCGGGGAAAGAATGCTGGGAGTTCCTCCTCCGATATAAACGGTGTCAAAACTCCCGGCAAGTCTTTTATGAAGCTGCGCTTCTTTTTCTAATGCGTCAAGATAAATGCCTATGTCATTCTGTCTGTTGTCATAAGAGGCAAAATCGCAGTAGCCGCATTTTTTTTTACAGAAAGGGATGTGTATATAAAGCCCTCTGTGTTCTGAATGTTCTGCTGGCATTCTTTTGCCCTGCTGAAAGCCTTGCCTCTTTATTTAGAATTTTTTTCAGGTTTAATTATTTTTCTTTTCGATGAAAAGATTTATCAGATCCATTGGCAGCGGGAAAATAGTGGTTGAATTTTTGTCAGTCGCTATTTCCGTAAGCGTCTGCAAATACCTAAGCTGTAGTGTGGCAGGCTGTTTGCCGATTATAGCGGCAGCCTCGCTTAGCTTTTCAGCAGCCTGAAGTTCGCCTTCCGCATGAATGATTTTTGCGCGGCGTTCGCGTTCCGCTTCTGCCTGTTTTGCCATGGCGCGCTGCATTTCCTGCGGAATGTCAACATTCTTCACTTCAACGCTTGAAACCTTTATTCCCCAAGGCTCTGTGTGCTGGTCTAGAATTTCTTGCAGATTTTGGTTTATTTTATCCCTGTTTGTGAGCAGGTCATCCAGTTCCTGCTGGCCTAGCACGCTTCTTAATGTGGTCTGCGCAAGCTGGCTTGTTGCATACATGAAGTCTTCAACATTAAGTATTGCGTTCTGCGGTATAACTACCCTGAAATAAACCACCGCATTTACCTTGACTGAAATATTATCCCTTGTTATTATATCTTGAGGAGGAACGTCAAGCACTACTACCCTTGTGCTTACACGGAACATTTGCTGTATTCCTGGAATCAGGAAAATAAGGCCAGGCCCCTTAACTCCGGTGAACCGGCCTAGCGTGAGAATGACTCCTCTTTCGTATTCCTTTAAGATGTGCAGACATGAAAATAAAATCACAACAGCGATAACTATTATAGGCGTCATTACTTGAAACATTTTTAGCTCCTTATTTGCGCTTATTGATAAAACTATTCTAAGTATACAAAATTTATTCCTTATCTCCTCTTATTCCTGCTCGTGTTATGGCAAAATCATATTTTATCGGATCTTCCGGGTTGATTTTTCTGAAAGCAGCAGAAATTTCCAGGGCTGTTTTCATGGAGGTGTCTTTGCGTTTTGTAAGGCCGAGCTTAAGCGCTTCTTGCCTCATATGCGTATCTAGCGGGATTATAAGGCGGGATGGGGAAACTTTATTCCATATTCCAAGGTCAACGCTGTCTTTCCTTACCATCCAGCGCAAAAACAGATTAATTCTCTTGAAAGAGCTTTTAAGAGCCGGGTCTGGTGTAAGCGATGGCGCTCTTCCGCAACTGTTGAAAGCATTTATGAAATTATAAAGCGAATGCTCTACCGTATGTTCTGACTTGTCATCGCCCATAAGAAAAAGCTGTTCCAGCGAACCATGTTTTTTTCTGGCAGTTTTTAAATTAATAAGAAAAACGGCAAGTTCTTCCCCAGTGGTAAAACGGTGCTTGAAATTTTTGTATTTTTCCCGTATTGCATCATCTGGCATGGCTGCCAGCTGCTCCGCTGGGCTTTCCTTTATAGGCATAAGCGCATTTTCGGTGCTTTTCAGTATCTGCTTCACATTGCCGTATGCGAGGCAGGCTGCTATAAGCCCGGCTGTTTCCTGGTCTGCCGGATTTTTATAACGGTGAAGAAATTCCAGCGGGTCAGGGTGTATGAACTTAGGACTGTTCCATTTCTCATATAAGCTGTCAAAAAAATCTCTTCCGTATTTCATGAAAAATATTATAAGAAATTTTGTATATTTTAATTATGCTTTGGAAAATCATCGCACTTTTGCTTTTCACTGCATTCTTTTCTGCCTGCGACGCAAATAATTTCTTAAATTCCTTCCTAAAGAAGGAAAAAGAGAAGACTCGCATAGGTCTTTCCATTCCTACTCTAAGGGAGGCCCGCTGGCAAAGAGATTTAAAATACCTTAAGGAATCAGCTATTGCGGCTGATGCAGAGCTTTTTACGGAAATTTCTGAAAATAATGCGGCAGTTCAGGAACAGCAGTGCGATGAGCTGCTGAAAAAAAATATAAAAGTCCTCATTGTTGCTCCGCATGATGCTAAGGCCGCCGCATCCATAGCTGATAAGGCAAAGGCCGCTGGCATTAAAATAATTTCGTATGACAGGCTGATATTGGGCGCAGATTTAGATTTATATGTGTCATTTGATAATGTAAAGATAGGCGAGTTTCAGGCTAAGTATATAACCTCCAAGGCTCCGCAAGGAAATTATATAGTTTTTTCAGGTGCTTCAACAGATAATAATGCCAAGCTGTTTCGCGAGGGGGCTATGAAGATTCTTGCTCCGTTAGAGGAAGCAGGTAAGATACACATAGTAGAGGATGCTCCTATTCCTGATTGGGACAGCGACATGGCCGAAAAGATGACAGAAACCATATTGGCAAAATATAATGGCGAAATCCATGCGGTAATAGCCCCTAATGATTCAACCGCAGGCGGCATTATAAGGGCATTGAAGAAGCATCATATAGCTGGGCTGGTTCCGGTAAGCGGGCAGGATTCAGATGTGGAAGCCGTTCACCGCATAATGCAGGGCATGCAGGCCATGACCATATTTAAGGATTCTCATAATCTGGCTTCTGCCGCCATATCCGCAGCAATGAGCCTTGCCGCAGGGGAAAAGCCTTTTTCTAATGCCGTAGCACAGAATGGCAAAGGCCAGATTCCAGCCATGCTGCTTGAGCCTGTGGTTGTAGATAATAGCAATATAGTGCCTACGCTTGTGCAGACCGGCTACCTTTCGCGGGAACAGGTATATGCTGTTAATGAAAACGAAGGTCAGCCGCAGCGCAGGACTTTCAATATAAACAATGTGCCGGGCAATACTTCAGCCGGGTACTGATGGAGTTTTAAATGATTTCAGAATCAGTAAGAAAACCTTATAAGATTGCTTTAATTTCCACGCATGGGACAGGCAAGACCACTCTTTGTTTTGAGGTTGCGGCCATGCTCAAGAAACTGGGGCTTAAAGTTAAGGTTTTTTCAGAAATAGCCACTCAGGCTTTTGAGCAGGGCATTCCAATAAATGAGAAAACAACGCTGCCGGCGCAGCTTTTTATAATGATGCAGCATATTTCAGAAGAACTGCGCGCTGACATAAGGGAATATGAAGTGGTAATTTGCGATAGGAGCGTGTTTGACAATCTTGTTTATATGGAGCGGCGTTGCGGCCGCCAGAATTTCGTGCGCAGTTTCATAAAGGATTATTCTGAAAAATTTCCTTATGATGTTATTTATAAGCTGCCTCTTGTTGGCGAGCTTACCGAAGATGGCATAAGGGAAGCTCATAATCAGCAGTTTCAGGAAGATATATACAAAATGCTGAATGAAACTCTTGCGGAAATGAATGTAAAGCATGTTACTTTGGATAAGCCGGTAAGCGAAATGCGACATGAATGGGCTGAAAGAATAGTTAAAGACACTCTTGAGGCTATTCACTGGGAAGAGCCTGCCCGCCAGCTTGCCCTATTTAAAGGCATTTAAAAATAGGTATAATATAGAAACTGTTTGGAGAGGTGTGTGAGCGGTTGAAACAGCAGGTCTCGAAAACCTGTAAGGGTAACACCTTCGAGGGTTCGAATCCCTCCCTCTC
>Ga0310690_10006249_pt1 | contig 15741 bp, 9 predicted proteins | sample AusTroGonzalo_MG_2_FD_207661 | JGI IMG/M metagenome (GOLD analysis project Ga0310690, IMG submission 207661) | Bovine rumen microbial communities from tropical cattle in Woodstock, Queensland, Australia - Gonzalo_04 (v2) (version 2) | ecosystem: Host-associated > Mammals > Digestive system >... | reverse complement strand
GGATAGAGCGGCGAATCGAACATCGCTTTTTCATCCCAGTCGCCGGTCATGTCGTAGGTCATGAATCCGAACCAGTCCAAGTTCTTGACGAGAACTTCGGGCGTGAACCATTGGCCGTAATAACGCGAGCAGGGGAGTGCTGCCGAGAGGCTTTTGTCTTTGGGGAGTGCTTCGCGAAGTTCCGTTAAGAGCTTGTTATAAGCGATCGTATCGGCTTCGGGCACGGGGCTGTATTCCCATTCCCAGTCCATATCGAGACCGTCGAGGTTGTGGGCTTTCACGAAATCGACGAGATTGCCGATGAATTTCTGACGAAGAGCGTCGTTCGATGCAACGGGGACGAAGTTTTCGCTTTGTCCGCCACCGCCGAGCGAAACGATGACCTTTGTGCCTGCGGCGTGGGCGAATGCTACCATTTCGTCAAGTGCGCTTGGATCGTCTGCGGCATCGCCATGCAACGTTCCATCCGTATTCGGCGTGATGAAACTCCAAAGCACATGTGTCAATTTTTCGTAGGGTACTTTGTCTACAGTGTAGGCGGGCTTGTGCCATTTGCCCCAATCCGGGTAATAGCCGATAAAAAGCGGTGTTGCGTAAGCAGTGCAAAATGCTGCGTAAGCTAAAATCGAAAGTGCAATCTTTTTCATGGTAGAACCTTTTATTTCCGCTTCAATTCTACAACGTAATCGGCGGCGTTCACAAAGTCTTGTGCGTGTTCGATGGCGATGACGGTATGGCCAGCGTTGCAGAGACCGCGAATGAGTCCGAGCAACTGTTGGATGTCTTTTTGATGGAGGCCGCGGGCGGGTTCGTCAAAGAGGAACAATGTGTTCGGGGCTTTGGCGCGGGCGAGCGTGATCGAAAGTCGGAGTCTCGCGCGTTCGCCACCGGAGAGGTGGGCCGTGGTTTGGCCAAGACGTAAGTAGTCGAGGCCCGTATCGACGAGCGGTTTTAGCTTTTCGGCGAACGGTTTCATGTTCGTGAACAGTTTGTATGCGCTGCCGATTTCCATGTCGAGAATGTCGGCTATCGAAAGAGACTTGAAACGGACTTCGAGAACTTCGTCGCGGAAGCGCTTGCCGAGGCACACTGGGCATTCGGATTCTTCGTAGCCGAGCGGATCGTAGATGACGCCTTCGCCTTTGCAGTTTTCGCAGCGACCGCCGGGAGCGTGCATACTGAACTTTGATGCGGTGTAGCCGCGCACCTTGCTTTCAGGGAGCTTCGCGAATAAGTCGCGGAGCAATGTGGCAAGCCCGATGGCGCTCAAGACGGTGCTGCGCTTGCTACCGTGGAAATCTCCGGTCGTGAGGACGGAAAGTGCGTCGATGCCGAGTGATTTAAATTCTTCGGCCTTGGCGCGTTTTGCAATGTTTTCGAACAAGAGCGTAGATTTTCCGCTGCCGCTTGGACCGGTGATGACACTGAATTTGTTGAGAGGAATCGTGGCGCTCACGGGCGCCATGTCGAACTTTGCGAAGTTTTCAACGAAAATGTTTGCGCTTTCGTTGCTTGTCGTTCCTGCCTTAGACTTTGTCATTCCCGCCTCCGAGCGGGAATCTCCCTCACTCGTCTTTGTACTTTCGCTTCGCTCAAGTACCAAATGCTGGTCTCGGTCATGCGCAAGCAAGCTTGCTCGCGACGCTCGTCCTACGCATTTGTCGTCTAACTCCTTAATCCACTTTCCTGTTGGCGATTCTGGATTTTCCAGCACTTCGTCACGCGGGCCTTGGAACAGCACTTCGCCGCCTTTTTCACCTGCGCCCGGCCCCATTTCGATGATGTAGTCGGCGCGGCTGATGATTTGCGGATTGTGTTCGATAAGTACAAGCGTGTTGCCGCGTTTGCGGACTTTTTCAAGAACCGTCCAAAGCGACTTGACGTCAGAGGCGTGGAGACCGCTAGCGGGTTCATCAAGAGCGATTAAAAGTCCGTTCAAGTGACCTGTGCTAAGGCTTGCCAATTTGAGTCGTTGGATTTCGCCGCCCGAAAGCGTTTTGCCGGCGCGTCCCGGCGTGAGGTAGCCGATGCCCAAATCGTTGATGGCTTCAAGACGGTCCAAAAGAGAATTGAATGTTGCCTTTAAGTTCTGCCCGATTTTATCGTCGAAAATCTGGTGCAAAAGCTTTGGCAATTCTGCAAAATCTGTAGTTAAAATTTGTTTGTAGCTAACGCCGTCAATCGTTGCGTTGAGGTAAGTCTTTTGGAGGCGCAAGCCGTGGCAATGCGGACATTCGTCGCTTTCTTCGTCATCTTCCAGAGCTTCATTGGCATTGTTTTTGCCGCCGTTCCCTTTGCCTTTAGCCATCGTTGCGGAACCTTTCAAAACGATTCCCGTGCCGTCGCAGTATTCGCAAACGCTAGTGCGGCAATACGGCGAGAATGATCGCGCGTCTAGATTCGTGACGGTTTCGGCATCGCTTTCTTTGTGGTCTTTATCGCCTGCATTTGGGCAGCATGGCTTGGTGCTGTAAAATTCTCGTTCGCCACCGATGTCAAGCGTAATCGCCGAATGCGTGAGCTTGAGCGTTGCGTCGACGGCTTCGGCAATTCGAGTGCGAGTGTTTTCGCGGACAATGATTCTATCGACGATGATAAAGAATTCTTTTGGCTTCAGGACTTTTTCGCCAGGGAGCAAATCCGCCAACGAATACATCGTTCCATCCGCTAATGCTCGCGTAAAACCTTGCGCCAAAAATACCGCGGATAACTTATCAAGCGTGTGACCGCACGGATCGATTTTCGCTAAAAACTGTAGCTTTGTCCCGACGGGCTTCCCGGCGATAATGCGGATGATCTCTTCGCGACTGTGGCTTACCATCGGAGCTCCGCAAACTGGGCAGGCGGGCTTTGCGAACGCCGCAAATAACGTGCGCAAAGCATTATCGCATTCGGCAATCGAAAGAGCGTAAGCCTTGGCGGGCGCTTCCCCGCGTGTAGCAGAAATCGCCAAACTGGCGGGCAATCCTTCGGCGCTGTCGAGCGGAATGCTGCGCTTGCCTCCGAGCATGTCGGCTGCAAACGGCGAAAGCGTTTCAAGATAGCGACGCTTCGATTCTCCGTGGAGCGTGTCCATCACAAGCGTTGACTTGCCGCAACCGGACGGACCGCATACAACCGTAATTTTACCCAGCGGAAACTGGGCGTCCACATTTTTCAAGTTGTGCAGTCTGCACCCGCGAAGAGAAATAAAAGTGAGCATCAGTTAAAAGATAATTTTATAAAGAAAATGATTCTGTTTGTAGCCTATTTTTTGTATGATAAGTCTATCAAAAATGGGGTTGAATATAAAAAAAGCACCCCACCGGGTGCTTTTTAGTCCTGTCGCGACCTCACTCCTCATTATTCCTTAAACGTGAATCTCAGTTCGCCAAACGGAGTGCGGAAATCCTTGTTCTTCAAGTTGTTTTCTTCGATGCCGGCGAACAGCCTGTAACCACCGCCGATAGAAACTTCCAAAAGTTTCGTCACGCGGAAGTTGAACTGTGCCGAAAAGTCAGAGGTAAAGAAAGCGTCGTCAGACTTGAATCCGTCTTCGTCGCCCTTGTTCATGAAGTTCACGCTACCGCCACCGATGCTAACCGGGAGCGAAATCGAAAACAGACCGTTGCGGTAAACGACCGGTTCGGCAAAGATGCCGTAAGAATGATAGTCGAGCATTTGTGGGTGACGGACTTTCGGGTTCTTCACGTCGCTGAGAATCGTTGAAAAGTATCCGCCCAGGCTGATGTACGGATTCAAGGCGACGCCGATGCGGAGGTTCATGAAAATCGTTCCGTCGCGGGCAATCAGGGAATTGCCGCCGCCAACGCTCAAAAGGGCGCTCCAGTCTGAAGAAGCTTGTTCTTTAGGCTGGTAATCGGCGGAACCCTGGAGCTCGGCGTGTGCGCCGACGGTCAAGGTGAGTGCTGCAAGGAGAGTCTTCAAAAAATTTGCTTTCATCATAAGTCCTCTATTTTTCCTTCCCATCTCCAGTTCTTTGTGCTTACGGCCGGCCAATGGCAAATTGTCCAGACAAGGCTGTTTCCGCAAAGGATAATGGACCATACGCCAAAGAGCAAGAAGAGGATAAGGGGGATAAATGCGAGCGAACCGTAGAAAATGGACATACGCGTGACCATTGTGGTCTGGATCAGTATGAGAATTTTCACGTAAATGTTGATGGCGAGCCACGAAATGAAAGTCGAAAGCATCGAGGCCAGGATCAGTTTCTTGCGGGAATAGAGCTTGTTTTGTCCGGCGGGTCGTGCGGGCAACTTGTAAAGCATCAAGAAAATAACGAGGAGGATCGTAATGTGGTATGCCGAGTACCAGAATGCTGAAATCATTGCCTTGATCACTTCGGGCGAAAAGTGGAACCCGTCGACGATGATCACGGAGAGTACTTTCTGGATGTGGTTCACGAACCCTGCGAACATGCCAAAGAAAAGGGCGGCAATGAGGAGGAACGGCGTGTAGACCTTGATTTGGTGGATCAGCGTTCTCGAAGTCTTGTTTTCCCAGACGACATTGAAGTTCGTTTCGAGGCTGCCGAATGCAAGAATAAAGGTGACGAAAAGACCGCCAGCACCGATAAACCCGAGTTTTTGAATGGGGATATGTTCCGCATTTTCGACGAGATCCATGATCTGCTCGGTCGGCCAGTCCAAATTGAGCATGTCGATGACGATGGGGAGGTAATCCGAGATGAAGTTACCGAACCCGACTGCAAGCGAGATGGAAGTGAGCATGATGAGGAGTGGAACGACTGCCACGAGGGTCGTATAGGTCAGGGCTGCGGCACGCGTCATTCCGTGATAGTACAGGAACGATTTCCCGGTGACAACCATGATTTTTACGAACGTCGGAGAACGGGCTGCGATATTATCGAACAACCACTCCCACGAGAAATTTTTCCACCATTGAGGCATATCGCTATAAATATAGTTAAAGGAAGGGGTTACGTGATTCAAATCACTAAAAAAATGCCTTAATGGGACTTTTTTTCTCAAAACTTCCCAAAAAGTGTTGACTTTTTTATAGAAACGTTTGTGGACTTTCTGCGCTAAAACAGTTAATACAGAAGCAAAAATGTAATAAACAATGTGGACTTTTTTATAAAAAATAGATTATATTAAGAGCAATATGAACCTATATAATAGGATAGTTGTTTATGGGATGTAATGGAAATTTTAAGACAATTTTTGCCAGTTCTTTGCTTGCCGCAGGACTGGCTGTTCCTGCATTTGCAGCTCCTCGTCAAATGGAAAACTTGACTCGTGGTCTTGTAGCGTCAAATGTGGGCAAGGGAATGCTCGTAAGCTGGCGTTTGCTCGGTACTGATGACCCGGCAACGGAATTCAACCTTTATCGCGATGGAACAAAAATTGCCTCTATCGGTAAGACCGATGGCACGAATTTCTTGGACAAGGATGGGAAAACGACGTCCAAGTACACGGTTGCTGCCGTTATCGACGGCAAGGAACAGGCAAAGTCCTCGCTTTCCGCTATTTTAGACAAGACTGTCTCGAATAGCGGAAACTCTTTCCCGTACAAGACGCTCAAACTTGAAGTTCCTGCGTCTCAAACGATGCCGGATGGCGAAGTTTGTACGTACACTCCGAACGATATGAGTACGGCTGACCTCGATGGCGACGGCGAATACGAACTTATTTTGAAGTGGGACCCGTCTAACGCTCACGACAACTCGCAGACGGGTTATACGGGCACGGTGTTCATTGATGCCTACAAGCTTGACGGTACGCGCCTTTGGCGCATTGACCTGGGTAAGAACATCCGCGCGGGTGCTCACTACACGCAGTTCCAGGTTTATGACTACGATGGCGACGGCAAGGCCGAAATGATCGTGAAGACTGCCGACGGTACGATTGACGGAACGGGCAAGGCGATTGGCGACAAGTCCAAGGATTACCGCAATTCCGGTGGTACGATTCTCCAGGGTCCTGAATACTTGACGGTGTTCCGTGGTTCTGACGGTGCCGCTATCGCAACGGTGGAATACCAGCCGAGCCGCGACATCAACCAGCATGTGAAGGGCAAGGATGCTCATGGCTACTGGGGCGACAACTACGGTAACCGTTGCGAACGCTACTTGGCCGCGACGGGCTATCTGGACGGTGTCCATCCGAGTGCCATTTTCGCTCGTGGTTATTACAGCTCCTCCTACGTGGCGGCTTACGATTTTGACGGAAAGAATTTGAAACTTCGTTGGCTCCACAAGTCCGAATATCCGGGCCAGGGCCTGTATGGCGAAGGAAACCACAGCCTTCAGGCGGTGGACCTTGACGGCGACGGCTACGACGAAATCTTCTTTGGTGCTGCAGCCTTGAACCATGACGGTACGTTGCGTTACCGCACGGGACTCGGTCATGGCGACGCTCATCATATTTCCGACTTGGATCCGGATCTTCCGGGCCTTGAAGTTTGGGATGTGCATGAACATACCGATGCGCAGTACACCGAAGAAATGCGTGCTCATGATGGCAAGATTATTTGGGGCACTCCGCAGCCGAATCCGGGTGTTGACAATGGTCGTGGCATGGCGGCTGACATCGATTCCGAATACCGCGGTTTTGAAATGTGGTCCAGCAAGGGCGGTGGCATGAAGACCGCTAAGGGCAAACTCATCGGGACCCCGGCGGTGTCGACGAACTTCCGCATTTACTTTGATGGCGACGAATATGATGAACTTTTGGATGGGGCTTACCTGACCAAGTTCGATTCTAAAGCAAAGAAGTCCAACGTTTATTTCGATGGTCCGACGGCTCTCGGTGCCGCTGGCTGCAATGGTACAAAGAATACTCCGAGCCTTGTGGCTGACTTGTTCGGTGACTGGCGCGAAGAACTCGTGGTGCGTTCCGAAAAGGACCCGACGGTCATGTACATCGTTTCGACTCCGGTCACGAGCGAACACCGTGTCTATACGCTGATGCACGATGCGACTTACCGCACGGCCGTGGCTTCCGAAAATACGGCTTACAACCAGCCGCCGCACTTGGGCTACTACTTGCCGGATATGGTAAAGTCTCTCAAACAGCCGGATATTTACGTGGTTGGCGAAAATGTCGAAGTGCCGGTCGATACGACTCCGGTCGTGAACAATGGCAAGTCTACGCTTGATGCTTCTACGCCGAAAGAAGGCGCTGGCTGGACCGAAACGACGAACGCCGGCTTCCTTGAAAACGGCTACTACAATTTTGAAAATACGCTTTCGAGCTATGGCGTGTGGGAAATCTTCTCGCAGGTCGATGCCAAGACGACGCTCACGATCCGCTTTGCCAATGGTGGAACAAGTGACCGTAACATGGCTCTTAGCATGAATGGCAAGTCCGCGGGCTCCGTAAGCTTCCCTGCAACAGGCTGGACTACATATAGTGAAGCAAAAATTGATGTGACCTTGAAGGCTGGCGTCAATACGCTCAAGCTCTCTTCGATGTCGAGCGACGGTGGCCCGAATGTGGACATGTTTACCTTCGGTATTGATGGCGTCGAACTTTATGACGGCACTCAAGTTGTCAATCCGCCGAGAACATCGCTTTCGCAGATTTCTCTGTTCCCGAAGGTCTATAATCCGGTAACGGGAATCCTCACGACTCGTGAAACTGGCTTTGCCGAAATTTACGTGTACGATATGTCGGGCGCTATGCGCATGGGCGTATCGAAGGTTGTCTCTGCCGGAACGAACCAAGTTTCTCTCGATCGCGATATGCTCCCGAAGGGCGTCTATACCGTGAAAGTGAAACTGAACGGAAAACTCGTGCAGAATGGAATGTTCAAGAAGTAATGAGTTGTGAGCTCGCTTCGCTTTGAGGTTGCCTTTAGGTTAGATGAGAGAATGTTTGCAAAAAATCTTTCGTCTCTCGTCTAATAAAACCTCAAAGGGCGTAGCCCGACCTCGAATCTCATAACTAAAAAGGTTTTTCTATGGGTATGTTTAGCAAAGTTTGGCAAAGTGCTGTAGCGGCTTCGTTGATAGCGGCTCCGTTATCGTTGGCCCAGGTCACTATTTATATGTGCGGTGACTCGACCATGCAGGATTGGGCTGCGGGCTATTGCCCCAAGCAAGGGCAGGGCCAAGATTTTCATTACTGGTTCGACGTGAACAAGGCCGCCGTCGTGAACCGCGGTCAGGGCGGCATGGCTGCTGACGGCTATTACGATATGTTCTGGAAGCACGGCTGCTCTGCCGGGAACTGCATTGTAGACAAGCTCCAGGCGGGCGATTATGCCGTTATCCAGTTCGGCATTAATGACGTGAGCAAGAGTGACGAAGCGAAGTTCACGGTGGCCATGAGCACGATGGCGAAGGAAGCTGCCGCCAAGGGCGCTTATCCGATCATCATGAGCCCGATTCGACGTTGCTATTACGATTCTCCGACACAGATCCATAACAGCTATCGTGGTTATCCGGCTCGTGCAAAGGCAATCGCGGACTCGCTCAACATTCCGTTTATTGACATGAGCGAAATGGTTGCGAACTACATGATTTCTGTGGGCGAGTATTACGCTCAGCAGTTTATCTTTAACTATGCGACGAGCGGCGAATACAGCAACTTGAAGAGTGACCAGACCGACCAGGTCCATTTGCAGATGAATGGTGCAAATGCTTTTGGCCGAATTATTACCGAACAGATGCGTGCCCACTCCGACCCGTTGGTGAAAAAGCTTGGCGACTATATGGCCCCGATGTATCAGGTGAGCGTGAAGGTGAGCCCGGAAGGTGCTGCCGAAGCGACCTCCATCAATGCGTACTATCCGCAGGGCATGAAGGTGATGCTCAAGACCATTCCGAAGTCCGGCAAAAAGTTCTTGGGCTGGTATGACGGTAATGGCAACAAGGTGAGCGGACAGGCTGTTTCTACGGTCAAATCCCAGTACATCTATACGTTCACGATGAAGGATGCGGCAACGCAGTACACGGCTGTTTACGAAGGCGGTACGGCCGAGAAGTATTCCGGTGACGGCAAGGCTTTGACGGCTTTCCCGACGACGACTCCGAAGAGCCTCGATGACGTGACGTTTGAGCCGTTCACTCCGATGGAAGGTAGCGAAGAAACGAATGTCAATATCGATAAGGACATCAAGAAGTATTTTGATGCAAATTCTCCTGATACGGCGGGAATTGGATGGTCCCAGAATGAATGGACCGGATTTACGGGCGATGGCTACTACAACCTGGACAACACCAAGGAATCTTTTGCCGGTTACAAGATGAAGTTCCCGGGTGCAGGCTATGTGACGCTTGCGGTTCGTTATGCAAACGGCGGCTCGACCGACCGTATGTTTAACGCATACCTCGATCACGATTACTATGTGAGCGCACCTCCGACGGGTGGCTGGGACAAGTGGGATACCGCTTATGTCGTCATGGATGCTCCGGAAGGCGAAGCCTTGCTCAAGTTCATGTCGCTTACGTCTGATGGTGCTCCGAACCTTGATGCTTTCGGCTTTAGCCTTGAAGGCGTTTGCCGACTCGGTGTCGATTGCGATTCGAGAACCAAGTTGGTGAATGCTCCGATTGCTGTGAAGGGAATGCGTTTGACGGGTGATGTTCTTGCTTTGACGCATCCGTCCGACATCAGCGTTTACGATACGCGTGGAAGTCTTGTGGTGCGTAAGGCTGTGAATGCAGGCGAGGTTGACTTGTCTTCTCTCGTGAAAGCCAACGGACTTTATCGTGTGATGGTCCGTCAGGGCAAAGTTCATTACGCCGCCACATGGGCGAAGGTGAAATAGCAATGAGCTACGAGCTATGAGTCATGAGGTATGAACTTTCATTTCCCCTAGCGCTTCGCTCCAGGGTTCATTCAGAATGACAATGAGAGTATGTTATGAAAAAAATAATTGAAATGCTTTTTGCTGCTGCCGTGTTCACGGGTGTTGCCGTGAGCGATACGACTTCGTTCTCGATTTACGTGGTGGGCGATTCGACGGTCCAGACGTACAAGGATAACGTTTATCCGCAAACGGGCTGGGGACAGGTTCTTGGCTACTTCTTTGATGCGTCCCGTGTGAACGTGTTCAACTACGCTATTGGTGGCCGCAGTTCCAGGACGTTTATTGAAGAAGGCCGTTTGGACGAAGTCAAGGGCAAGCTCCAGAAGGGCGATTACTTGTTCGTGCAGTTTGGCCATAATGACCGCGACTACAGCAAGGCCGCCCGCTATGTGGAACCTTCGCAGTTCTCCGGTTACATCCAGAAGTACGTGGATGCTGGCCAGGCGAAAGGTGCGAACGTCATTCTCGTTTCTCCGATGAACTTGAATGGAAGCCGCAATGTGTTCTCGACGGGTAGCAACAACTACGATGCTCGCGGCATGATGCAGACTGTCGCCAAAAACAACAAGATTCCGTTTGTCGATTTGAACATGAAGTCGTACAATACGTACAATAATACGTATAAGGGAATGGCGGATTACGTGACGCGCTACCTCTACAAAAAGCTTGAGAAGGGCGAATATCCGAATTTCCCGGACGGCGTGAATGACGGAACGACTCACTTCCAGGAAATGGGTTCGATGGGCCACGCCCAGATGATTTGCGAAGAACTTGAAGAAAATCTCAAGAGCAATTCGACGCTTTCGGCGGATGCCAAGGCGGCGCTCACGACTCTTGTTTCGGCCATCAAGAAGCGTTACACCATCAAGGTCAAGACGAACCTTTCGAATTACAACGGTCTCATTACGCAGACTCAGTATTTCCCGGCAGGTTCTCCGATGACGCTTCGCGTGACGCCGAACGGTCAGACGTTTGAAAAGTGGGTCGATGACGACTGTAACGAACTTTCGACTAGGCAAATCTATTACGGCTTCAAGACGAAGGCCCGCGACATTACCTATACGGCCATGTTCAAGGGAGGCGCTGCTTGCACGCCGATTACGCATGGTTCCGAAGATGCTTATGAAGAAGGTTCCGGAAATTCTAGCAGCTCTAGCGGCGAAGTCGAAGTGAAGGAACTTGATGAGGATCTCTGCTCACTCAATGCCGGAACGCAGGCTTGGCCGTCTGTCATCGAAACGTACGCTCCTGAAATGGGTGACGGTTTCTCTGAAGATAATCACGAAGATTATACCGGAAAGGGTTTCTTCAATCTCGACAATTCCGCTTACAGCAAGGCAACGTATATGGTCACGTCCGATCAGTCGGCTTCGAATGCTCGCGTGATGATCCGTTATTCTTTTGCCGGAACGACGAACCGCGACATGAAAATCACGATTGACAACGGTGTTTACGATGTCGCCTTCCCGCCGACGGGTAGCTGGGATAAATGGGATTCCGTTTACATCGACGATGTGTGGGTGGACGCTTTGGACTTCAAGGTGATTCTGCAATCGACAACATCTGATGGCGGCCCGAACGTGGATATGATCGCCTTTGACATGAAGGACGTTTACCGTACGGGTTGCGCAAAATTGAGAGGCGAAGAACCGAGAAATGCACTTGAGGTGAAGAAAGTTGCTCGTACTCCGCAAAAGAAAGGCTATACAGTCAATGCGCTTGGTCAAAAAATCCAAGGCGTAAACGATCGTGCGGATTTGCGTAAGCTCCCCAAGGGCAACTATTTTCAGTATTAACCGTTAAGAATGTATATTTGTTAGGTTGTTAAAACACGGATAAAATGATCAACATCTTTGAATATCTGAATTACCGCGATTTTTTGAAGGACGCGTACGAAGAACGCCACGCAAGTGATTGGCGTTTTAGTCACCGTTTTATTGCCGAAAAAGCGGGATTCGATTCATCGATGTTCAATAAGATTTTGCAAGGGAAGCGCAACCTGACCGACCGTATGGTCAAGATTTTTGCGTCCATCTTTTGCAATGGGGAACGCGAAAAGTCTTACTTTGCCAACATGGTGGCGTTTAACCAGGCAAAGACGCATTCCGAAAGCCGCCAGTTCTTGGAAAAGCTCGTGGCTACAAAGGAATGCAAAGTTGAAGACTTGGCAAAAGACCAGTTTGAATATTTTGATCATTGGTACCATGCGGTTGTCCGTGAATTAGTGACTTTTTACCCGTACGTGGGCGACGATGCGGCTTTGGGCCTTATGGTGCGCCCGCCGATTTCCGCAAGCCAGGTCAAGTCTTCGATAGCTTTGCTCGAACGCCTTTCGATGATCAAGAAAAACGAAGAGTCTGGATTCTACGAGCAGACGCAGGGACTTGTTTCGAGTGGCTTGGAATCTTATAGCACGGCGGTGAATGCTTACATCCAGCAGAACTTGGATGTGGCTCAGTCGGCGATGGACCGTTTTGATCGCAGTGAACGCAACCTTTCGACGCTTGCGTTTGGCTGTGACGAAACGACCTACAATGAACTCGTCGAAATGGTTCGCCGTTTCCGTCGTGAGGTCTTGGCGAAAGTGCAGTCTTGTCAAAAGCCGAATCGCGTATTTCAGCTCGGAATGCAACTTTTCCCGCTTTCGGACCCGTATCCGCCTCCGCAAAGGCGTGGCCGTAAACGCCGTATTCGCGGTGCCGAAATGCAGAACGCTAACGTAGACTCGCAAGACGAATCTGTCGATGAAAAGGAGTGTGAACATGAATAATAGGATATCTGTTGCACATTCTCGAATTTTGTTATGGGTTAGCGTGTGTGCGTTGATGGTGCTTACCGCATGCCACAATGACAAAGTCGCAGGCGGAACGGAAGCGGAATCGACGATTGCCTTGTTCGTCCAGCATGCCGATGGAACGCCCGCTTCGATGTCCCGCGTTCGCATTTTGCCAGAAGATTACCTTTCGGATGGTGCTGTCGAAAACGCTTGGAACGAAACGGATGAAAATGGGCGAGTGCAGTTTGAAGTCCTCCATGGAAGTTACACCATCGAAGCTCGAAATGTGAGTAACTCTCTGGCTTCGGGGGCGGTGCATTATGTTTCGCTTGATGCCTCAAAAATGGATACCATTAAGCTTGGCGAACTTTCGACCATCGAAGGTTATGTTGTTCTGGGTGAGTCCGCTCCGGTTGTGCGTGTGGCGGGGCTAGAACGATATGTCGTTCCCGATAGCACGGGATACTTTGTGATTGACTCGCTCCCGTCCGGTAGTTTTGGCGTCCAGTTCGGCGATCCTGAAAATGTGTATTCGGCGAAGGTCCAGGCGACCGTCGGTGAAACGTTGTTTGTCGATGCTTCTGATATAGAAGCGAATATCAAAATTGTTGATTCCAAAATGTCTGCTGCAACGGAATATCCTGAAGGCGATTGGAATGTTCATGCCGCTTTGCTCAGGCAAATCGAAGGGTATGCCGAGGGAACGGTGGGGGCTGCGGGCTCTACCGATAGCACTGGAAAAATCGTTAAGGCCGAAGGTGAAATTTGCGTGGTCACGACAACGGATGACTATGTTGATGTGGTCGATACAGCAAATGTGGATTCGCTTGGAAACTACGGAATGGTGGTTGCGGTCGCAGCTGGCTCTTTCCGTGAATGTGCAGAAAAAGAGGGCTCCGTCTGGATTTTGTTCGAAAAGGATGGAACTTATAATTTGCAGGCTCCGCTCCGCATCAAGTCGAATAAGACGATTGATGGGCGAGGCCGCGATATCCGCATTACGGGCATGGGAATCTTGACGAACGAATCCTCGAACCTCATTTTCGAGAACTTGACCTTTACCGCTCCGTCCATTACGGTTCAGGATACGTCGAGCCGTCGTGCGCTCTCGATCCACAACTTGACGCACCATGTCTGGGTGGACCATTGCACGTTTGAAGAGTATCCGTTAATTGAATTGGATATCAAGCGCAGTTCAAAAGCCGTGACCGTTTCGTGGAGCCGTTTTGAAAATGCCCAGTCCGGTATTTTGTTCGGGCTTGAACCGGACATCTTCGTGGATTCGCTCCAGACCTTTACGCTCCACCACAATTACTTTGCGAATCTGGATTCTCGCGGTGTGGTGGCTCGTTACGGGAAGATTCATGCCTACAACAATTTCTTCAGCGATGTAAAGTATGCCGGTATCGAATGCTCGGATTCTGCATCGTGCTATATCGAAGGCAATGTGTTCAATAACGAAACTCCGGTCTTGGTCTATCGCCTTTATAGCGAAGAGGGCGAGCCGGACAGCGCAACGGAAGGCTTTGTCTATATGCTAGACAATACGTTTGGCCGTGGTGGTGAAAATCTTCCGGGCGATGCGCAGGGTTTTAAGCCGGATTATAAGGTTTCTGTTGAAAGCGCGGATGCCGAACTTGCGGTACGCGTGAAAAACGAAGCCGGCCCGCGGTAGTTACATTCCCCAGCGGCGTTCGTTCGGGGCAAAATCCTTAACCTTGATTAAAAAGCCGTATTGCAGCGGCAAAAAGTTGCTGTGGGCGAGGAGCCTCGGCATGAACTTGAGCTGCTTTCGGATGCCGATGGTCTGTTCGATTTCGAGACCGTTTTCTTTGGCGAAACGGCGGAAACTCTTCTTGGTCCAGAACGTCTTGTGGTTGATGTCCAGAACGCCGTAGCAGCGTTCGCCCTGGTCTACGCGCACATAGCGAAAATCGCGGAACACGAGAATTTGGAAAATCGTCTCGAGACTGAGGAAGTTCGGGAGCGAAATGAGGATGTGTCCTTCGGGATTCAGGTGCTTTTTGCAGAAATTGATCATGTCGACCGGGTCGTTCACGTGTTCCAGCACGTCGCAAATGACAATGAGGTCGAATTTGCGGTCTTCGGTGTACTGTTCGTAGAAGACGTGGTGGTATTCGTTAAAACCGCCCGGAACCTTGTCCGCCGTTTGCATATCGGCCCTGTTTTCGGGCTCGATGGCTACTTTATAGGCGTCTTTGGGGTAAAGAACGCAGTTTCTGCCGGAACCGGCTCCGATTTCTAGGACGCTTTTGACGTCGGGCGGAACGAGTATGGCAATATCACGGCGAACTTTATTTGGGTACATGTTTTTTCCTTTTTAGGGTAATATACAAAATTTTACTATATTTGCGGTGCGAACTTTAAAGGAGCTATAATGCTTAAATCTACATTGCAACAGACAGATCCGGAAATCTATAACATCATCCAGAAGGAAGCCGAACGCCAGGAATATGGTATCGAACTTATCGCTTCTGAAAACTACACTTCCAAGGCTGTGATGGAAGCCATGGGTTCCGTCCTCACCAACAAGTACAGTGAAGGTTACGTTGGCAAGCGCTACTACGGCGGTAACGAAGTTATCGACGAAATGGAAGCTCTCGCTATCGATCGTTGCAAGAAGCTCTTTGGTTGCGACCACGTGAACATCCAGCCGCTTTCCGGTTCTCCGGCTAACGCTGCTGTTTACTTCGCCGTCCTCAAACCGGGTGATAAGGTCCTCGGCCTCAAGCTCGACCACGGTGGACACCTTTCTCACGGCCATCCGGTGAACTTCTCCGGCATGCTTTACAACTTCGTGCAGTACGAAGTCGATAAGGAAACGGGCCGCATCGACATGGACAAGGTTCGCGAAATTGCTCTCCGCGAAAAGCCGAAGATGATTCTCGCTGGTTTCTCTGCTTACAGCCGTAACCTCGACTGGAAGCGTTTCAAGGAAATCGCTGACGAAGTTGGCGCTCTCACGATGGCCGACATTTCTCACATTGCAGGTCTCATCGCCGGTAAGGCTATTGATTCTCCGGTGCCGTACTTCGACATCGTGACCACCACGACCCACAAGACTCTCCGTGGCCCGCGTTCTGCTATCATCATGTGCAAGGACCGCACCATCCAAAAGATGGTCAAGGGTGAACTCAAGGAAGTTTCTCTCGCCAAGGAAATCGACA
>Ga0310690_10006248_pt1 | contig 15743 bp, 8 predicted proteins | sample AusTroGonzalo_MG_2_FD_207661 | JGI IMG/M metagenome (GOLD analysis project Ga0310690, IMG submission 207661) | Bovine rumen microbial communities from tropical cattle in Woodstock, Queensland, Australia - Gonzalo_04 (v2) (version 2) | ecosystem: Host-associated > Mammals > Digestive system >... | reverse complement strand
GACGATTTCGCCTTCCGGATGGGCTTTCCTGATGCCCTCCAACGGCGTCACAACATAGGCTGAGCGAACCTGGGAAGAGCCATGATCGCCAATATTGGCCACATCGCCCAGCCTGCCGATCACCGCGATTTTTTTCACCTTTGAACGGTCGAGCGGCAGAATATTCCGGTTTTTGATCAGCGTGATCGATTCCTCCGCGACTTTTTTCGCGAGGGCGATATGTTCCTTGCACCCCGCGACGGACAGATCGTATTCCTGATGCCCCCGATCAAAGGCCAGAATTGTCCGGACGATCCGCAGGGCCGCATCGTCGATCCGGCTTTCCGGCACAAAGCCATCCTGTACGGCTTTGATCAGTTTATCGCCGAAGAAATTGGTCAGCATCATTTCCATATCCTGGCCGCCGTTCGCCGCCTCCACGGTATCCTTGACGCCCCAGATGAAATCGGACATGACAAACCCGTCAAAGTCCCATTCCCCTTTCAGCACCTCGGTCAGCAGATAGTGATGATGACCGCAATGGGTTCCGTTGTAACGATTATACGAACTCATGATGCTCGCCGCGCCGGCGTCCAGGCAATCCTTGAAATGGGGAAGCATGACTTCCTTCTCCGTCCGCTGATCGCAGGTCACCGAAACCGTAAAGCGCGCGTTTTCCATATTGTTAAACGCAAAATGCTTTACGCAGGCCATGACGTCCTCGCTCTGCACGCCGCGAACCAGCGCGGCGCCCATGGCGCCGATGTGTGTCGTTTCCTCCCCGTAGGTTTCCTGGCTGCGGCCCCAGCCGGGATGATAGGGCAGGTTGATGCATACGCCGGCAAACAGGTTGCCTCCGAAGGCCCGAACCTCCCGGCCAATCGCGTGGCCGACTTCCTCTTCCAGGGCGGGATCAAAGGTCGCGCCGCGGGCCATGGATACCGGGAAGCAGGTGCTCTGACCGTTCCCGCAAACAACCCCGCGCGGCCCATCCACGAATTTCATGGGCGGAAGGCCAAATCGTTCACATCCGCCGGCTTCGTAGGGGGTTACATTATAATGCATCGCGTCGTTCGTCATCATCTCGCCCACATATTCCGGGGTCAGGATGCTGACGTCCAGATTCGCGCTCATCAGGTTCACTTTTTCTTCCAATGTCATCTGGGCAACGATTTTCCGGGCTTCTTCCGTCAGCCCGATCCGGTATTCTTTATTTGCTCGCATAGTATCTCCTCTCAGCCTTTCACGGCGCCGGCCATCATTCCCTTGACGAGCTTATCCTGGAAGAAAATGAACAGGATGATCGTCGGAAGCGCCGAAAGCGTCAGAACCGTCAGAATCAGCGGGGTATCCTGCGAATGCTCCCCCTTGAACGCGCCAAGCGCCAGCGGAAGCGTCTTGACCCGGATATCAGTCAGGAAGGTATTCGCGAAAGCGAATTCATTCCACATGCCCACAGCGTTATAAATCGCCAGCGTAGACAGCCCCGCCTTGGAAAGCGGAAGAATAATCCGGAAGAACATGTTATACTTGTTGCATCCGTCGATGACCGCCGCCTCCTCCATTTCCGAGGGAATCGTCATCATGAAGCCCGTCAGGATAAACACCGCCATCGGCAGGGCAAACGCCACATACGGGCCTAGAAGGGAGAACAGATTATTCGTCAGCCCCATACTGTTCGTCATCTGGTAAACCGGGATCAGCGTAACGTGCATCGGAACCGACATCATCGCCACGATCCCGGCGTACAGGAAGCCCCGCAGCTTGAACTTCATCCGGGCCAGCGGATAGGCCGCGAAGGAGGAAATAATCAGCATCAGCACCAGGGAGATGCTCACGATGATGACAGAGCGGAAGAAGAAGCCGAAGAACCCGTTGTTAATGACATCCGGATAATTCTGGAAATACCAGGGATCCGGAAAATGCAGCACGCCCTGACGGCCCATCATCTTTTTGTCGCGGAAGGAGTTCAGCACCATGAAAACGAACGGCCCCAGCGTAACGACAACCCAGATGATCGCGAGGGTAATCGCAATCCCCCAGGCGATCCGGCTCTTTATTTTTTCGTGTTGAGGATTCACAATCTTTGCCATCTCAGTAATCCTCCTTCACAACAAATACCTTCTGGAACAGAAGCGCGATCACGGTGATCAGGATAAACATCCCACCCGCGACGGCGGACCCGTATCCCATGTTGAACTTCTGGAACGACATCTTGTACATATAGGTCGCCATCAGTTCCGTTCCGCCGGAAGGTCCGCCCTGCGTCATATTCCAAATCAGATCGAAATATTTCAGGGAGCCGATGAGGGACATGGTACACGCCGTTTTGAAGATGGGCCCCAACAGCGGAATCGCCACCTTGAACAAGTACTGCCGCCGGTTGGCGCCGTCGATGACAGCCGCTTCATACAGGGAAACGTCAATATTGGAATACCCCGCGATGAAGTACACCATGTAGAAGGGAGTATATTGCCAGGCAATGACGCCGATGACCGCGTACAGGGCCTGCGGAGAGGAGCCCAGCAGGTCCACCATGGTGCGTTTTCCAGACAGCAGCGTTGCAATCCCGGAGATCAGGCCCCCGCTTGTGGCCAGCAGATAGTAGAACAGGAAAGCCACGGCGACGGAGCTCATCAGATACGGCAGGAACCAGATGATCTTGAAGATGTTGGTTTTCCTCCCGCCGGCATCCAGGAAAGTCGCCAGCAGCAGACCGAGCGGTATCTGGATCAGAATGGAGCATACCATCAGAATCACGTTATGCAGAAACGCGTTCCAGAAAAGCTGATCATTGAACAGCGCGATCCAGTTGTCCCAGCCGACATTGATCTTTTCGGCCGTATAGAAACCGTTCCATTTCAGCCTGCTGATCAGAAATGTATCAATGATCGGATACACCATGTAAACGATCAGCAGCGCGACGGCCGGGAAAAGGAACACGGTCGCCGCGATGGCGGTGCTTCGCGCGTCCTTTTTTGCCATGCCTTGCAATTTGGCCATTCCGTTTTTCCTCCTTCGGGGATGGTTTGAGGATCCCTGTCTTCGCCACGACGGCCATCGCGGGCGATCCGAAGCGAAGGCAGGGAGCGAAATCATGGTCGCTGGTCAAGGAATACCCGCAGGAAAAATCCTGCGGGTATTCCACAAGTACAGTCAGAGAAGATTACTCTTCACGGGCTTTCTTCATCGCTTCGTCCTGCGCCTGGCCCACTTCTTCGGGGGTCTTGGTCAGGCCGAACAGCTCGCCCATCATGTCCTTATGCACTTCGGTCACGGACGCGGGCAGATACTGGTCGTACCAGAGCTGGACGTTGGAGGCGTTGAAGAACGTGTCGATAACGACCTTCAGGTTCGGATCGTCGGTCTTGTCATAGCCCTTGATGGAGGGGGTGCCGCCGCCTTCGACCTGGATGGCATTGTAGGTTTCATCGTTGTAGAACTGGGTCGCCAGCACATAGCAGGCCTTCAGCTTTTCTTCATCCACCTGGGTGTGCTCGGCGTCGAGCCAGCAGTTGAAGGAGAAGCCGTTGCCGATGGCGGTACCGATTTCAACGTTCTGGGGAACGCCAGCCGCCTGAGCTTCTTCATCGATCGGGAAGCGGAAGGTGCCGAGGCTGTTGTTGAAGAACTCCTCGTCGTCCGTCTTGATGCCGGATACCTGCCAGGAACCGTGCAGCATCATGCCGGCAGCGCCCTGGATCAGCAGCGCGCGGTCGTCATTGTTGTCGGGCGCCATGGAGTTGAAGCCAGGATTGAAGTATCCCTTGTTGACCCACTCCTGAATCTTGTTGCCGGCATAAATGAAGGCCGGGGAAGTGAAGGAGCCGGTTCCGTCATAGGCGGCGTCGAATTCGGCGTTGCCGGAATGACGGGCTACCAGATACATATAGTACATGGAGCCGGTCCAGCGGGGCAGGTTCGCCAGGGAGAAGGGATAGTAGCCCGCAGCCAGCAGCTTGTCGCAGGCCGCTTCCAGCTCGGTGATCGTCGTGGGAACCGCTTCGATGCCGGCAGCTTCAAAGACATCCTTGTTGTAGAAGATGTCGCAGCCGGACAGCCCGCCGAAGGGGATGGACAGGATCTTGCCGTCGAAGGTGGACTGCGCCACAGCGGCGTCAATGAAGTCCGGATGATCGTAGGTGTTGAACAGCTCGGTGATGTCATTCACGCAGCCGGACTTGTAGTATTCGGCCATGGGGCCGCCACCCCAGTGAATGTACATGTCGGGTTGGCCTTCCTTGGCGCTCAGCGCGATCTGCAGCTGGGACTTGTAGGTATCATTCTGCTGATGAACCTGTTCAACCGTGATGTTCGGATACGCTTCCATGAAGCGTTTCACCGCATCTTCCTGCGCAATCTTGCCGGTTCCTTCCGTGGCGATATCCCACAGCAGGATCGTCATGGGTTCCTTGGTCAGCTCGGGGATGTTCTTCCCTCCCTCGGCCAGGACAGACGAGGCGGTCAGCACCATCAGGACTGCCAGAAACAGAGCTACGAGTTTCTTCATAACAGAGACCCTCCTATCATTATTTTGCGGAATCACACTTCCGCTTTCTTTCCTTTATCATACTACTTGTACGAACAAAACGCAAGCCTTTTTTGCAATTTTTGTCAAAAAAATTACCGGATCGTCTGAATATGCGGCGATCCGGCCTTTTCAGTTTCCACGTGTTGTCCCGCGCTTTCCCTGATGAGGAGCGCGCTTTCCGGCTTCACTCCGCCCGGAAAAACACCGGGATCACGTCCAGCGGAGCGGGCGCGATCACCCACCGGCCGCCCTCGCAGACATCGCCCGTATCCACATTCTTCCAGACACCCGCGGGCAGATACACCTTCCGCTCGCGCGCGCCGGGCTCCATCACCGGAGCGACCAGGTATCGGTCGCCAAACATGTACTGATCCTGCAGCAGCGCGCAGGCGTCCTCCCCCGGGAAGGCGTAGAACATCCCGCGAAGGAGGGGGAGGCCCTTCTCATGCGCCGCGTCCATCAGGCCGCGCACATAGGGGCGCAGCTCCTCCCGGCGGTTCAGATACTTGACCAGAATGGGGTACGCTTCCTCCCCGAAGCTCCAGACCTCGTTGTCGCTGCCGGTGTTCAGCGCCCGGGAACCGTCCTTCCTGTAGACGGGGGAGCTGGGCTGGCGGTCGCCATGCAGGCGCATGACGGGGCAGTAGCATCCCCACTGGAACCAGCGGATCAGCAGCTCCCGGAAGGCGGGATCCAGGGTTCTGCCCGCGTGGAAGCCGCCGATGTCCGTCGTCCACCAGGGAATCCCCGCCACGCCCATGCTGATGCCCGCGCAGACCTGCCGGCGGAAATAGGACCAGTCGCTCATGATGTCACCGCTCCACACCAGGGCGCCGTAGCGCTGGCTGCCCGCCCAGGCGCAGCGAAGCAGATTGACGGGGTTTTCCTGGCCTGCTTCCCTCATGCCCTCGTAGAAGAGCCGGGCGTAATACTGCGGCCAGACGTTGCCCACCTGCTGATTGGGACCGATGTGGTAGCGATACGCCTTGAAATCGTAGGTGCCGTATTCCGGTTCCGCCTCGTCCAGCCAGAAGATGCGGATGCCCAGATCATAATAGTTCTTTTTGACCTTTTTCCAGACATACTGCCGGGCCCGGGGATTGGTGGCGTCGAAGAACATCGAATCCTCCACAAAGCGCATACCGACCTGCTCGCCATATTCGGCGCGCACCAGCAGGCCCTGCTGCAGCATCTCCGGATAGTTTTCCGACTCCAGGGAGATCTGGGGCCAGACGGACACCATGAGCTCAATGCCCAGCTCCTTCAGCTCCCGGACCATGGCCGCGGGATCCGGGAAGAATTCCGGATCAAAGCGGTAATCGCCCATATGCGGCCAGTGAAAGAAGTCACAGACGATCACGTCGATGGGCAGATTTCTGCGCCGGTATTCCCGGGCGACTTCCAGGAGCTGTTCCTGATTCCAGTACCGCAGCTTGCACTGCCAGAACCCCAGGCCGTACTCCGGCATCACCGGGGGGAATCCCGTGGCCCGGGCGTAGTTTTCGCTGATGTCGGCCGGCGTATCCCCGGCCGTGACCCAGTAATCCAGCTGTTTGGTGGTTTCGGCGCGCCAGGTGGTCCGGTTGCGGCCGAAGGAGACGGACCCGATGGCGGGATTGTGCCAGAAGAATCCGTACCCCCGGCTGGACAGGTACATGGGTACGCTGGCCTGGGAATTGCGGTGCGCCAGCTCCAGGGTGCAGCCCTTCCAGTCCAGATATTCCTCCTGGTACTGCCCCATGCCGTAAATCCGCTCCCCGTCCACGCCCCTGAAGGTCGCGGTGAGAGCATAGTCCCCGCCCAGCATGGGCTCGAATTTCCGGGCGTTCAGGATCAGGGCGTTCTCCCCTTCGGTTTCCTCCAGCAGCGTCTCGCCCCTCTGGTTGACAAAGGCGATGTGCGCCCGCTGTTTCCATCCCCGCGCTTCCACCCGGGCGGTGAGCTTTCCGCAGCGGAGGAAGGCGCGGGTTTCGTCCGTGATCGCGATTTCAACATCGTCGGTGGGGACGGGATCCAACAGGGCGAAGCGGTCGTCCCGAAGCTCGCCCATCGGGACCGCCCGCACCCGCAGGCTGTCTGGGCCCCAGGGATCCACCGCCAGGGTTTCCCCATGGTTCCGGAAAATCAGCTGATTGCCGTTGATCTCAAAAAAATTCATACGCGTACGCTCCTTCCGTTTATTTTCGCCCTCCCCCCCTACCGGGGGAGAGATGACATCCGTGCTTTCTTTCCGGTCGGGTTCATCGGATCGTGCGTGCCACCCGGTAGGCGATATTCTGCCACAGATACATGCAGCCGGCCGTTCACGGAAGGCCTCGCCGTTTCAACCGCCTGATCTGCGCATGCGGGAACAATGGCGCACAGCAAAAGCAGCGCCGCGCACAGAGCCAGTGCGAGCCGTTTTTTCATATGGATCCTGCCTCCTGTCGGGTGCGGGGATAACCGCATTCTATCATACATGGAAAAAAAAGTCCATCATCCTGTTTCGGAAAGAAAAGGGATTGCAAAACGCCTGGAACGGCGGTAAAATATGGATCTGCTGATGTGCATCGGCGGTTTATTCTTCCCGGAATGGGCAAATGGAGGAAAAACCCATGGTCTCACTGATTCTGTCTCTGGTTGTTCTTCTGGTTGGTTATCTTGTCTACGGCCGCGTGACGGAGCGGGTCTTTGGCCCGGATGACCGTCAGACGCCGGCTGTCGCCCACAATGACGGCGTGGACTGCGTGCCCATGAAGCCCTGGAAGGCCTTTCTGGTGCAGCTGCTGAACATTGCCGGGACCGGCCCGATCTTCGGGCCGCTGATGGGCGCGGTTTTCGGCCCGGTCGTGTTCCTGTGGATCGTGTTCGGATCGATCCTCGGCGGCGCGGTGCATGATTACATGAGCGGCATGATCTCCAGCCGCCATGGCGGAAGCTCCGTCGCGGAACTGTCCGGCCTGTATCTGGGCAACGCCGCGAGATGGCTCATGCGCGTGTTCTCCGTGATTCTGCTGATACTGTGCGGGGTTGTGTTTGTGACGAGCCCGGCGGAGCTGCTGAAAAACCTGACGTCGGAGTGGATGAACGGCACCTTCTGGGCGATCGTGATCCTGGCCTATTATCTGCTGGCGACCCTGCTGCCGATCGACAAGGTCATCGGAAAGCTGTATCCGGTCTTCGGGATCCTGCTTGTGACCATGGCCGTGGCCGTGATCGGGGGAATCCTTTTCTCCGGCGGAAAGTTCACCATCCCTGAGATCTCGCTTTCCAACCTGCATCCCGAGGGGACGCCGGTATGGCCGTACATGTTTATCACGGTGGCCTGCGGCGCGATTTCCGGCTTCCACGCCACACAAAGCCCCATGATCGCCAAATGTATCACCAGCGAAAAACAGGGCCGGCGCATCTTCTACGGCGCGATGATCGGCGAATCGGTGATCGCTCTGGTGTGGGCCGCCGCCGGCGTGGCCTTCTACGGCGCGACCGAGATCCTGAACGACGCGCTGAAAGCCGGACCGTCCAACGTGGTTTATGAGATTTCCAGGGGCGTGCTCGGTACGACGGGCGGCATTCTGGCCGTTGTCGGCGTCATCGTATGCCCGATCACCTCCGGCGACACGGCGTTCCGCAGCGCCCGGCTGATCCTCGCGGAGACGCTTCATCTCGACCAGAAAGCCATCCGGAACCGGCTGATCATCACGATTCCGCTGCTGGGCATCGGCGGCCTGCTCACCTGGTTCGCCATCACCAACGCTAACGGATTCCAGATCATTTGGCGCTATTTCTCCTGGAGCAACCAGACGCTGGCGATGATCTCCCTGTGGGGGGCAACCGCATATCTGCTGCATCACGGGACAAACCGATTCGGTTCGCTGCTCACCGCGCTGCCGGCTACCTTCATGTCCGCCGTCAGCATGACCTATATCCTGATGGCCAAAGAAGGATTCAAGCTTTCCTCCTCCTTCGCCTACCCCGCCGGGATCGTCTTCGCGCTGGCATTGTTCTGCGTGTATGGCCGGCAGTGGTACAAGTCGAAATCGGCCGAGCTGCGGTAAGGGAACTCCGTATTGACACGGAACCCCCGAACGTGATATGATTCCTCCATCCGGGCAATGGGGTCAGGCAATGACCCCATTTGCCTGTTTTTTGGAGGAAAGCGCATGTTGATCCCAAACAGGAATTACCGGAACCTGAAGGATTCCTACCTTTTCTTCCGGATTGCTCAGAAGGTGGAGGCCTATCGGAAACAGCATCCGGAGCAGAAGCTTTACCGGCTCGGCATCGGGGATGTTTCCCGCCCGCTGTGCGATGAGGCCATCCGGGCCATGCACGCCGCGGTGGACGATCAGGCAAGGGCCGAAACCTTCCACGGCTATACGCCGGAATGCGGCCTGCCCTTCTTCCGGGAGGCGGTGGCCGGATATTACGCCCGCCGGAAGGTGGCCCTGGACCCGGAGGAAATCTTCGTTTCCAGCGGCGCCAGCGATGAGCTGGGGGACATTCTGGATCTGTTCGACCCGTCCTCCCCCGCGCTGATCACCCAGCCCGCCTACCCGGCCTATGTGGATGCCAGCGTCATGGCGGGGCGCCCGGTGCGTTTCCTGACCGCGCGGCCGGAAAACGATTTTCTGCCCCTGCCCGAGGAAGGGACTGACGCGGAGCTGATCTACCTCTGCTCCCCGAACAACCCCACCGGAGCCGTTTACAGCCGGGAGCAGCTGCAAACCTGGGTGGATTACGCCAACCGGCGCGGAGCGGTCATCCTCTTCGACGCCGCATATGAAGCCTTCATCGAAGGCGATCTTCCCCACAGCATCTTTGAGATCCCCGGGGCGGAAACCTGCGCCATCGAGATCTGCTCCCTGTCCAAGACCGCCGGATTCACCGGCACCCGCCTGGGATATACCGTCATCCCGAAAGCCCTGGAACGGGACGGCATGAACCTGAACGCCATGTGGGTGCGCAATCGGACCACGAAGACCAACGGCATTTCCTATATTCTGCAGCGGGGCGGCGCCGCCGTGTTCACGGAGGAAGGCCTCCGCCAGGTGCGGGAATGCATCGGCCATTATAAGGAAAACGCCCGGGTATTGATGGCCGCGCTGGACGAAGCCGGCGTTCGCTACTGGGGCGGAAAGAACGCGCCCTATGTCTGGATGGCCTGCCCGAAGGGCATGAAGAGCTGGGATTTCTTTGATCTGCTGCTGAACGACATCCAGGTGGTCGGCACCCCCGGCGAGGGCTTCGGTGCCTGCGGCGAAGGCTTCTTCCGCCTCTCCTCCTTCGGCAACCCCGAAGATACCCGGATCGCGGCGGAGAGAATGAAGGAGCTTTTGGGGAAGGAGGAGGGAGAAGGTAGGAGGTAGGAGTTTGGAGTTTGGAGTTTGGAGTTTGGAGTTTGGAGTTGGAAATTTGGTGTTTGAAGTTTGGAGTTAGGAGCTGGGAGTTGTTATGGCAAAGTATATTTTCGTAACCGGCGGCGTGGTATCGGGACTGGGCAAGGGCATCACCGCCGCCTCCCTGGGACGGCTGCTGAAAGCCCGCGGCCTGAAGGTTGCCGCGCAAAAGCTGGATCCCTATATCAACGTGGATCCGGGTACCATGAGCCCCTATCAGCACGGCGAGGTCTACGTCACGGAGGACGGCGCGGAAACCGATCTGGATCTGGGCCACTATGAGCGGTTTATCGACGAGGATCTGAACCGGTATTCCAACCTGACCACCGGCAAGGTCTATTCCAACGTCATTCATAAGGAGCGGCAGGGCGGCTATCTGGGGTCCACCGTCCAGACCATTCCGCACATCACCGACGAGATCAAACGGTTTATCTACCGCGTCGGCGAGAAGACCGACGCGGATATCGTGATCACCGAGATCGGCGGCACCATCGGCGATATCGAAAGCCAACCCTTCATCGAGGCCATCCGCCAGGTCGGCCTGGAGGTCGGCCGGGAGAACGCCCTCTATGTCCATGTGACGCTGGTGCCGTACCTGCGGGCCAGCGGGGAACACAAATCCAAGCCCACCCAGCACTCCGTCAAGGAGCTGCAGGGAATGGGCATCATCCCGAATATCATCGTGCTCCGGGTGGATGAAAAAATCACCGATACGTCCATCTTCTCCAAGATCGCCCATTTCTGCAATGTCAAGCCGGACTGCGTCATCGAAAACCTCACCCTGCCCATCCTGTATGAGGCGCCCCTCATGCTGGAGCAGGCCGGATTCTCCTCCCTCGTCTGCCGGGAGCTCGGCCTCGACGCGCCTCCGCCCGATCTGACGGAATGGCAGGCCCTGATCGAGCGGATCCGTCATCAGGACAAAACCGTACGCATCGGGCTGGTGGGCAAATATATCCAGCTTCACGACGCCTACCTCTCCGTGTCGGAAGCCCTGCGCCACGCGGGCTTCGCCCTGGGCGCAAAGGTGGAAATCGAATGGATCGACTCCGAAACCCTGACCGCGGAGAATGCGGAGAGCATCCTGTCGTCCGTCCAGGGGATCATTGTCCCCGGCGGCTTCGGCGACCGCGGAATCGAAGGGATGATCCTGGCCGCGAAATACGCCCGGGAGCATCATGTGCCCTACTTCGGCATCTGCCTGGGCATGCAGATCGCGGTCATCGAATTTGCCCGCGACGTCGCGGGACTCGCCGGGGCTAACTCCGGAGAATTTGACGATCAGGCCCCGCATAAGGTCATCGACTTCATGCCCGGCCAGAATGATGAAATCGACAAGGGCGGCACCCTCCGCCTGGGCCGTTATCCCTGCGTGCTGCGGGGTGATACTGTCATCGCCCGCTGCTACGGCAGTGCGGAGATCAGCGAGCGGCATCGCCACCGCTATGAGTTTGCCAACGAATACCGCGAGCAGCTGCAAAGCGCGGGGCTGTGCCTCTCCGGATTATCCCCGGACGGGCTCCTTGTGGAAACCGTCGAGCTCTCCTCCGAAGCCTTCTATGTCGGCGTCCAGTTCCATCCGGAATTCAAGAGCCGTCCCAACAAGCCCCATCCGCTGTTCCTCGGGTTCGTTCGCTCGGCGCTGGAAAGCGTCACCCGAACATACTGATCTGGTTGGTCGCGGTCAGTCCTTCCAGGGCGCCGTGGGCCCGAAGCATATCGATCACGGAGGCGCCGACCTTTCCCCGGGCCTGCAGGTCTTCCACGCTCAGGAACGGCCCGTTCTTCCGCGCCTCCACGATCGGCACGGCGGCGCTTTCCCCCAGCCCCGGCAGGCTCGTGAAGGGGCAGCGGATATTGCCCTCCTCGATCTGGAAGCGATTGATCTCGCTCTTATACAGATCCACCGGCAGGAACCGGATGCCCCGCAGGTTCATCTCCAGCACCAGCTCCAGGCAGGTCGCGATGTCCTTGTCCCGGGCGGTGGGCTTGTCCATGTTCCGGATCTCTGTGATCCGCTTTCGGGCCGCTTCCGGGCTCAGGATCATGGTGCTGGCGTCAAAGCCGTCCCCCCGCACGGTGAAATAGGCGCAGTAATAGGCCAGCGGCTCATGCAGCTTGAACCAGGCCACCCGCAGGCTCATCGTGACATAGGCCACCGCGTGCCCCTTCGGGAACATGTATTTGATCTTTTTACAGCTGTCCATAAACCATTCCGGCACGTTCGCCTCCACCATGGCCTGCTCCATCTCCGGCTTCAGGCCCTTGCCTTTCCGGACGCTTTCCATCGTGGTGAAGGCCAGCTTGGGTTTGACCCCCTGCTCCATCAGATAATTCATGATATCGTCCCGGCAGCAGACGCACTCGCTCAGCGTCGCCACCCCGGAGGCAATGATCTCCTGGGCGTTTCCCAGCCACACGTCCGTCCCGTGGCTGAGGCCGGAAATCCGCAGCAGCTCCTCCATCGTCACGGGCTTCGTGTCCTCCAGCATGCCGCGCACAAAGGCCGTCCCCATCTCCGGCACGCCGTAGGTCCCGGTATTGCAGAGGATCTCCTCCCGCGTCACGCCCAGCGCCGCCGGGGAAGTGAACAGGCTCCGCACCCCCGGATCATCCAGCGGCACATCCATAAAATGGATGCCCGTCAGCTTCTCCAGTTCGTGCATCATCGTCGGATCATCATGGCCCAGGCAGTCCAGCTTCACCAGGATATCGTGCATGGAGTTGAAATCGAAATGGGTCGTGGTAAAATCGCTCTCCAGGTCGTCCGCCGGGTGCTGTACGGCGGTGAAATCATAGATCTCGTATTCCAGCGGAACCACCACCATGCCGCCCGGATGCTGCCCCGTGGTGCGCTTGACCCCCGTGCAGGCGAGGCTCAGCCGGTCCTTCTCCGCGTTGCCGGCCTGAATGCCCCGCTCCTCCAGGTATTTCATCACATAGCCGTAGGCCGTCTTTTCCGCCAGGCCGGAAATGGTGCCCGCCCGGAACACATGGTCGTGGCCAAAGAGCTCCTCCACATAGTGATGAGCCCTGTTCTGGTATTCCCCGGAAAAGTTCAGGTCGATATCCGGCACCTTGTCCCCCTCAAAGCCGAGGAACACCTCGAAGGGAATATCAAAGCCATCCTTCGTCAGCGGCTTTCCGCACAGCGGACAGTCCTGATCCGGCAGGTCCACGCCCACGTGGTACCTGCTTTTGTTTACGTCGAAAAAGCCCCGGTGGCAGCGGGTGCAGCGATAATGCGGCGGCAGCGCGTTCACCTCCGTGATGCCGCACATCCGCGCCACAAGGCTGGATCCCACGCTGCCCCGGCTGCCCACCAGATAGCCGTCCCGGAGGGACCGGGACACCAGCTTCTGCGCGATGGCGTACAGCGTACAGTACCCATAGCCCACGATGGACTTCAGCTCTTTCTTCAGCCGGGCGTCCACGATTTCCGGCAGGGGATCTCCGTACATCTCCTCCGCCGTGGACCAGGTCATCTCCTGGATCATGTCCTCCGCGTCGTCCCAGAAGGGCTGGAAGGTATCCTCTCCCCGGGGATGCACCGGGAACAGCTGCATTTTCTCCACCTGGTCCGCGATCTTCCGGGGGTTTTCGATCACCACTTCCCGGGCTTTTTCCGGCCCCAGATACGCAAACTCCTCCAGCATCTCCCCCGTCGTTTTGAAATACAACGGGGGCTGCAGATCGGCGTCCGAATACTTCATACCGGCCTGGATGATGGCCCGTCCGATGGCGTCCTTCGGATCCATGAAATGGACGTCCCCGGTCGCCACCACCGGCAGGCCCAGCTCCTCCCCCAGCTTCACGATCTTCCGGTTCAGATCCCGCAGCTCCTCCTCCGAGGCGACCTGCCCTTCCCGCAGCAGGAAGGCGTTATTGCCGATGGGCTGAATCTCCAGATAGTCATAGAAGGAGGCGATCTGCTTCAGGCGATCCCACTCCTGCCCGGCGAGCACCGCCCGGAACAGTTCCCCCGCCTCGCAGGCGCTGCCCAGGATCAGGCCCTCCCGGTATTTGCGGATCATCTCCCGGGGCATATGGGGCACCCGTTTGAAGTATTCCAGATGGCTGATGGAAACCAGCCGGTTCAGGTTCACCAGCCCCGTCCGGTTTTTCGCCAGCAGGATGATATGCCAGCTTTCCCCGATCGCCCCGCCCCGCAGCGCCGCGTTCAGCTGCGCCAGCGTCTCAACCTCCGGCTTCGCCTCCCGCGTCGCCTCGAACATCCGGTGCAGGCACAGGGCGGTCGCCGTCGCGTCATGCACCGCGCGATGAGCGTTTTTCAGGCTTACGCCCAGGTGCTTGCACAGCGCCGCCAGGCGGAAAGATTTCAACTCCGGATACAGCTTCCGGGCATAGGTCAGGGTGTCCATCACCGGGGTTTGATAGCTTTTTCCCAGCCGGTGCAGCTCGCTGCGCAAAAGCGCCGCGTCAAAGGCGGAATTGTGCGCCGCGATGGGCAGATCGCCGATAAAGTCCATCAGCTTTGGCAGCACCTCCGCCGCCGTGGGCTGCCCCTGCAGCATCGCCTCCGTGATCCCCGTAATCTCGGTGATCTTCTCCGGCAGCGCTTCCCCGGGGTTCACCATCTGCTCAAAGGTCTCCGTCACCACGCCGTTTTCCAGCTTCACGGCCCCCACCTCGATGATCCGGGCCTTGCCGGTGTTCAGCCCCGTGCTCTCAAAATCCAGCACCACGATCGGGCCGTCGTACGGCCGTTCGTCCGCCTCCTCCACGATGTCCCGCTCGTCGATCAGGTAGCCTTCGCAGCCGGGAATCAGCTTGATCTTTCCCTTCGCCGCCCGGAAGGCCGCCGGGAAGGACTGCAGCACGCCGTGATCCGTAATCGCCACCGCCGGATGGCCCCATTTCGCCGCCCGGGCCACCAGCTCGTCCGCCCCGGTCAGGGCGTCCATGGTGGACATATTGGTGTGCATGTGCAGCTCGACCCGCTTCTCCTCCGCGGTGTCCTCCCGCTCCTCCTTTTCGGTTTCCACCATGTCCCGGACAGAAACGGACAGCTCCCGGGCGAAGGTATCATACATACACTCGCCCCGCAGCTTCACGCACATGCCCTGCCGGATGCGCTCCACCCGGTCCATGACCGCCTTCCGCTCCTCCTCCGTGATCGGCGCGGCTTCCCCTTCCCCCTTACGGGCAAAGCGGTTGCGGTAGCGCAAAAACACCTTACACAGGATGGAGCTGGTATAGTCCGTCACCGCGAAGGTCACCAGCAGCGTTTCGCCGCCCTTGAGTTCTTTGGTTTCCAGCTTGAAGATTTCCCCCTGGATCACCACCAGGCCGCTTTCGCTGGTCAGCTCCCTGATCTCTACCGGCCGGTCCGCGATGGAACGGCCCAGAATCGGCTTGCCCACCGCCTGGGCGTCCGGATCCAGCGCGCCGGGGAAGGATTCGGGGGCGGGCGTGGAGTTTGGAGTTTGGAGTTCTTGCTGATCCGCCTGTTTCGTTTTTCGCGGAGCGGGTTTCTTCGGAGCGGAAGGGGCTGGAGCGTCTCCGCTCTCCCGGATCGTCCGCTGGGCCATCTCCTCCCGGGTAACGGTGATCGCGGCGGACTGGCGTTCCTCGCGCAGCTTCCGCAGCCGTTCCTCCCGGGTGCCCGCCACGGTCATCTCCACCCGCACGCGGGCGGCAAAGATTTCCCGCACCGCCACGGCCAGCCGCGCGCCGGCGTTTTTCTGGCTCATATAGCGCAGGGATACGTCGTCCGGGAACACCAGGGTCAGCAGCGCCTCCTCGTCCCCGGCGCCTCGCACCTCTTCCCCCTCCCGCAGCTGGTGCTTCTCGATCTGCCAGGTGATCTTCCCCACCCAGCCCCGGCTGGAGGG
>Ga0310690_10006247_pt1 | contig 15744 bp, 3 predicted proteins | sample AusTroGonzalo_MG_2_FD_207661 | JGI IMG/M metagenome (GOLD analysis project Ga0310690, IMG submission 207661) | Bovine rumen microbial communities from tropical cattle in Woodstock, Queensland, Australia - Gonzalo_04 (v2) (version 2) | ecosystem: Host-associated > Mammals > Digestive system >... | reverse complement strand
TTCGGCACCTACTATGGCGCCGGCTACGGTGGCACGGCAATCTCTCCTACAACATCCTTTATTTCGGGTGGACATAAAACATTTGGTCACAGGTCGTACCTAACGAATAACTACAAGCCCGGCAGATATTCGACTGGCAACAGTGCTACGGGCGTGGAGATAGACTACTTCTTCGAGTTGATGCCTTACAGTAATAGCGACGGTAACTATGTCGACCGTGTCTATATCCGCAAAGCCAGCCTCTCGATGGCCGAGACCGACAGTGTCTGGTCGACGCTGACAGGCTGCACCGTGAAGGGCAACTTCTATGGCGGCGGATTTGTGGGTCAGGTGAAAGGTGCTGCCACCAGTACCCTGGAAAACTGCAGGGTAATGGGCAATATCTTCGCGGGCGGCGACAACGCCACAGTACCTACGGCAATCGTGTGGGACAGCCTGAAAGGTAAAGAATACTACCCGACAGTCAACTCGGGAGTTATCTTCCAAGTGGATGCATGCCATGAGCATGCCGACCACGAGCCCTATATCTGGACGAATGATGAGTCCGTGAAAAACGGTACCACCTATATCAAGGAAATCGGCAACAAAAAATATATCTATGCACCCAAGGCTACCGCAGACCTCGAGAAGGTGGGCAAGTGCCAGGCGACGAACCTGACGGTCATCAATACCGTGGTGGGAACGCCGGGCGACACCAATACGGGTTCCATCTACGGCGGCGGCAATGAGGCGGCTATGGAGGTCCTGGCCTCCGGCGCCGGGCAGACCTGCTCGACCTCCGTGAAGGTGGAGGGCAACACGCGCGTGTACCGCGACGTGTTTGGCGCTGGCAAGGAGGGCCTCGTGCAGGGCGACACCTACGTGACCATCGGCAAGAGCGGCGAGAGTGGCAAGGACCATAGGCCCCTGGTGCTGGGCGACGTGTACGGCGGCGGCGACCTCGCCGACGTCGAAGGCAACACCAGCGTGACGATGTACGAGGGCGTTACCGGCCCCATCTACGGCGGCGGCAACAAGGGCTCGATACTTACCGGCGGCACCACCATCAGCATCCTCGGCGGCTACGTGGGCTACCGTCCCGACTATAACGGCAAGGCTTTCAACAAGGCTGCCTTCGATTCCATCCAGAAGAAGAAGGACATCATCGGCGAGCTCCTCCTCACCGATGCCAACCTCAAGCCCGATGTCAAGGATGTGGGACGGCCCAAGATGTACTACGGCATCTTCGGCGGCGGCTACGGCTACGGCACCGTGGTGACCGGCGGCACGGATGTGACCATCGGCGCGGCTTCCGGCATGAACGGCAACGTGAAGATCTACGGCTCGGTGTACGGCGGCGGCGAGGCCGGCCAGGTGGGCGGCGGTTTCCGCACCTCCACCTTTGCCGACGGCGCCTACCAGTACAACCCCGAAACCAACACCATCGAACCGAAAGGCAGCAGTGCCGACGACGGGATGCAATACCTCACGCTGGAGACCCCCACGTGGACCAGCACCGCGACGGTGCGCGTCGTCCCCGACGGCAGAGACGTGGCGAATAAGGATACCATCGAGATTGTCGGCGCCGTCTTCGGCGGCGGCCGCGGCTATTTCGTGACCACCGTGGAGGAGGACGGCTCCTTCTCCGGCACCGAGAGTGACGTCACTCAGCCCCACGCGGGTGCCGTGTACGGCAACACCTCCGTCACCATCGGCGCGGCCGGCGGCGACACCAGCCGCCTGCGCATCGGCTCGTTCAACTTCTTCACCGATTACGAGCACGGCAGGCGGTACAAGATTGTCGACACCCTCACGCTGACCTCGCAGGCGGTGTTCTGGGACCAGCCGCTGTGGGTGTTCGACTACCACACGCAGCGCTATGCCGAACTCACCGCGGGTGATGCTTCCAACGTCCACAAGGTGGCGACGAAGAACGGCGGCTGGACGGACTGGGACCTCTCGGCGAAGGCCTTCAGCAGCGATGTGCGCTACTTCCTCCACACGGGCCGCGTGAGCGTGGCCGGCGGCGGTGAACGCGGCGCGGTGTACGGCCAGACGGCCGTGAAGCCCTGGGGCCTGCGCAGCAGCGACACGGCCCGCAGCGCGGACACGCGCTACTTCGGCAGCACAGGCACCATGAAGGGCGGCAACACCGCGGTGACGGTACTCTCCGGCACCATGGGCGACGCCGAGGGGGATAGCCTCGAGGTGGAGGGCTGCGTCTTCGGCGCGGGCCTCAGCGCCGACATCGACGGCACCTCGCAGGTGACCGTCAACGGCACGGGTGCCTGGGTGCGCGGCGACGTCTACGCCGGCGGCTGCATGGGCCAGGTGCGCGCCTACGGGCGTGCCAAGGATGCAGATATCCTGGCCACGCAGCAGACCCTCAAGGCAGGCTGGGTGCGCAACGCCTTCGGCGGCAGCTGCCTCACCGAACACGGCAAGGGCTGCAACAGCCAGCTGACGGTGGGCACATCCTATCCCGACAACGTCACTACCGACGAAGAGATGGCCACCTACGACAACCGCGTGCTGGTCAGCGAGTCGGTGTACGGCGGCAACGGCTACTCGCCCTCCGACGGCAAGGCCACGATGATAATGAACAGCGGCAAGATCGGCTATGTGCGCGCAGGCTACGCCATCAACAAAGGCACACAATACGGCGGCGACCAGATGGAAGGCACGCTAAACGACATCGTGGAGAACAACCAGCCGAACCTGGGTTACGAGGGCAACGTCTACGGCGGCGGCTTCGGCCCCGAGGCCCGCGTGACCCGTACCGAGGTGACGATGAACGGCGGCATGCTGCGCAACGGCGTCTTCGGCGGCGGCGAGCTGGCTCCCGTCATGGACACCTGCTCGACGGCATCGTGCGGCACCTACGTGTGCCGTGTGGTCGACAGCACCTTCGGCGACACGACATACACCACCCACTACCAGACCACAGCCGATGACGTCTACCGCACCACGGTGACGGTGAACGGCGGCACGATGGGTATGGTGCTGGGCGGCGGCCGCGGATACACCAACTTCCTCTCGACCAAGAACAGCTATCCCGGCACGGTGATGGGCAACACGAAGGTGACCCTCGCCGGCGGCCAGATACATCACACCACCATCGGCTCTGACCTCGGCGGCGGCAACGTCTACGGCGGTGGCCTGGAGGGTGAGGTGACGGGCAACACCCTCGTGGAGGTGGCCCAAGGCGAAGGGAAGACCCTCACGGTGGAGGGCTACGTCTTCGGCGGCGGCCGCGGCTACCGCGGCACAATGGAGACGAGCGATGCCACGCAGAGAGAGAACATCACCCACCGCGCCTCGCGCGACGCGGGTGCCGTGTACGGCAACACCCAGCTGACCGTCACCGGCGGCACCGTGAATGGCGGCGTCTATGGCGGCGGCGAGGGCATGAACTACTCAACGAGGGTCCTGAACTACAACGGGTACGACACCGTGGCCACGGTGCACGGCAACGCCACGGTGGAAATCCACGCCGGCACCCTGGGCGGCGGCTACCATTACGCGTACGGCATCGATGGACACGCCAGCTACGCCGGCGGCCGCGTGGCCTCGGTACGGGGCTGGGCCAACATCAGCGTCGACAGCATCGCCGACGTGTCGGCCATCTACGGCGGCAACGACATCAGCGGCAAGGTGATGGCCGACAAGAATGTGACCCGCACCGGCACCACCACCGCCCTCGACGGCACCTCGCTGGCAGGCATCGAGACCTACGTCAAGGTGACCGGCACGCCGACAATCGGACGCGTGTTCGGCGGCGGCAACGGCAAGTACGACTATTACAGCGACTACACCTATAACTACATGAACATCCATACCCGTCCCGAGCAGAATTCCACCTACGTGGACATCAAGCTGGACGGTACCGACAGCGCGTCGGCAGGCTATATCGGCGCGGCCTACGGCGGCGGCAACCAGGCCACGGTGGGCACCGCGATGGCGGTGCTGCGCAACCCCAAGACAGGTGCCGGCCAGGTCGACAGCCTCTATGCCGGCGGCAACAACGCCACGGTGAGCAAGAAGGCCACCGTCACGGTGGGATGCAACACTCACACCCGCTGGTGCAACGTCAACCACCTCTTTGGCGGCAACAACCAGGCCACGATGGCCATCCTGCCCACCATTAACCTCGACAGCGGCTGGTTCGGGCGTGTCTTCGGCGGCGGCAATGCCGGTGCCATGACGGCCCATGTGGACACGGTCGACATCTTCGGCAAGCGGGTGCGCAATCTGAGTACCTATATATTTGTCAACAGCAAGGATGTGGTGGTGCGTCAGGCCCTCTACGGCGGCTGCAACCACGCCCGCGTGGCTGGCGGCACCTACGTGGATGTGCGCCAGACCTCGACGAAGGGCAGCCTCACCAACGCCCGCGACTACGGCATCTACCAGCTGTTCGGCGGCAACGACATCAGCGCCTACGTGGAGAACTCGCGCATCGATGTCAACGGCGGCGTGGTGCACAACATCTTCGGCGGCGGCAACGGCTACTACGACTATGTGCCCAACAACGACCGCTGGAACGCCTACGACAAAGTGACCCACGTGTCGGTGGCCACCTACGTGCCCAAGGAGCCTTATGTGAACACCACCCGCGTGAACATCTGGGGTGGCGAGATCCGCTCGGCCATCTACGGCGGCGGCTACGCCGGCAACTGCGGCGAGACGCACGTGGTGGTGAACGACACGGCAGGGGTACAGCCTGCCACCGCGGCGCAGCTTGCGGCAGCCAAACAGGACGAAACTGCCACGACGGGTGCCATCATTGAGGGTGAGATTTACGGCGGCGGCTACGGCTACGAGGAGCAGATCCTCGCGGGCGCTCCCGTCACCGACCATGTGGGCAACGTGAACGGCACGGCCTACGTGGACCTCTACCATGTCGACTCGCTGCGCGGCACCCAAGCCTACGGCGGCGGCAAGTCGGGCAACGTGGTCAACACCTGCGTCACCGTCCATCCGGGCTGGGAGAAGAGACTCGAGGCCCTCTACGGCGGCTGCTGGGGCGGCGACGTCACCGGCACCGCCCGCGTGGTGATGAACTGCAAGGTGCCCGAGGGTGACGGATTCAACGTCGCCTCCCTCTACGGCGGCAACGACTTCACCGGCAACGTCTACCGGAGCGTGCTGACCGTCAACGACGGCCGCTACCACAGCATCTATGGCGGCGGCAACGGTGACTACGGCCCCGGCAAGGATGCCAAGTACCCCGACGACACCACCTACACCTTCGGCAAAATGACGGCGGCCGTGCCGGTGCCCAACAGCCAGTTCCCGGTCATCAACTTCAACAATGGCATTGTGACGCAGAACATGTACGGCGGCGGCAACATCGGCACCTGCATCGTGAAGGATACCCTGACCACCGTGGGTGCCGGATACCCCAACCTGGAGGACTATGCCCTGGTGCAGGTGAACGTGCACGGCGGCACTTTCAAGAACAATATCTTCGCCGGCGCCTCAGGCCGCAATGCCGTGAAGGGCACCCGTCCGCTCATCCACGGCCTCAAGATGCTGAACATGGACAACGGCCTGGTGCGCCAGAGCGTCTACGGCGGCACCGAGAGCCTGGACGACGGCTACAAGCAGGAATGCAAGGACAGCACCCACAGCGACGGTGCACTGAACAAGACCACCCTGCGCCCCTCGTCGATACTCAACCTGACGGGCGGCACGGTGATGAACAACGTGTACGGAGCCGGTTACCTGGGCAACGTGTACGGCTCGGTGTATGTGAACATCGGCCAAGAGGCTGTGAACACCTCGCGCGTCTACAACCGCCTATACAATGGCATCAGCTATAACGTTGCGGGCTACAAGCCGACCTTCGTCACCACCGAGGAGGCGGACACGTCGAGCAGCCTGATGATGCGTCCCCTCTATCTGAACCATTCAGTATATAACGGAGCCAACTGGGGCGACGCCGAGAGTGGCTATATTTTCGAGACTCGCGGCTTCTTCGGCGGCGAGAGCCGCATCCTCATCGATGGCCTGGGCTACAACACCCATAGCAACGATGCCGGCAACAGTGACCCCGACATGGACATCCTCTATTCGCTGATAGGCGCCGGCACCTCCTGCGAGGGCGGTGACGTGCACCGCGACATCACGGTGAGGAACTACGGCCACTGGGAGGGCTGCGATGTGTCGAAGACCCTTTGGTCCATCCAGCGCGCCGACAGCGTGATGTTCCGCAACACGGCCATCCGCCTGAGCGGCGACCAGGATGCCGCAACGGCCTACGCCTCGACACGTTACTCGATGAACCGCTGCGACACCATCCTCTTCAGGGGTGAGAACATCCTGCGCCTCGACCAGCCGGTGGTGAAAGCCCACTCGCTGGTGTTCCGCGACGACAATGGCGCCCTGGTGGACGACACGGTGAACTACACTGGCAACAAACTCTACGAGATGCGGAGTGTGCTGAGCTCGCATACCGACTGCAACGATGACTGCGCCAAGGTGCAGGCCGTGCAGGGCACGGGCTACACCTCGCTGCTGGTGAACAACGGCTCGTATATCGATGTTTACTATCAAGACACCACGAACCGTGGCGCTGACACCGTCATCTATGGTGAGGTGAAGGGCTACGCCTTCCTGCGTGCCGAGGATGCCACCCAGGCCATCGTCACGGCCCGCTACAAGGGCGGCAGCACGAATATGGACGATGGCGGCTTCTTCAGCCTCTGCCCGCACGACAACGACTACTCCACTACCGACTCGACCTGCCACGGCATCGATGGCGGCCGACGGCACGATGACGATGGCAGCACGGTGTACGAATTCGAGTACGGCAACCACGGCACCTCGTACCGCGCCTGGAAGATGGGCAAGGGCAAGCGCCTGCGCCATATTACCATCACGGCCCACTCGGACCTCACGGAGTTGAACGACCAGAACAAGCTGGTGAAGAATGCCTATGGCGATCACGATTTCGCCGTGGCCAAGGCTGTATTGGAACTGCCCCCCACCGACCCCAAGCACTACTACACCATTTCGGGCGGCATCGTGGTGGACCAGGAGAACCGTGAGCTGAACCTCGTCGACGGCGCCATCCTGCCCGCAGACTACTCTGGCAACAACATCAGCAATCTGTGGGCATCGACGGACAGCACCATCGTGGTAGATGGCGATACTGTGGGTGTTATCCGCAAACTTAACAACTTTGCCTGGTTGACGCACAACCGCCAGACGGTGCAGAACTCAGCCATGCAGAAGTTGGTGAGTGACCCGTCGCACAACTTCGGCCTGCTGATTACCGCCGGCAGCGATGCCTTCTCAGGCCAGTGCCATTCAGGAACCAACTGCAACTCGACGGCGGCCATCTATTCCAACAGCTACTTCACCGGCACCAACGGTTACATCACCGACTCGATTACGGGTACCTCCAACGTGGTGCCGAGCTTGGATGTCTTCTTGACCTACAATCCCGACTTCACCACCACCCTGCTGGGTGATGTGGAGTTTACCCTCACCGAGTGGGACGAGAACGGCATTGAGGTGGGTACCATCGATGTGCTGATATCCATATCGACGGTTATCAAGGAGTTCCAGAAGCAGGAAGTCACCGTGGTGGCCATCCACAACGAGTTTGACAACCATGAGTACCTGCGTAAGGTGGTGCTGCCCGCCTCGCTGGTGAGACGCAACCTCTACCTCACCTCCATCAAGTGGGAACCCACAACGAACAACGACACTCGCTTCAGCCTGCAAAGTGCTGCGGCGGGACGACCGATAGACAATAAAACCTTTGCCTTGAAGGTCTCTCCCACAGAAGACCTCTCGGCATCGCTGACCACCACACTCGGCTGGCACGAGATAAACACGCAGAGCGTCGACCTCTACGAGAAGGGTACAGGTACCACTACTGGCAGTGCCACCCGTTGCGACTCGACGAGTCTGATAACGGGAGAATCGGCCAAAGGACTGTATATTGGTGTTCTCGATGGCCGCTCGTCGGCGGGTATGGAGGTGGCCTTGTCGTACAACGGTGACCAGATTTACGAAGACCAGAACCCTGTGGGCATAGCCACGCTGTACTTTGACTACTATGACCAGAACACCACGACATCCATCGGCACCGAGCCGGATGAGGTGAGCGGACGGTTCAAACTTGTCATCAACGTGAGAACCCGCAGCCGGGGCGACACCATCTATATGGCTTCGGCCGACACCCTGGAGCGCGACTCCATCCGGTTGATACACTGGTCGGACACCACCCACGCATGCAGGTCGTGTACCTATTACGACAAAAACTTTAAAGGCCGTGAGCCTATCCAGTATCTGCAGACCTTCGCCGAGGTGATGGAAATCTATGATGACGGCGACGTGATATGCATCCTTGATACCGTCATCATCACCGGCGACGAGAATGACGCCATCCACGGATCGAGGTACAACTTTGTACCTGTGGTGCGTTATTCGGGCAACCACCCACAGTTCCCCGGCAAGAAGCGCGCCTACCGTGGCCCGATGATCAGTCTGCGCGAGAATGGCAAGCTGTCGACAGAATATATGATTTTTGACGGCAGCCTGACCTCGAAGAGGAAGATATGGTATGCTGAAGCGGGTGAATGGGAAGACACGGTGCAACTGCCCTTCACGGACTATCCCAAGAACGGATACCAGGACCGTGTAACCTATTATTACGCCACTTCCAAAGCGGGGTGGGTGAAAGACACGCTGGCGGCCTATGGACCCATCTTCGAGGTGCGCGACGGCGGCGAGTTGACCTTGGGACACAAGACCACGATACAGAACAACTACAACAAGTCGACCACGGAGAACCTGGGCGGCGCCATCAGGATGGCCATCGTCCGGCAGACAGACCCCGATGACCCCAGGGACACCGCCGGTCACAAGACCAACGGCTGGTACAGGGTGCATACCCAAGCTGTGGCTATCGCCAGTCAGAAGGACACCCACATCTATGTGTTTGACACTACCAGCACTGAACCTGTCAAGGTCGACACCTTTTATAGGGTAAGCATCACTCAGACGGGCAGGGATACGAATTTTATCGCATCATGGACTAGTGAAAATATAAGCAGCTATGTGTATCTGGGAAGAGATACGGCGTACCTGGTGAGAGATTCCATTATCTACGACACTTCGGACTGGCAGGCGCCCAACCCCTTGGTGGTGCTGAACAACACGGTGACCATCAAGAACATCCTGACTGATGCCGACAACTCGGGTGCCATCCACATGCAGGACGGCACGCTGACGCTGGGCATCGCCAATGAGGGTACGTACGTCAGCATCGACAGCAACTACCACGCGGGCACGGAAGAGTTCTGGATTGAGAAGAATAACGGCAGCTACTATGCCATGTCGTCCAACGCGATGGAGACATGGACACGCGCCAACGTCTACCTTGACCGCACGAAGAAGGTTAGTGCGACAGGCGCTGAGGCCGAGATGAAGGACAGCACGAACTGCTACATCACCTTCAGCAATGAGCTCTCGCCCGACACGAGGGTAGGTGTCAGCAAGGTATTCCCCGGCGGGGCCACCACGACACAGGCGGCCATGCGCGACACCATCCGCGTGGCGCAGGTGACGGGGACGCACCAGCAGTATATGAAGACGGCCTACGAGAACGGCAACTTCTACAACGACGGTCGCCTGGCCGGTGCATCGCATGCCGAGACCGACACCTTCTACCATCCGGCACTCTCGACCTTCAGCCTCTTCCTGCAGCGCTGCGCGACGTTCCAGAAGCAGATGTATGCCGCATCCAATGCAGAATACTACGAACTGCCGGTGATGCAGTACCGCATGAACCCCCACGCCGCCTGCCCCAACGGGACGGATACGGCGGTGTTCAGCGTGCATGGCGGCTGCTACCCCTACACTTTCGTCTGGACCATGGACACCGGCTACCACTCCTCGGTGATAAAGGTACGCGAATACACGACCCCCTACCAGCACGACAAGGTGAAGGCCGAGGACACCACCGGCAGCCAGCACCTCAAGGCCAGGGCCTCGAACAGCGACTCGGCCCTGCTGGCAGGCATGCTGCTGGATAAAAACGGCGTCGGCGACACCTTTATCTATACGGTGACGGCCACGGATAACTTCGGCTGCAAGCTACAGCAGAAATTCGCCGTGAAGATGAGCCGCGTGGAGAGTACGTCAACGGTGGAATCCCTGGTGCTCAAGGATCCGATAGCCGCGGACGACCCCGACCTGAAGTATGCCTGGGGCGACACCAACGTCACCGGCAGGAATAACGTCAGCACCGCCATCGACACGGCCACCCGCACGTACAAGGCGGTGCACTTCGAGGCCATCCCGTTGGCGAGCAGCGATTGGGGTACCATCACCTGCACCCGCGACGGCTTCGGCGGCACGGACATTGTCGCGTCGAGCGACCCGCTCTGTCCGGGCGACGTCATCTTCCTCAACGCACAGGCCACGACAGGCCACGAGTTCATCCAGTGGGGCTTCGACCCCTACGACGTGCCACAGACAGTGTTCGTGATGCCCAACAGCGGCAAGGACCTCACAGTGTACGGCTACTTCGGCCCCAAGAGCTACTGGAAGAATACGGTGAAGACGCAGCCCGCAGGCTTCGTCACCGACTACAACGGCAACCTGCACATCAGAAACTCGCTCCAGTTGGCATGGCTCATCAGCCTCGCCAACGGCCTGAACGGCGTGCAGGCACACACCTTCTTCTACGACACCATCTTCCTGGCCGGAGGCACCTACGACATGAGCGCACACCTCTGGACTCCCCTCGGCACGAGCCAGCACCCCTTCATGGGTGTGCTGATGCCCGAACCGGGAAGCAGCGAGGATGTCATCATCAAAGGCATCATCGTCAATGAGCCGAGCATGGCTTCCGTGGGATTCTTCGGCCACCTCGACTCGGCCACGGTGCAGGACATCACCCTGCAGAAGAGCCACTTCGTGGGTCAGCAGTATGTCGGCGCCCTGGCGGGCGAGTCCACGAACAGCAAACTGACGAATATCACGGTGCAGGACGAGAGCAGCCTGGAACAGTCGGCGAATAACCTGACGACCATGATCACCGCCAACTACGCCAGCGGCGGCCTGATAGGCAAGTCCGTGAAGGACACCATCGAGAACAACGCCGTGGCGGCACTCTACATGGGCGCCACCATCTACAACGGCGGCATGGTGGGTCATGCCACGGATGTGAAGGCATCGAATACCTGGACTTGGTCGAAGCCCCGCATGTCATCGCTCTACAGCGGCGGCGCCTTCGGCTACAGCTCGGGCAGCACTTTCGACACGCTGCAGCCCCCTGCCTCCGCGGCCAAGAGTCGCGGCGGCAGCCAAATTGTGAACTGCTACGTCCATTACGACAACCCCGACGGCAAGGTGACACGCGCCGGTGGCCTCGTGGGCCGCGCCCGCAACACCTACATCGCCAACAACTACGTCTACGGCGAGAACAGCGCGGCGACCCTGACGGGCGCCCTGGGCGCGGTGATGGAGAGTGGCGTAAGGGTGGAGAACTGCTTCTTCGAGCAGGGCTTCGACAGCCGGGCCTTCGGCTACCGCAGCCAGTTAGACTCCGCGGGGGTGACCACCTTCAGCGGCTCGGGCCACGCGGTAATCCTGACCGACACCCTCGGCAGCAACAGCAGCCTGACACGCCAGCTGAACCGCTGGGTCTATGCCCACGGCGACACGACGCTCCACTACTGGCACAGCGACACCACGGGCGAGAACAACGGCTACCCGGTGTTCGGCGAGCCGGAGTATGAGGCGATGACGGCCACCCGCGAGCTGGCGACCTGCGACAGCCTCCTCGTGGCAGGACTGAATTTCACCACCAGCGGCACCTACTACTACCATGTGGTGGACAGCGCCGAGTTCACGGACACCGCCGTGACGCTCTACCTGACCGTCAACTACAGCGAGCTGACGGAGCTGACCGACAGCGTGCGCGCGGGCAACGACTATGAAGGCAACGGCTTCTACCTGACGGCCGCCGAGATTGAGCTGCTGCGCCAGACGCTGCAGGAGGAAGGCACCGCCACGGTGGTGGTGAGCGACACGCTGCAGACCGTCGCAGGCTGCGACAGCATCGTGAACCTCTACCTCACCATCGGTAGCCCACTCTCAACTTTCAACTCTCAACTCTCAACTACCCTCCGGGTCTATCCCAACCCGACGACGAAGAACGTCACCGTGGAGGCCGACGGCCTCCAGGAGGTGGAGCTGTACGATGCCGTGAGCCGGAAACTCTCGACGCTAACCGCTAACCGCTCAACTGCCGTCAAGGTTGACCTCGAGAGTTATCCCGCCGGTCCCTACTACCTGCGCATCCGCACGGAGAACGGCACCGTCATCAAGAAGGTAATCAAGAGATAAACATATCAACGTATCAACAATAAAAACATAAACATACAACACTATGAAGAAACTAATCTACAGCCCACCGGAGATTACCGTCGTCGACTTTAAGGTGGAACACTGCTTTGTGTCATCAGGAGAACAAGCCTCACGAGAAACCGTCTGGGACAAAATCGGCCTCACGTCCTCGCGCGAGACCTACTACAGCACGGGAGAGGACTATTCGGAGTTCACGGACAACAGCGGCTCCTTCACCACCGGATGGTATGATTAACGATTGACAAGAACCACTAACAACACACAAGAGATGAAAAACAACATCAAGAGACTATGTATGCTCCTGCCCCTGGCCGCGGCACTGCTGCTGCCCACGGGCTGCAAGAAGGACCAGACGACCTTCAGGGTGCTAGCGGTAGCGGAACAGCATGCCCCGGATTCCGACGCCAGCAAGACGCAACTCGTCAACGAGACGCACGTCTATTGGGAGAACGACGACGTGATTGACGTGTGCTTTTTGGACAATAACGTCAGGAGCACTGCCACGTTCAGCATTGAAGGCAGAAATGACACTACTGCTATCTTCGACCTCAATAAAGAGGTGAAGATTCCGAATGACTACAAAGGCTCGTATCTGGCCCTCTTCCCCGCCAACACGAATAATAAGCTGGAGACGGATAACGTCGTGATCACCTTCCCGAACAACCAGAGCTATCGCAACGACAACTCCTTCGCCCGTGCCGCCTGCCCCATGGTGGCCTACAAGGAGGTCAAGGACGGCATGAGCGGCGAAAACCCCTTGGTGCGCATGCTGTTCCACAACCTGGTGGGCCTGGTGCGCATCCAGCTGATAGACAATGTGGAGGATGATGAGGATACGTCGGTGGCCCCGAGACACAGGCTGAAGAGCCTCACCTTCAGAAGCAAGAATGGCAAGAGTCTGTCGGGTACCTTCAATGTGACGGGCTATAAGGAGAACGCCCCCGGCCTGACGGTCAAAAGTGGCAACGACTATGTGACCATTACGCCGCCGGATACGCTCATCCCCCTGCTGCCGGTAAACAACAACAACAGCACCAGTAACAGAATGCCCTTGACTTTCTACCTGGCACTCCCCGCCCTCAGCGGCACGGCCAACACCGAATACAAGATAGAGATGACCGCCGAGGCCATCGACGTGGTGAAGAAGGCTACCGTGAAGATGAAAAAGACCTTCAACGTCACCATCCGCCGCAACGGCATCACCAAGATGCCCGCCCTCACCGTCACCCAATGGGATGCGACGGGCGACGGTACCAACAGCGACGTGACCCCCGGCATCACGGGCAACGGCACCTACGAGCGCCCCTTCCTCATCTACACCTACGAGGACCTCAAGCAGCTGCGCGACGCCTGTAACACCAATACCAAGATCAACGGCACGGCCATCACCAACGGTGAGTATGTCCGCATCATGCGCGGCGACATCGTGCTGGACGAGACCTGGACGGAAGGCATCAAGAATTTCCGCGGCACGATGACCTACGGCGCGAGCCATGCCAGCGCGGCGCAAGGCATCAAGAACAACACCCACGTGCCCCTCTTCAAGTCGATAGGTGCCAAAGGCTCGGTCGACGGCATCACCATCACGGGCGGCTATTCGTGGGGAGTCAGCTCATTCGAGTCGCCCACCTTCTCGCCCCTGTGCGACACGAACCGCGGCACCATCAGCAACTGCATGGTGGGCAGTGATTACGAATTCGCCTACAAGTATGACAACACCTCCAACACTGTGGGCATGGGCGGCATCTGCGCCGAGAACTACAAGGACATTGTGGCCTGCGGCTGCCGCGGCCACCTGATGGCCCCGAAGGTGGGCGGCATCTGCCTGAACAACCACAAGGGCGGCAAGATTGAGCGCTGCTTCATCCCCTCGCCCATGCGCGCCAACGTGGGGGCGGACAAATCCGACTCGGTGGGCGGTATCTGCTACAATAACGAGGGCACGGTGAAGGACTGCTTCTTCGCGGCCAACATCAACAATGCCTTGAAGCAGCAAATCTCGTGGGGCGGCATCGTCTTCCAGAACAGCGGCAAGGTGGAGCACTGCTATGTCGACGCCTCGGGCATCCTCCACTCGGAGAACTCGGTGGGTGGCATCGTCCATACCCTGACGGGCGGCACGGTGGAAAACTGCTGGAATGACGCCGACCTGCTGCAGGTGGATACCCGTGGCGGCCTCGGCGGCCTGGTGTTCCGCATGACGGGCGGCATAGTGCGCAACTGCTACCGCCGCCGCGACACCGGCAGCATGACCGCCAAGGGAACGGGCGTGATGGGCGGCGCCGTGGCCCGCATGTCGGGCGGCACGGTGGAGAACAGCTACGTGTACAGCGACATGTCGCAGACGGTGTGTGACATCAAGGGCATGTTCGTGGGCGCCTTCACCGGCGGCATCATCAAGAACTGCTACGGCGAGCAGAGTGCCATCGCCGGCAGTATGCCCTTCTACGGCAGCAAGTCCAGCTCCGCCATCATCGACAAATGCTACAGCAAGGCGGCTCAGGCGGGGATTACCGTATTCACAGACTATACCGGTGATGTCAGCCTCCTCACATTCCTGAACGGCTACAGCGATTCGTTGCCGACCGGCTGGCTGAGTTGGGTGGCCGGCCCCACCGGCGAGCCCCCCCTCCACGCCTCCTCGAAACGGCGGTAGGGAGAATTTTTCTTCCTATATGGGAAAAAGTTTGTATCTTTGCAACGACAAACCTTTGTAAACAATGACGACTACAACAGCCAGAAGAAATGCGTTATCTCCCGTCATGCATTATTGGGGGATAGTGAAGGACCTTGACGACAGTCAGAAGTTGGAACTAATCTCTCTGCTGGCCGAGAGCATGAAACCCGTAGAGTATCTTCGCCCTTTCTCCATGAAAGAGATTGACGATATGCTGGACGAGGCCGAGTCGGCTTTCGAGGCGGGTGACTACCTGACCAACGAAGAGGTGTTTCACCCAAGAGAGTCGCTGGCAGTATGAAGATCCATTGGAACAAAAGGGCTGCTGCCCAGTTGCATGAGGTGGAGGCTTATGTCCTATCGTCCACATCGCAGCCTTTTGGGACTGCCGCCGCGAACCCCAAAGACAGGCCGCACAAGTGAAATAAAAGGCAACCGTCGGGAGGACTGCAAGAGAAAAGGTACACAAAAATTCCCAGGATTCAGAATTTTTGTGTACCTTTGCATTGACACAAAAGATGAGAGTAACATTTGAGGATATTGAGTTAGAGAATCTTGTACTGAAACATCAGAGCAAAAAGTACAGGAAATACCAGCGGGATAGCAAGTTTCTTGCAGCTCTCGACAGGGTGTATGCCGTCATGCAGTCGGAAAAAAGTGCAGAGCTCCTGAAGCAATACAGTTTTCTCCACTAT
>Ga0310690_10006245_pt1 | contig 15745 bp, 14 predicted proteins | sample AusTroGonzalo_MG_2_FD_207661 | JGI IMG/M metagenome (GOLD analysis project Ga0310690, IMG submission 207661) | Bovine rumen microbial communities from tropical cattle in Woodstock, Queensland, Australia - Gonzalo_04 (v2) (version 2) | ecosystem: Host-associated > Mammals > Digestive system >... | reverse complement strand
AATTTCCATCCGGGGAAAACCGCATATCCCGAATATAAAAAAGGGAGATATGGCCAGATTTAGCATTGTTCCAGTAACCATCAGAGCGCTGGAAATTTTGGTATTCCCGGTACAGGTTATTATGTTAACGAACATATGCTGAAGGCATTGCACGCCCATGCCAAGGTAGAAAATTTTCATGTATTCGCAGGTGAGTTCCAGCACATGGCCATGCGCGCCCATGCGGCTGAAAAGGGGCTCTGCCGTTATAAAACCCAGCACGCATAATATGCCGGACATAAGCAGCATGAGCAACACGGAATGAGAGGTTACCCTGGCAGCCTTGGAATGATTCCCGCCTCCCAGGGAATAGGCAACAACAGTCATTGTGCCGGTACCTATTGACATAAGGGCAAAGCCTACCAGCATCACAACCGGGAAAGTGAAAGACATGGCAGCTAAAGGCTCAGTGCCGAGCTTTGAGACAAGCCATGTCGTGGCAAGATTATAAAACTGAAGAGCAAATGTGCCGGCCAGCATGGGAACAGCCAGGCTCATTATCGTCTTAGGCACGCTGTGCGTAATAAGTGAAGCCATATTTATACAAAACTGTAACTTTCTATATTCATATTTTACATTAAAGGCCTTTAGCCTGAAAAATCATTGTTCTCATCTCACGGAGGGACTTTCGTCCTATATTATTTTTCGGCATTAAAGTTATAAAATTATTTTATGCCAGCTTTTAAGAAATATTATTCCAAATGCCATGTGCTAACATTCAACATGCCCATTCCCCAGCTAGGAGTTTCTTCCCGCAGGATATGGATATATCTTCCGCCCGGCTATAGGGAAACGGAAAAGAAATACTCTGTGCTTTATATGCATGACGGACAGAATCTTTTTGACAAGAGCACATCGTATTGCGGAGAATGGTCAGTTGGCCGCAGCATAAACGCCTTGGTAAAAGCGGGGCTGCATCCCGGCGTAATTGTCGTAGGCATTGACAATGGCGGTCCAACCCGCGGCGACGAATATTCGCCCTGGAAAGGCATAGACGTTATTAATCCCAAAGGCGAACAGTATGTGCGTTTTATAATAGAAACACTAAAGCCTTTCATAGACATAAACCTGCGCACATTGCCAGACCGCAAGCATACAGGCATAGCGGGCAGCTCAGCCGGAGGCATAATATCATTCTTTGCCGCAGTGAAATATCCCAATGTTTTCGGCAGGGCAGGCATATTCTCCCCGTCATTCTGGTATTCCTGGGACAAAGTTCAGGCTTTCCTGAAAAAAGCTGACCTGCGCTCAGGGCTTAGAGTTTATCTGGACATAGGCACAAAAGAAGAAGACCGCCCGGAAGATTACCTGCGCTGCGCGGAAGCAATGTCAAAGATTTTTGCTAAAAAAGAAGGCGTGAAGCTCAAATTCATAATTGATGAAGGAGCGCCGCATCATGAAGACGCATGGGCCCGCCGTTTCCCTGATGCCTTCCGCTGGCTTTTCGCAAGGAACAGCTGAAAATTTAAAGCAATTTAAGGCTGAAACAGTCCCGCCGCATAAAAATTTGCCAAACCGCAAATATAATCAAAGGAACACGAGGGTAACTGCAAAAGCCAGGCAGAACAGCAGGCACAGTCCGGCGAACACATTGCCGTATTTCACATAAAAAGACAATGGCTGCCCATAAGGAATGTCAACGGAGGCTTCCAAAACACCTTCCTCATTAAGAGGCTTAGATGCTGTTATTGTTCCATTGCTGTTTATCACTGCAGAAATGCCATTATTGGCTGCGCGCAATATAGGCCTGCGCGTCTCCGCCGCGCGGAAAACCAAAGCCGCAAGATGCTGGTATGGGGCAGAGGTGTCTAAATACCAGCCGTCATTAGTAATGTTTACGAAAACATCAGCCCCCCTTTCCGCATCTGATGAATACAGAAAAGGGAAAATAGATTCATAACATATCGTCGGCGCAATCTTTAAGCCTTTAAGCTGCATGAGAGATTGTTTCATGCTCCCAGGCTTAAACTCTCCCAATGCGGCCACAGTGCCTATGAATTTTCCCAGGACATTGCGAAAAGGGACATATTCTCCAAAAGGAACAAGAATGCGCTTGTGATAATCTGGGCCTGGGCCTTCAGGCGTGATTAGACAGGCAGCAACGCGCTTTCCGTCTCCCCTTGAAACAGAGCCGACTATATGGCTGCTAAAATAAACCTTAGACATTCCGTCAAGCCATAAAGCATATTTTGGGTCATCAATCCAACCCGGCAGGGCATTTTCCGGCCATAAGACAAGGTCTTTATGTTTCAGCTTGCTTACCATGGAACCTAATTTCTGCCTTATTTCATTTTCGCGTGCCGGATCCCATTTTTCATACAGATTTATGCAGGGCTGCAAAAGCGCTGCCTGAACCTTAATGGTTTTATCCGAAGCCATTTCAGGAGATGACATCGCCATGCCGAAAATCCAAATTCCGCCAGCTGCCAGAACGGCAGGCAAAAAACCAAAAATTCTTTTATAAAACGGTTCTTTGCGCAAGGCAATTGCGGCCAGCAGGGCAGAAGAGAAGCATAAGGCCCAGCTAAGGCCGTAAACTCCTGTAATAGAAGATATTTGAATGAACTCAGGCTGCTGCCACTGAGAATATGCCAATATAAACCAGGGGAAAGATATGGCCTTTTGGCTTATGCTTATTTTCAGCCATTCCATGCATACCCAGCCGGATGCAAAAAGCAGAGGGAAAATTCCATTACCCACGCGGCGGACAAAAAAACCGAAAGCGCCAACTGCTATGAAATCAAGAGACATCAGAGCCGCAAGCAGAACAAGGCCTAAAACGGAGAAATAGCTCTGCACGCCGCCAGCGCGCATTGTGGGATAAATCCAATAAAGCAGTCCTGCATAAGAAAGAAAACCGCATAAGAAAGAGCCGGAAATAAGGCTTTTCCATTTTTTTGCGCGCAGCACAAAAAAAGCAAACGGGGTTAAAGCCAGCCATGCCAGCCAGTTATACTCAAATTTGGGGTAACTTAATACAAGCAGTACCGGCGTAAGAGGCAAGGCCAGCCATGGCAGAATGCGTAAAAACCGCGCGGTCTTGCGCATGGACGCGCGGTTTTTATCTGCGGGCTGTTCCTCATTCCCGGAATTTTTTCTGTTGTTTCTGTTCCTTAAAGATTGGCTCCGTGGCATTTTTTATATTTTTTTCCCGATCCGCAAGGACAAGGGTCATTTCTGCCTATCTTGCCATGCACCGGCAGAGGAGATTTTGCTGCGGGCGGCAGCTGGCGGCCAGCGTTCTGGCCAGGCTCATGCCCATTGGCCCCGGCAGCAGAGCGAGGGGCTTGCGCAGGCTGCGCCACAGGCTGCTGCGGCGCATGCACGCGGAACACATAGGAAACCATGGTGTCCCTTATTCTGGCAAGCATATTTTCAAAAAGATAATAGGATTCTTTCTGATATTCAACAAGGGGATCTTTCTGACCATATGCGCGCAAGCCTACGCCTTTCTTCAAATGATCCAGCTCATAAAGATGATTCTTCCATACCTGGTCTATAATCTGAAGCAGCAGCATTCTTTCCACATCAGCAAAAGGAATGCCCCTCTCTTCAAATTCCTGTTTTCTGTCCTCGTAAAGAACATCAACCCTGTCAAAAATATCTTCTTCCAGGGCAGGCCTGACAAGAGTATTCCTGTCCTCATCGGAATAGGAAACTTCAAATCCGAATGTTTTTTTCAGGAAAAGATTAAGGGAATTGAAATTCCAAAGATTCGCATGCTCTTTTATGGGAGCATTCTCATCAAGGCGTTCCGTTACGGCCTCATGAATCATCTGCGTTACCCTTTCAGGTATGCCTTTGCCGTCAAGTATGGCATCGCGCAGGCCATATATGGCTAAGCGCTGCTTGTTCATAACATTGTCATAATCAAGCAAATGTTTCCTTGCGTCAAAATTCTGGCCCTCAACTCTTTTTTGGGCACCGGCTATCTGCTTGGAGATTATAGGAGACTCTATCACTTCCCCTTCTTTCATGCCAAGCCTTTCCATAATGCCGGCAATGCGGTCGGAACCAAACAGGCGCATAAGCTCATCGCCGAGAGAGACATAGAACACTGAGGCTCCGGGATCTCCCTGGCGGGCGCAGCGGCCGCGCAGCTGATTGTCAATGCGGCGGCTCTCATGGCGTTCAGTTCCTATTACATACAGGCCGCCCAAGGCAGCCACTTCTTTCTGCGCAGCCTCATCGTACGGGGCACCGCCGAGCACTATGTCAGTGCCGCGGCCTGCCATATTCGTGGCAATGGTAACCTGGCCTTTTCTTCCGGCCTGGGCTATTATTTGGGCTTCCATTTCGTGATACTTGGCATTAAGCACCTGATGCGGAATGCCTTTAGCCCTAAGAACATTGGAAAGCTGTTCCGATTTTTCAATTGACCTTGTGCCTATCAGCATAGGCTGGCCGCGCTTCCATGTTTTCTCCACTTCCTGAGCTATGGCATTAAATTTCTCTCTTTCCGTGAGATACACGCGATCCGGAGAGTCCACTCTGGCAAGCGGCTTATTCGGCGGAATCTCAACCACATCCAGCTTGTATATTTCCCAAAATTCATCCGCCTCAGTCATGGCTGTGCCTGTCATGCCAGCCAGTTTATTGTAAAGCTTAAAATAATTCTGATAAGTGATAGTGGCAAGAGTCTGATTCTCTTCCTTTATTTTAAGGCCTTCCTTAGCCTCAATGGCCTGATGCAGGCCATCTGACCAGCGGCGGCCCGGCATAAGCCTTCCGGTAAATTCATCAACTATTATAATTTCCCCGTCTTTAACAACATAGGCCACATCTTTTTTGAACAGATGATATGCGCGCAGGCCCTGCGTAAGGTGATGGGCCCAGCCTGAAGACACATCGTCATATATATTGCCTACGCCAAGCATTTTTTCGGCCTTGCTTATGCCTTCAGCAGTAAGAGTGGCAAGATTATTTTTCTCATCAATTATTGCATCATAGCCCTTGCCTAAATCTATCCCTTCCCGTTTTGCGTCTATTTCTTCCTTCTCTGTAATGAAACGCGGGTTTAACAATGGGATTACCCTGTTTACAAGATAATACTTGTCGGTTGATTCCTCAGCAGGGCCGGAGATTATAAGCGGCGTGCGGGCCTCATCTATAAGTATGGAGTCAACCTCGTCAACAATGGCATAATTTCTGTCGCGCATTACGCGTTCGCTCTTGTCAATGACCATATTATCCCTAAGATAATCAAAGCCCACTTCGCTATTTGTGATATAAGTAATATCGCGGTTGTACATCTCGCGGCGCTCGTCATTGCGCATATCATGCTGCACGGAACCTACGGTAAGCCCCAGGAACTGATGTATGGGACCCATCCACTCGCTGTCGCGCTTTGCCAGATAATCATTAACCGTAACGATATGCACGCCCTTGCCGGTAAGGGCATTCAGATAAGCCGGAAGCGTGGAAACAAGAGTTTTTCCTTCACCCGTGCGCATTTCAGCTATCTTGCCCCTGTGAAGGACTATGCCGCCTATAAGCTGCACATCATAATGCCGCATGTGAAGAACACGCTTAGAAGCCTCCCTTACCGTGGCAAAGGCTTCAGGCAAAATGTCATCAAGAGTTTCCCCTTTAGCAAGGCGCTCCTTAAATTCGGGAGTCTTTGCCTTCAGTTCATCGTCAGAAAGCTTGGAATAGGAATCTTCCAGCGCATTTATCTGAGCGACTATGGGATTAATGGTCTTTAAAGCTCTTTCGCTTTTTGTACCGATAATGGCTTCAACAAGTTTATCAAAAATCATAATTATATTTTAATAAAATAGAGTTAAAACTAAAAGGGCAAAAATGCCGCCATAAGGCCGCAGCGGCAAAAGGCAATTACAAGCCCTGTCAGGAATTTTTGCGGCCATGGTGCTTGGCATTTTTCCGCAAATTATTAAGAACGGCAATGCTTCGCTCTATGTTCATAGCAGCCTCGTCAAGGTTAAGATCATCTCCATTCACAAGCCCGGCATTCTTCTCCTTGCGGGATGCCTGAAGCCTGGTTTCTTCAGCAAGCTCCTGCATTATTTCAGCATTGCCGGCAAGGATTATCACATTATCATTCAGCACCTCCGCCAAGCCGCGGTAAATTTCAAAAGAACTTGTTTTGCCTCCGCTTACATAAGTTACCATGCCTGCTTTCAAAAGAGACATAAGAGGGGCATGCCCCGGGCGTATGCCCAGCATTCCGTTTTCAGCCGGAATTATAACCTCTTCTGCCGGAAGCTCATTAACCTCTGTTCCTTCAGGAGTAAGTATGGAAAGCTTTAGGAGTTTAGCTGCCATGATATGCCTTATTTGTTTTCCTTAGCCCTGGCAATGACATCTTCTATGCCGCCGGCAAGGAAAAATGCCTGTTCCGGCACATCGTCAAGTTCCCCGCTGAGAATACGCTGGAAACTGGATATTGTCTCTTTCAGCGGCACATAGCGGCCCTGCCGGCCAGTGAATTTCTCAGCCACGGAGAAAGGCTGCGACATAAATTTCTGTATTTTTCTGGCGCGGTTTACGGTTTTCTTGTCCTCATCTCCAAGCTCATCCATTCCCAAAATGGCAATTATGTCCTGAAGTTCCTTATAGCGCTGAAGTATTTTCTGAACGGCACGGGCCGTCTGATAATGCTCCTCGCCCACTACAGCCGGATCAAGTATTCTGGAAGTGGAATCCAGCGGGTCAACTGCCGGATAAATTCCAAGCTCGGCTATTGAGCGGGAAAGCACTACCGTTGCGTCCAGATGCGTGAACACATTTGCCACGCCTGGGTCGGTGAGGTCGTCTGCCGGAACATACACAGCCTGAATGGAAGTGATAGAGCCTTTCTTAGTAGAAGTGATACGCTCCTGGAGCCAGCCTATTTCAGTAGTAAGCGTAGGCTGATATCCTACGGCGGAAGGCATACGGCCCAGCAGGGCAGACACTTCGGAATTGGCCAGAACATAGCGGAAAACATTATCCAGGAACAGCAGTACATCCTGTCCTTTTCTGTCGCGGAAATATTCCGCCTGCGTAAGGGCCGTAAGGCCTACTCTGGCGCGGCTGCCAGGCGGCTCATTCATCTGACCGTAAACCAATGCAGTCTTATCCAGCACTGATGAACCGTCAGAAAGCTTAGACTCTGACATTTCCAGCCACAGGTCATTTCCTTCTCGGCTTCTTTCTCCTATTCCGCCGAACACGGAGCAGCCGTTATGGGCTTTAGCAACATTATTTATCAGCTCCATTATAACTACGGTTTTTCCTACTCCGGCCCCGCCGAAAAGGCCTATTTTTCCGCCTTTCATAAAGGGAGCAAGCAAGTCTATTACCTTAATGCCTGTTTCAAAAATTTCAGGTTCTGTTTTCTGCTCCGTAAGCGGCGGAGGATCGCGGTGTATGGGCATCTTTTCCGCAGCTTTTATCGGGCCTTTATAATCTTTTGGCTCGCCAAGCACGTCAATAAGGCGGCCAAGACAGGCTTCGCCTACAGGCACCATTACAGGCGCGCCAGTGTCTTCCGCTTCAAGCCCCCGGCTTAGTCCATTTGTTGAGCCTAATGTTATGGCTCGGACAGTATTGTCGCCCAAATGCTGGGCGACTTCAGCAGCCAGTTTTCGCGGCTGGCCGTCTTCCATGTATTTTACCTCTAGCGCATTGTGAATGGCCGGAAGCTCTCCCTGGTTAAATTCCACGTCTAAGACTGGTCCTATTATCTGTACAATTTTTCCGATACCCATATTTTCTCCAAAATCATTCCAAGGCTTCAGCTCCGCTGACTATTTCATTCAGTTCAGTAGTAATCATTGACTGCCTGGTTTTATTCATTTTCAGTGTAAGGCCGGATATAAGCTCAGAAGCATTCTTTGATGCCGCTTCCATAGCGGTCATTCTGGCCGCAAGCTCCGCTGCCTGCGATTCCATCAGAATGCGCAGCAGCTGCAGGTTTATATGCAGCGGCAGAAGATAGGATAAAAGCTTTTCCTTATCAGGCTCAAAGATAAAGTCTTCCCTTATTATTTTCGCTTCCATGCCAGATGACTGTGCTTTCTCAATGCCTTTTTCAATAAATCCGCTAAGCGGAAGCAGCTGCTTGGTTACTACTTTTTGGGAAATCATAGACTTGAACTCATTATAAATTACAGTCACGCTTTCCATCTGCGTGTCAAGAAAAAGGTCCTTGATATGATCACCCAGGATTTTGGCATGGCGAAAGCCCGCTTTAGGGAAAATGCCAAGCATCTGATCAGCTATTTCCAAATCAACTCCCTTAAGACGGCGTATGAAGTCCCAGCCTTTTTTGCCAACAGCTATGACAAAAATTTTTTCATCCTGGTTGGCCTTAATCCATGATATTGCTGTTTTCAGCAGGCTGGCATTAAAAGCTCCGCACAAGCCCTTATCGGCAGTTACTATAACAAGGCATTTAGGGCCTTTTTCCCTATGCTCAAAATATTTGTTAGCCTCAGTGCCTTCAACATCGCTTTCCAGCAGCTCGCCATACAAATCTCCGACAAGGCGGGCCACATGCTTAGCGAATGGACGGGCTTTCAGTATGGCTTCTTGGGCCCGGCGTATGCGGGCAGCCGCAACCATTTTCATGGCGGATGTTATCTGGCTTATGTTCTTAATAGCCTCAATATGTTTTCTTATGTCTCTAAGAGATGCCATTTAATGTGTCTTTTTGAAATCGGCAAGAGCTTTCTCTATTTCTGCCTTAAGCTCTTCGTTAAGCTGTTTTTTCTCCGATATGGCAGCCGTAAGTTCCGCGCGGGAATCTCTCAGCCAGCGCAAGAGAGCTGTTTCCTCCTGGCGCACTTCTTCAGGCTTAATGTCATCAAAGAAGCCGTGAGAGCCGGCATAAAGCACAATAACCTGTTCCGCAGCTGTAAGCGGAGAATACTGATTCTGCTTCAGCAGCTCTACCATTCGTTTTCCCCTGTTAAGCTGCGCCATGCTGGCTTTGTCAAGCTCAGAGCCAAACTGGGCAAAAGAAGCCAGCTCATTGTATTGAGCTATGTCCAGGCGAAGCTGCCCCGCAACCTGCTTCATGGCCTTTATCTGCGCAGAGCTTCCGACACGGGAAACAGATATGCCTACATTAACGGCAGGCCTTATGCCGGAATGGAAAAGAGAAGGCTCAAGATAAATCTGTCCATCCGTAATGGAAATGACATTCGTGGGAATATAAGCCGTAACGTCATTTGCCTGTGTTTCAATTATTGGCAGCGCCGTAAGGGAGCCGCCGCCATGCTTCTCGCTTAGCTTGCAAGCCCTCTCCAGCAGCCTGGAATGCAAATAAAATACATCTCCGGGATATGCTTCTCGGCCCGGCGGGCGTCGCAAAAGCAGAGACATCTGCCTGTATGCCTGCGCATGCTTTGAAAGGTCGTCATAGACAATAAGCGCATGGCGGCCATTCCACATAAATTCCTCGCCTATGGCGCAGCCTGAATATGGGGCTATATAAAGCATTGAGGCAGGATCTGCCGCGCAAGCCGATACAACGACCGTATATTCCATTGCGCCGTGGTCTTCCAGCGTTTTTACCAGGCGCGCCACCGTTGACTGCTTCTGGCCTATTGCAACATAAATGCAGAGCGGGCGTGTTTCCGCAGGCTCATTTTTCTGGTTTAAAATGGCATCCAAGGCAACAGCCGTTTTGCCGGTCTGCCTGTCTCCGATTATAAGTTCTCTCTGCCCCCGGCCTATGGGAATCATTGCATCAATGGCTTTAAGGCCTGTCTGAAGAGGCTCCTTAACAGGCTGGCGCTCCACTACGCCAGGCGCAATTATTTCTACCGGGCGGCGGCGATCCGTCTTTATGGGGCCTTTGCCGTCTATGGGGCGGCCAAGCGCATCCACTACGCGGCCTATCATGGCTTCGCCTACAGGAACTTCCAAAACACGGCCCGTGCGTTTCACTCTGTCGCCTTCTTTTATGAGCGTGTCATCGCCCATGACAACTATACCGACATTTTCACGCTCTATGTTCTGCACCATGCCGGCAACGCCGCTTTCAAATTCCACCAGTTCGCCCACAAGAGCGCGGGAAAGGCCATAAGCGCGGGCAATTCCATCGCCTATCTGCAATACCTGTCCTGCCTCGCTCAGCTCGGCTGCCGGAACAAAATTAGCAATCCGGTTCTTGATAATATCGGTTATCTCTTCAGGTTTTATCATTTCATCACTCTTAAATCGCGCAGTAAATTTTGCATTTCCGCTTTTTTAGCGGAAGGTTGCGGAATGAAAAAATGCAAAAATCCAATTTCGCTTTATTCCGCAAGAGTTTTTTCCAAGGCTTTCAGCCGGCCTCTAAGGCTGGCATCTAGGAGCACATCGCCCGTTTTAAGCTCAAATCCGCCAATAATGCTCTTATCCAGTATTTCCGTAAGAATGACCTTTTTAGGGTCAGGCGAAATAATTTTCTTCACTTTTTCAAGAACGGAGGCAGGAAGAGGAAATGGCGTGCGTATTTCAGAACGCAATATGCCGCTCATTTCATCAAGCTGGGCATGGCAGCTAGACAGTATGGCTCCAAGAAGATTAAAACGCCCGTGGCCTATCAGCAAAAGAATCAGATTCCATTCAGGGCCGCGGACATCTGAGATCTTTTCCAGCAATTCAGTTTTCACGCTGGCAGAAATAGCCGGATGGCCTAAAAAGCTTCCATAAGGCTTCAGAATATCAGCCAGCGCTTCCAGTTTTGCAATGCGGGAAGAAGCTGCCTCTATGGCAGCTTCCCTGGAGGCTGCTTGCAGGCTGCCTGCCCCGGCATAAGCCCTGGCATAGCGTTTAGCAAGCGTTTTTTCTGAAGAATCCATCTGGCCTTTTCCTCAATTTTGCCCTAAATCCTTGCTGATTTCAGGCCTTTCCTTCTCAACTTCGGCAAGATATTTTTCAGCTATGCCGGCATTAGCGCCGGCATCAATGGAATTATTGAGAATCTTTTCTGCCGTAAGCATAGATATCTCTGAAATCCTGCGGCGAATGTCACGCATTGCCGCATTCTTTTCAGCTTCTATTTCTTTTTTTGTTGAGTCCATCATCAAAGCCGTTCTCTTCCGCGCATCAGCAAGCATGGCTTCTTTCTCTTTTGCGGCGGCTTTTCGGGCTTCATCAAGCTGTTCCTTGATTTCAGTCTTAAGATCTGCAAGCCTGGCATTAAGCTCATCTTTTATCCTTTCAGCTTCTTTCTTGGCATGGTCAGCAGATTCCATAGTCCGCCTAAGGCCTTCTTCGCGCTCATTGATAGCATCCATAAGCGGCTGCCAGGCATTCTTCTTCAAAATAAAAAGAAGAAGAAGAAAGCAGACAATAGTCCAAAAGGATAATCCTATGTCAGGCTGAATTAGAGCTTCCATAATGCTTTAGCTTAGGCTTCGGGAGCTTTAGCGGTTCAGCGAAGCTGCGGCTGCGGGCTGTTCCGTGATTGCCGCAGGCTTAGGATTTGAGAAATTCATTACAGCCAGCAGCGAAATGACCAGGGCAAAAAAAGCAAGGCCTTCAATAAGAGCAGCCGCAATAATCATATTAGTGCGTATTTCTCCCGCGGCGGAAGGCTGGCGGGCAATGCCGTCAAGGGCTTTCGCGCCGATATTGCCGATGCCAAGGCCCGCGCCTATCAGCGTTAGGCCCGCGCCTATGCCAGCGGCTATATAGCCTAAGCCTATGAAAGTAAGGTTTTCCATTTAAAGATTCCTCCGTTAAATTACTAAATCAATGCGGATGAACTGCCATGCCGGTAAATATAGCCGTAAGGAACACAAATATGTATGCCTGAAGGAAGGCAACGAAAAGTTCCAGGGCCATCATGAAAAGAACCAGCAGAACAGACACCGGGGCCACGCCAAATCCGTATACAGCCCCAAGCGAGCCGAAAATAAATATAAAACATATAAAAGACAGTATCACTATATGCCCGCCAAGCATATTAGCGAAAAGACGCACGCAAAGGGCGAAAGCCTTGGTTACAAGGCCTATCAGCTCAATTGGGAAAAGAACGGGATACAGCCATACCGGCACGCCATTAGGAACAAGGTGTTTAAAATAATTGGCAAACCCTTGTTTTTTTATGCCGGAATAAAGAATCATAACCAGGGACATCACGGCCAAAGCGCCTGTTACAGCCAGGTTGCCCGTGGCCGTAGCTCCAAAAGGGAACAGCCCCAAAAGGTTAAGCGCAAGAATAAAGAAAAAAAGAGTAGCGAAATAGCCCAAATGCTTATCCCCGAGCTCTTTGCCTAAATTAGGCCTGGCTATCTCATCGCGTATGAACAGGAATATTACTTCCACCATTGAGCGGAAAGGAGCAATTGCAGGGGATTTGCTGCGTATTATAAAAGGAAGAACCAGCGCAAGCAGGATAAAAGCAATCGCCATCATGAGAAGATGCTTTGAAATGGGAAGATGTATGGGGCCCAGCTCCAAATAAGCCCAGACCTTATCTATTATGTGATGCTCTAAAATTTCTTTGAGTTCCATAAGATTTCTTACATCCTGCTGCGCCGGCAATAGTTTTTATTTTCCAAACATCAAAAAAATCTACCACTCGGTAGAAATATTATATTACTTTATAAAAGGCATGGTCAATACAAAGACTATATTTAAAGGTGTTTTTAATTTAAGCTCCATAATCTATTTTAGACCGGGAATTTTTGCCTTTAAAGCGAAAACAAGACATGTTTCCTGCACAGCTATCATTGGCAAGGCAAAAAAAAGAACATTTTTAACATTGCCGCCAAGAAAGGCTACAGATGCCAAGAGAAAAACAAGGCGGTAAAGAATGCCGCCGCCCCATGCCGCAAAAAAAACCGTATTTCCTGCGGGCATGGCTTTTTTAAGAATCAGCCTTGAAATAAACCCATTAAACAGGCCAAAGGCGATTCCTGCCAAAAGGCAAACAAAATTAGATTCTGTCACCCTTTAAGAGCATTAGCGCGTTATGCGAAATTTCTTGAGAAGCAACAGAATCAGCAGGCATATTATTGCCGTGAAAATGCCATCCCAGCATGCGCGAGGAAGGCCGCCAGGGATGAGGTTATGCGAAGCAAGGAAATTGCGTATCCACATTTCATATACCATAACCGACAAACCCGCAAAAAGAGAAGTAATTAAGCTTTTACCCATTTTTTATGCCTTAAACATTAAATAATCAGATCAAAAGAAAAGCCGCCAGATAAAATCTGCCGGCTTTTCAGATGCAGACAAACAAAAACCTTATGCCTTAAGGTTTCTGCCTACGATTCCGCCAACTTCGAACATGGTAATCTGATCTTTTCCGAAGAGCGGTTTCAGTTTAGCATCAGCATTGATGCAGCGCTTGTTTTTCTTATCCTGAAGATCATGGGCCTTGAAGTATTCCCAAAGCTTCTTCACGATCTCAGTGCGGGGAAGGGGCTTATTGCCTACTATGGCCGCAAGCGCATCATTAGGCTGAACGGGAGCCATGAATTTATTGTTAGTTTTCTTTGCTGGCATTACATTTCTCCTTAAAACATATTTGATACAGTATACAGTATTTTTTATTATCTTGTATACCTGAATTTACAGCTTAGGCGCAGCCGCGCAAATGGCTTCATTCTTAACGCCGAATTTCTTAAAGTTCTCGGTGAAGAGTTTTGCAAGCTCTTTGCGTTTAGCATCATAAGCGTCTTTATCTGCCCATGCATCGCGAGGATTAAGCACTTCCGTGGGAACGCCGGGGCATTCAGCAGGAATAGAGAAGCCAAATACAGGATCTTCAACAAAATGAACTTTCGCAAGCTCTCCATCCAATGCGGCATTGAGCAGCGCACGGGTGTGCTTGATGCTCATGCGCTTTCCTATGCCGTAAGGGCCACCGCAGAGACCGGTATTGATAAGCCAGCAGTCAGCATTGTTCTCGCGCATCTTCTTTTCAAGCAGCTCAGCATATTTTGTGGGATGATGAGCCATGAAGGGCGCGCCGAAGCAGGTGCTGAAAGTAGCTTTAGGCTCGGTAATGCCAACTTCCGTGTTAGCAACCTTTGCGGTATAGCCGCTGATGAAATGATACATGGCCTGGCCATAGGACAGCTTAGCTATAGGAGGAAGAACGCCGAATGCGTCATAAGTGAGCATGACGATATTCTTGGGATGATTGAAAGCAGGGCCTGTTATTGAATTCTCTATAAAATAAAGAGGATAAGCGGCGCGGGTATTCTCGGTAAGCGTGCCATCATTAAAATCAGGCTGGCGGGTATTCTTGTCAAAAATCACATTCTCAAGAACAGTGCCAAAACGGCCAGTGGTGGAATAAATTTCCGGCTCAGCCTTTGGGTCAAGGCGTATTACCTTGGCATAGCAGCCGCCTTCAAAATTGAAAACTCCGTTATCGCTCCAGCCATGCTCATCATCGCCTATCAGGCGGCGGGCAGGGTCAGAAGAAAGAGTTGTTTTCCCAGTGCCGGAAAGACCGAAGAAAATAGCGGTGTCCTCATTCTTGCCGACATTAGCCGAGCAGTGCATGGTCATAACGCCTTTTAGCGGCAGCAGATAATTCATGACGCTGAATATGGATTTCTTTATTTCGCCTGCATAGGCGGTGCCGCCTATTATTACCATGCGGCGCTTAAAATTAAGGATAATGAAAGCCGTGCCGCGGGTTCCGTCTTTTTCAGGATCCGCAAGGCAGCCGGGCGCATCAATGACCGTAAAATCAGGGACAAAGCTCTTAATTTCTTCCGCTGTGGGGCGGATGAAAAGGCTGTTGGCAAAAATATTATGCCAGGCATATTCAGTGTAAACGCGAACAGACAGGCGGTTCTGCGGATCTGCGCCGGCAAAACAGTCGCGAGCAAAAATATCCTTATCCGAAAGGTATTTTTCTATCTTAGCAAGCATGCGGTCAAAAAGCTCTTCGCTTACAGCCACATTGTTTGTGTCATTCCACCATATTTTGTCAGCGCAACCAGGCTCTTTGACAATATATTTATCCTTAGGAGCGCGGGCAGTGTACTTGCCTGTAGTAACGCAGAACGGGCCTCCGGCTGTTATAAACCCCTCTTTCCGAAGAACGGCCTGCTCATAAAGTTCAGGAACAGACAGGTTGGTAAAAATAGTCTTTGATGTTTTCATTTGCTGCTTAAATACCTCATTTTAATAATAACTACAAATATATTCTACTGTTTTTTTTATTCCTTTGTTTAGTGCCTCGTCATAAGGCCATTTGCAATCCTTATTTTCCTTTATCAATGCCTTAATGTTTAAAAGGCTTCCTTAAAAAGGAAGCCTTTTTCGCATAGAGTGGAAAAAATACATTATTCGCCGTCAAGCGTTTTTCTTATGCGGGTTATGCCTTCAGCTATATTCTCCGCAGAAGCGCAAAAGCTTAGGCGCAGATGGCCTTCCATGCCAAATTCAATTCCCGGCACAGCTGCGACAAGAGCTTTTTCCAAAAGCATTGCGGAAAGCTTGCGCGAATCAGGGTCATAGGCGCTGAAATCAGCAAAGCTGTAAAAAGTTCCCTGCGGCTTAGCAAGCTTGATTTTTTTCAGCTTAGAAAGCTCCGCGACAAGAAGATCGCGTTTTTTCTCAAGGCCCTGGCGGAGTTTTTCAACGAAATCTCCCTGTTCGGCAAGAGCTCCCGCTGCGGCTGTCTGGCTTAATGCTGAAGGGCAGGAGGAAACCTGAGCCTGAACCTTAATCATGGCCTTTGTAATTTCCTCGCTGGCAATGCTCCAGCCAATGCGGAAGCCGGTCATTGAGAAAGTCT
>Ga0310690_10006244_pt1 | contig 15746 bp, 27 predicted proteins | sample AusTroGonzalo_MG_2_FD_207661 | JGI IMG/M metagenome (GOLD analysis project Ga0310690, IMG submission 207661) | Bovine rumen microbial communities from tropical cattle in Woodstock, Queensland, Australia - Gonzalo_04 (v2) (version 2) | ecosystem: Host-associated > Mammals > Digestive system >... | reverse complement strand
GGGTGGGTGAGGTCACCCATCCCTTTTTTCGTTAACGATTAAAACTGAACAGATATGTCTTGCATTCAAACACTTTCCGGCCTGGCAAGGGACTGTGATGCGAATATGGGAGGAATCGTGGAGGTATTCATCGCCAACTTTGATGATGTGACCGCCAAGACTCTCACCGATGGGAAGATATCGGCCATCTCTATGGCATCTTCCACCTACTTCCATTCCTACGCATTCCCCAAGAATACAGGCAACCTCAATTCCACCTACAACCTTGATCCGGCTGCAGGTGTGAGGTATGTGACATCCCAACTCCTGTTGCAGTTCAACAGGATGGAGACAACCAAGAGGGTGGAGATGACCGCACTTGCAATCGGTGACCTGGCAGTCATTGTCAAGGATGCCAACGGCAAGTATTGGTATCTCGGTTATGATGAGCCTGTCAATGCCTCCGCAGGAGACGGTCAGACAGGTACGGCCAGGAGCGATTCCAACAGGTACACACTCACCCTCCAGGATGAGAGCCTGGGACTCCCTTATGAGGTATTGGCCTCCGTCATCTCCGGACTCCTTCCTCCGGCAACCACACCGGACTCCAATTAGACCAATTTCCCCGGTTTACTTTTTCTTGTTAGCCTTGACCTGCATCCTCCCAAGGGGTGCAGGTCTTCGCTTTTACGCAAAATGCGGATTCTATATCTATGGTAAAAAGGCTATATGGTCTATCTGCAGAACATAACGGAATCACAACCCTTGGCCATACCGAGGCCTTGCCGCATCCCTTTCGGTGAACTCACCCTCCAGGCCAGGTCAACCGTTGACCTTGACAAGGTGATGGATGTGCAAGTCCTGGATCTCCGCCTTTCCGACCAATACATCTTCCTGGCGGTCTCCGTACCTGCAGGTTGTCCAAATGGGGAATATCAGTACACCGTCTCCGCAGGGGATGAGGTAGTGACTACAGGACTGATGATCCTATGCCAGGAGGGAGAGGGATTCGCCATCATAGGAGACGGAGACTTCTCAAGAGAGGAATACAACAAAAAGACAACATATGAACAGTACGAAACCGAATAAGCAGGAGAGGGCATTCTTCACCTTTGCCGCCATAGACTCCTATGTGGAGGACTATGTTATCAAGCCGAAGGAGACTGTCCTTCCCGGCAAGGATATGGTGGAATGGGGGACTAAGAATTCCTATCCGGACTACCTCCTTGACCTGTACGACAATGTTCCAACCCTGCAGACCATCATCAACGGAAACACCGACTATGTTGCAGGGGATGACATCATCTTCAACCCGGCCATTGGCACAGGGGTGATGAACGGCAGGGGAGACACCATCAACGAGCAGGTTAGGAATGTGGCAAACGACTATTGGCTTTATGGAGGATTCGCACTCCAGGTCATAAGGGACATTTCCGGAGACATTGCGGAGGTGTACTACATAGATCTCCGTTTCCTCCGTTGCAACAAGGAAGGCGATGTCTTCTACTACTGCGAGAAATGGAACAAGGGTGGCAGGAACAAGGTCATTGTCTATCCGGCCTTCAACCCCAACCTGGATTGGATGAGCCTCACCGATGAGGAGAGGGACAGGAACGCATCCTCCATCCTGTATGTCAAGGGAACGGACAGGAAGGTCTATCCTGTTCCGGTGTATGCAGCCGCCACCAAGGACTGCGAGATTGAGAGGCTGACTACGGATTTCCATATTAGTGACTTGAACAATCACTTCGTGTCTTCGGCCATCATCAACTTCAACAACGGCCAACCTGCACAGGAGCAGCAGGAGGAGGTTGAGGATGAGGTCAACGAGAAATTCTGCGGAGCATCTAACGGAGGCCGAATAATGCTATCCTGGAATCCCAACAAGGAGTCTGCAACGGACATTGTTGAGTTCAAGGTGGAGGATTTCGGAGAGAGATACAAGGCCTTGAAACAACATTCCAGGGAGCAGATCTATTGCTCGTTTAGGGCAGTCCCTCTCCTTTTTGGACTCACATCCGAGGCCAACACCGGATTCTCTACCGATGAGTTTGAGCAGTCCTTCAAACTGTACAACCGCACCCAAATCCGGCCTGTACAAAGGAAGATCTGCGATGCCTATGACAAGATCTACGGAGTCCAGGGAGTCATCACGATCAAGCCTTTCTCCCTGGAGGAAGATGAGGAAACAAATGTGAACTGATATGGCAAAAGAGATATTACTTTCATCGGAGGCCTTTGTCAAGGAGGTCACATCCGCATCGGACAACCTGTCCGGCAAATACCTTCTTCCCTCTCTTAGGGAGGCACAGGAGATCGGTCTCAAGGGCATCCTGGGAGACTGCCTCCTGGACAAACTCAAGACCTTGGTGAGGGCAGGGCAGATCAACGACCTGGAGAATGCCGCTTATAAGCGACTCCTGGATCATTGCCAATACTACCTGGCCTATATGACCATAGTGGAGGTGACCAACAAGGTCTCCTACAAGATCGGCAACTTCGGAGTCACCAAGACAACGGATGAAAACCTGCAGGTCGCAACCCAGGATGAGATCGCAAAGATGCAATACTATTATCAGTCCAAGGCGGATGCCTGTTGCCTGGATCTGCAGAACTACATCCTGGAGAACAAGGCGGACTATCCGGAACTCTCCGATTGTGCCTGTCGCAGGATTGAGGCCAACCTTCACTCCGCAGCCACCTGTGGAATATTCCTCGGAGGCTGCAGAGGCCGAGTTAAGCGGAGGTGATATGGTATTTCCCCAAGATAGTCCCTCCTCCAAGTTTTAGGTGGTATCGGATTACCTTGGTATCAATGCCGAGATGCCTGGCAAGAGATCGGATTGAGGGATATTCCTCGCCATTGCAGAGGACTCTTTGAGACCTTTTATAGACTGAAAAAGCGGTATTATAAGATATAGAACACCATTCAAGATTTGATGCCTGGTTATTAGTTACATCTTCATCTTTATGATTGATAACAGGAAAATGATTCGGATTCGGAATAAAAGCCAAAGCGACAAGACGATGGCCTCTAAAGTAATGGAGTTTTCCATCTTTGGAGAGGGCATATTCAAGATAGCCATTCTTGTCTTTCTTTGGTTTGAGCATTCTTTCCTGCACCTGGGAAATAGATCCTGCCTTACTTTTCCTCTCCCTTTCGCAACTTTTAACTCGGCCAAGATTAGAGACCTCATACATTCCCTCAAAGCCTGGGATCGGTTTCCAAATTTCTTCCATAATAACTCATTATTTGATTATGGTGCAATATAGGAAAAATAACTCAAAAATGCAAGGAAAAAGATGACACTCAAGGACACCATACTGACCATTGAGGGCATAGCCAGGGAGCAACCTGCGATCCGTATGATCGTGCGGAACGACATCTTCCGTCTCAACAAGTGTGCGGATGCCAGGTACGGTGTCTTCGCCTGGCTGCAGGGGCAGCACTCCGCCAGGGCGGACAGTTCACTCATCACCTATTCCTTCACATTCTTCTATGCGGACAGGCTCACCAACGACAGGTCAAACGAGATTGACATCCAATCGGTGGGCATTCAGACTCTCAACAACATCATCCGGAGACTTGAGGATCTCGGCATCTATTCCGAGATGGCCTACACCTTCCAGGCCTTCAACCAAAGATTCACGGATGAGTGTGCCGGAGTCTTCTGCAACGCAACCCTGGAAGTGCCTGTGGACTTCATTTGTCCGGAGACCTTCGGAGACTACAACGATGATTTCAACGAGGACTTCTTAATTTTCGGATAACTATGGGAGAGACCTGGATAGCAATAATTGGCGGAGCGATAGCCACCATCCTTTCCGGATTCACCTCCTGGTTTTTCGCCAAGAGGAAATATAATGCCGAGGTGGACAACAACCTCATCAGCAATATGCAGGAATCCCTGGAGTTCTACAAGACCTTGGCGGATGACAACAAGCAGAGGTTGGAGGAAGTCCTGGCGGAGAATGCGGACTTGAGGGGGCAGGTTGCCGACCTCCGGGAGCAGGTCAACAAGATGACCTCCATCCTTGCCGGATACGGACTGCAGAAACTCATAGAACAAAACCAATAGATATGGACACATTCAAGCAGATTATCAAAGTCCTTGTCCTTTTCCTGGCACTCGTTGCCGCATTGGGAGGGACATTGACATTGTTTACTACCGAGGCCTGGGAACTCGGAGTCCTCAATTTCATCCTCATATGGATGGCCTGGCCGAAGGCCAAGGAGATCTTCTCAACCCTCTTTCAGAAATAGATGAAGATCCTCATTGATCCAGGACACGGCATTGACACTCCCGGCAAGAGGTCACCGGACTTCAAGTTCCGGGAATACCTGTTCAATCGGCAGGTCTCCGATCTCCTACTGTCCAAGTTGAGGGCAAGGGGATTGGATGCCGACCTGGTAGTGACCGAGACCAACGACATCTCCCTGGAGACAAGGGCAAGGAGGGTGAACAAGGTCTGTGACAAATACGGAGCAGGGAATGTGATCCTTTTGTCCATCCATTCCAACGCAGCCGGACTTGGGGATGATTGGATGTTGGCCTCCGGATGGGAGGTCTATACGACCAAGGGAGAGACCAGGGCGGATCTCCTGGCGGAGTGCCTCCACATCGCTTTTACAAAGGCCTTCCCGGACAGGAAGATGCGGAGTGATTGGAGTGACGGAGATGCTGACAAGGAGAGGGACTTCTACATCATCAAGAAGACCAGGTGTCCTGCAGTCCTGTTGGAAAATTTCTTCTACGACAACAAGGAGGAATGTGCCTGGTTGCTCAAGGAGGAGACACGCAGACGGATTGCGGATGCGACTGTTGACGGAATACTTCTATACCTGGGAATGATATGAGAAAGGCATTGGAAATGATAGTGGGTGCGGTGATTATCATTGCGATTGTCTCCGCCTTCCTGTATGGCCGTAAGGTGGGCAGAAACGGCCAGGAAGTAGTCATTGAGACCAAGGTTGACACATTGGTCATCCGGGACACTATCAAGCAAATTGAGCCTCTTTTGGTCACCAAGACCGTAGTCAAGAAGGACACCATTGCGGTGACTGATACACTCACCTTGAGGGACACCTTGTTTGTCTTCCTGGAAAGGGAGCAGATCCGTTGGGAGGATTCCCTGGCAGTTGTCTATGCCTCCGGAATAAACCCACAGGTTGACTCGGTGATACACTACACCAACGACAGGATCATCACCATTGAGACGGTCAAGACCATCAAGGAGAAATCCAGGTGGGGATTGGGCATCCAGGCAGGAGCAGGGATCTCAACCCAGGGGATCGTGCCTTATGTGGGCATCGGAGTGAACTACAACATCCTGTCCTGGTAAATTACGCAGACTGGGTGCAAATATATTTCAAGGAAAAGACAATGGCGAACTACCAACAGATAAAGGAGGTCATTGATGCCTACATCAAGAGGAACGGAAAGAGGCTCATCACAGGAGACCTTCTCAACACCGTACTCAACCTCATAGTCGGCACACTCGGAAAGGGAGTCAGTCCGGACTCAACGGAAGGGGAATGTCCATCCGCAGAGGCGGTGTATGACTTCGTTATGCCGGAGATTCAGACGGAGATCCCTTCGGAGGGGCTCATCGCTAACCTCATCTACAGGGTGGGAGTCATTGGGGAGGATGTGGAGGTCAGTCTCGCATCTCCGGAGGATGAGGATGTGGAGAACATCTACACCCTGGTCTTTGAGACCGGGGAGACAGTCCCGGAGATCACCTGGGATGAGGGTATCACCAAGTGGGCAGGGAACTGCCTGTCCATCCAGGGGAGGCCGGAATTGAAAGTGAACAAGCACTATGAGGTCTCCATAGCAGACGGAATCGGATTCATCCTGGAGGTATGACGGAGGCGGAGAAGATAAGAAGGCGAATCCTCTGCACCCTTGCAGTCCTGGATGAGACACCTCTCCCTCCCTACCTGGAGATTGAGCCGGAGATGGTGTGGATGACGGACTACGGAGTGGACAACCAGGTCTATTCCAACACTAATTGGAACATCAACTAATACTATAGAATTATGGCTTATGCATCTTGGGTTACTCCCAACAAAGTAAGCGGAAACGGCAACGACACCGTTTCCTGGACAGGCTCGGCACACACAGGCCGATCCTCACGCACAACGACTGCGACCTTCTCTGCATCCGGTGTGGAGGCCAAGACACTCACCATCATCCAGGCAGGAAAGACGGAGTTCGTTGCGATGGATGACACCGCATCGGTTGCCAAGGCAGGAGGGACTGCGACCATCTCCGGAACATCCAACTCCTCCAAGTTGACCTTCACCTTGACCGGGACAAACGGCATCGGCCTTATCCTCCCGGCCAACTACACCGCCAACTCGGTGAGTACGGCCAACGGAGCAGCCATCGCAGGTGATCCCGGTGCGGCTCAACAGTACACCTTCTCCATCACCTTCACCAACATTGCGGAGAACACATCCATTGCCGCACTCGTTTCGCAGTTGACCGTGACCGACAACAACGGCAATACCGACACTTGTACGATCACCCAGGCCGCAGGAGATGCTTATCTGACCATCAGTCCGACAACCATCAACCTCACCGCAGCCGGAACTGCAGAGTCCGTCTCCGTATCTTCCAACACTTCCTGGTCTATCAGTTAGGTATGAGAACGACCATTCCCTGGGGAGACGGAACAGGAGACAACATATACCTGGATTACAACGCATCGGCAGGAGATCAGTCTGTGGCGGTCTCCTCCGATGCCAATACAGGTAGTGCAAGGACAAAGGTCGTGACCTTCTCCGCAGCAGGTGCGACTCCTGTCTCTCTGACCGTCAACCAGGCGATGGGACTTCCTCCGGGAGCGAACTTCCTGGTCTATGGTACACCGACCATCAGCAATGGAATAATGATACCGGATCAAAACAACATCGGTTTCATCTATTGCAACAAGTCTTTCAATCCGCAGGAGCAGGAAGAGTGGATCATACAGACCAAGATCCGGATGTTGTCCAATGTAGCATACAGGGATGTCATCTCATCAGTCAATGCGGCAGGGGCAAGTATCCGATCCATTGAACTTCAACAGACAACAGGCAGAAACGCAAGTGTATTCCTTTCCAACAATGGAACGAGTTGGAATATATCGAATTCAAATCCTACCGCATCTCTCCCACAGGTCAATAACAGTTGGTATAAATTCCAATTGGTCTGCAGTTATGTGAGTGGATCAAGTCCCTACCGTTTTAAATTTGGCTATCCGGATAGTGGATCTTGGTCAAGCACCAAGGCATTTGCGAGTCATCCTACCTATGGAGTCTATATCTCCTTCGGAGGAGGACTGACAAGAGGTATAAATGCCGAGTTTGACCTCTCGGAAACAAAGATATTCATCGGAGGGCAATTATGGTGGGAGGCCATCACCTCTAATCAATAAAACTATGCTATGAGCAACTATGCATCAGTCAAGGCAACGATAAATGCCAATGTAAAGCAGAACAACAACCAGGAGATCACCGGAGTCATACTCAACTCCGTCCTCAATGAGATGGTGACCGCCTTGGGAGACGGTTATCAGTTCAAGGGGGTGGCAACGACATCCACCAATCCGGGCAGTCCGGATGCAAAGGTCTTCTATGTGGCAACACCTGGCACTTACACCTATTTCGGCAATCAGACAATTCCGGCTGCATCCACAGGATTCTTCCGTTGGGATACTACCTGGCATCTTGAAACGATCTCCACAGGAGTGGCAGACGGATCAATCACCCAGGCGAAACTGTCTTCAACCCTTGCAACTGCACTCCTGGCAACCGGGTACAAGTTTATGGGGGTAGCAGCAGAGAACACCAATCCCGGCACACCGTCTCAATATGTCTTCTACCTGTCACCTTCCGGCACTTTCACAAACTTCGGAGGTGCGGTGATACCGGGAAATTCCATTGGTGTCCTTTACTATGACTCCGCCTGGCATAGTGCTACGATCTCCCTGGAGGGATTCATCCCGGACATCATCTCCGAAGTCTCCGAGTCGTTGAAGACGGAGGACAACGGAGAGATCCAGGAAAGCGACTATCCGAAGACAGGACTGATTTTCCAGGCCAATGGGAAATGGGGGGCAACCAACAAGACGGACTCCATCCTCATCCCTTTATTGACAGGTTACACTTATACTCTCACCTTCTCAAACGGACTTGGTGGATATAGTGTAGTGTTGGACTCCCAGGCAGTCAGCGGTGCGACCATCAACCTCGCTCCAGGCTATTCCGGGGAGATCCATACTGTGAAGGATGATGTCGCAACCCTGCAGGGTACAACAGGTCAATATCTCTATGTAAGGGCAGATCCTGTCTCCAACGGAAGGGTATTCCCGGACATCACCTACCACGCAGATCGATCGGCCTTCATCTTGAGAACGGAGATAGATGCCGAGCCTACGGAGGGCAGCACAGGAGTCGTTGAGAGTGGAAGTCTCTACACCATACTGTCGCAGATGTCCTCCTTCCTGGAGGAGATAAAGGATGTCCTTCCTGTTGGGACAAGTTATCCTCCTGGAAGGCAGGATGTTGACCTGTCAACCGTCTCCTTCTACAACAGAACTCCTGGCGGATCATCCAACAATGCCAGGGTGATCTCAAGCACCATCCCTGTTCCGGAGTATGCGACAGGTTGCCATATCAAGATGGCGGAAGGGTATCTTGCCATCCTCTACTACTTGAGGGAGGGTGGATCTTGGGACTCAAGTGTGCAGGATAGCGGTGCTTTCGCACAGAACGCAGACCTTACCGCACCGACCTACACGACAGGCGGAGTGTGGGCATACTTTAGGAACTCCGAAGGAACGAACATCACTCCGAGCGAGATTGCCGCAGCCATCTCGGAGTTATACTTTGATGTGCCGGATGCCTTCCTCCTGCCTGTGGCATCGGAGAAGATGGCGAGGAAGTCCATCTCCATCCTTTTCATAGGCAACTCCCTCACGCAGGATGCGGTGTCTTATGTGCCGTACCTGTTGAGGACTCTCTATCCGGACATAGACTTCAAGTTCTATATGTGGTACAATGCCGGGTACACCCTGGGGCAGCAGTACACGGACTTCGTGAACGATGCGGCCTGTGACATCTTCTCAACTGCGGTGAACTCGGAGTCCTGGGTGAATGCGAACAACTCTGTCAAGATGAGCCAGGTCTTGGCTACTTACAATTTTGACATTGTGTGTCTCCAGGAATACTTCAACTACAAGGCCTCCTTCACGGATGCCGACCTGGTGGACTTCAACAACTGCGTATCATACATCCGGTCACACTACGAAGGGGAGTTCAAGGTTGTCTCCCTGTTCCACGCACCCTTGAGGTCATCCGCAACTGCGGTCTTCAACCTCACCAAGGCAGGTAACCAACTGATCCTGCAGAAGACCATTGCGGAGTCCCTGTTGAGTCCGGGAGTGGCCGTCTACAGGGCATTGTCAACGGATCTTGACAGTCTCGGAGACAGGGGGCATCTCTCACCGGACGGAACGCACACGCAGGAGGGACTGCCTTGTCTCCTCCAGGCCTTCGTGGTCTTCAAGTGGATAATGAGGCAGTTATCCTTGCCGATCTCCGTTGCGAACTGTCCTGTAAGGATGACAACGGCCATCTACAACACCTTGAATGTGCCGGGTGCGAATCTCGGCACAGGGGTGATAGAGGGTACGGATGCACAGAATCTCCTCGCCCAGGATGTGGCCATCCTTGCGGACAAGGAGGGAGAGGGCATAGAGATGACTGCTTTCCAGGCCATAGGGACATAGGAACACTACTGCCGGGGATTCTCCCCGGATGTCATAGGTTAAATAGATTTTAGGGACTGTCTGCAGGTGTTGGGAAATACCTGCAGATTTTTTTGCACTTTTTTGCAACTTTTTGAAAAAAATATTTGTTTATTCAAAAATAAGTGTTACCTTTGTAGTGCAATCAGATGACAAACCAATCAAATCTTTATACAATGAAAACGAAAACCTACATCATTCGCCCGGTCACAGACCTCCGAGACATTGTTCTCTACTACGAATTTGTCCGCAAGGAAGATGATGCAATCCTCCGAGCCTCCAAAGACTACGATTTCATCCTTGCCTATGCAGATGGCTATGCAACCGCAAAAGACGCACAACTGATAGTATTATAATCACCCAGGGGAGGGGCAACCCTCCCCACCAAACCAAAGTCAAACAATCAAATCTTTATACACAATGAAAACTTATATCGTAACAGAGACCTTCGCAAAGGACAACAACCTTTCACGCACCTGGGTATGCACCACCAAAGAGAGTGCAGAGAAATGCCTCAAGGAGAGATATGACATTGCCTGTTCCTGCAATCGTATCGCAGGAAAGGAAGTCCCTACTGACTGCCTGGAATATGGATTCTTCTTTTGGAAATTGGACAACGGCATCACGATGAGGTACAACATCACCGATGCGGAAATCTTTGAGAACTAATCACCAGGGGAGGTCATCCCGGCCTCCCCATATAATATATATATGTATATGAAAGCAAAAGACAACAGGGGAGGTGCAAGACCTGGAGCAGGTCGCAAACCTCAAGATCCGGACACCAAGAGGGTGCAGATGGTCATCTCCGTCAGCCGCCATACAAGGGACATCCTCAACGAGACATCCAAGGGATGCGGCATCAAGCCGGGCAGGATCATTGACAACCTGGTCAAGGATTTGGAAAATCAGTAATAATGACTATCTTTGTACCGCCAGGGTGACCTGGTTGTATAAAGATTTGAAGTTGGGGTGTGGGAGCAATCCTGCACCCCTTTTCCGTGCAGTTTTTGTCTCTATTTTGTCTAATTCTCCGGGGAGGATTCCAGGAGCATCTCCGTAACTCGTTGATATATACAGGGAAAGGCGCATCCCTGCGCCTCTCAACTGCAATTCTAACCTTATCTTGCACCTTTTCCCTTTCCGGGCTGCGCAGGAGGCCGATTCCAGGTGCGTAGGCGCAGGACACCCTTCCATAGAAAATCACTCCTTGGATTTTCATGTCTGCAATTTTTGTCTTAATATTGTCTGACCAAACCATTTGTCTAATGATTACCTTCAAGGCCATCATCATCCCCGGCAACCGGAGGAAGGACGGCACATATCCTGTCAACATCCGAGTCACCTTCAAGGGGAAGTCCCGGAGACTCGCCACCACCCTGTCCGCCAACCAGGGTGACCTCACCCGGACACTCAAGATCAAGAACGCAGACATCCTCAACAGGACGGACGCACTCATTGCGCAGATGAGGGACGCAATCAAGGACATCTCTCCCTTTGACCTGGAGAGGGAGGATGTGGATTGGGTGGTGCGCCACATCAAGGATGCCATCCGGCAGGAGGAGTTCCACCTGGACTTCTTTGAGTGGAGTGACCGCTACATCCTCACCAAGTCCCCTTCCACCAGGAGGGCATACACCTGCGCACTCAACACCCTGGAGAGATTCCTGGGTGAACGCAGGTTGGACATAAATGCCATTTCCAGGCCTATGCTCCTGGACTTGATGGAGATGGTGGACAACGAGCCAAAGATGCACTACAACGGCCAGACAGGGCGCATTGAGGCCTCCGGCAAGGCCAAGATCCCCAGGGGTGCGTCAACGAGGCATCTGGGCAAGTTGGAACACCTGTTCAACGCAGCCAAGGACTACTACAACGATGAGGACGCAGGGCGGATCTTGATTCCCCGGTCACCCTTCTCCAAGATTGAGAAACACTACCCTCCGAGTGACGGACAGGACAACCTGGGACAGGAACTCATGCAGCGCATCATAGACGCACAGGTGGACTCCAGGGTGATGCGCACCGCCTTGGATCTCTTTATCGTTTCCTTCGGCCTAATGGGGGCGAATATGGCCGATATGTACTACGCAAAGCCTGTCACCCTGGAATGGTGCTATAACCGCCAGAAAACGGCCAAAAGACGGCAAGACAGGGCGGAGATGAGGGTGCGCATCCCAGGTCAGTTGCGTCCGTACCTGGAGAGGCTGCAGGGCAGGGGCGGATGGTGGCTCAACGAACTGCACACCTTCGCATCCTCCAAGGACTTCGCAACCCAGAGGGTGAACAGGTGTCTACGGAAATGGTGCGAGGAGAACGGCATTGAGCCTTTCACCTTCTATGCGGCCAGGCACACCTGGGCATCCCTGGCAAGGAAGGCCGGGATAGACAAGTCCACCATAGATGACGCACTCGGCCACAAGGGATCATTCCAGGTGACGGACATCTATGCGGAACGAGCCTGGGATCTAATCCAGGAGGCCAATGCCAAAGTCCTTGACCTTTTCACCTGGTAATATATACCGGGATAAGAGTGGATCATTACCTCTGTTCCGTAATTTTTTTACGGAATAAGGGAGAAAAGCCTTGTCCGACCTGTTTATTCCTATGACGGAGTAACCTCCTTGTCCGGATCTTCCATGAGGAAGATGAGGTCAACCAGGCGCATCACATTGTCCGGATTCTCCCAGAACTTGTCAAGCCTCTCCCTTACTTCAAGGAGATCATCATCAATATCCTGTACCATCCCTTAATATATGAGGTGTCAACTGTGAAAGGCTGAAAGGCCGGATTGAGAGAAACGCATTCTACGACATTCTCCCTGTCAGTCCTGCGGATCTGCTTGATGACCGCACCGTTCTCGGTGTCCAGGACATAGACCTTTCCCCATTCAATGAAGGCCTTTTCATTCACCTTCTTGATTAGGCACACCGAGCCGGAGGGATATTCCGGTGACATGGAGTCTCCCTGGATCTTGATGGCGAAGTCTGCGCCTTTGATTGGGGAGACCATCCTCTCGCACTCATAGTCCTGGACTGCCAGGGCGAAGTCTCCGAGTGTTCCGGCCATGGCCTCCACAGGGAGGATGTTGACCAACTCCGCCTTCTCCAGGGAGGAGTCTCCAACCGGGACATCAACTTTCTCCATTATTAGATGGATCTTCTTGAGGAGATTCTTGGTCACATTCTTCTCATCCCCTCCCAAGGCCTTTGATATTTGAGTCTTGTCAACCTCCAGGAGATTGGCAAAGTCTTTCTGCGTATGGACTAAACCCTTGTCCCTCAATGCGTTGAACGCATCCTGCACATATTTGATATTATCCTGTTCCATCAATAGTTGAAATTCTCTTCATTTTTTATTGGAAGTTCCGAAAAAAGTTGTAACTTTGCACATAGTTACCCACAAAGATACATACAAATATCATACTAACAACATGAAGAAACAATCATTTAGGAAGAAGGTAATGGAGATGCAGGTGGGGGAGACTCTCACCATCTCTGCGGATGCAGTAGGGGAGACCACCATCCGTGGTTATGCCTGTGACCTGGGGTGGAGGCTCAATCGCACATACCGCACCCACAGGAACAGGGAGGCAAGGACTTACACCATTGAACGCATCTCATAATGAACTCCCTGGAAACACTCATCACCACCTGCGTGGAACTTGGATCTGCCAAGGCCATGATCAACCTGGGAGTCATCTCCCCGGAGATAAGCCAACGCAGAGCCAGGGACATCTACGGCAAGTATTTCACCGATGCGGTCAAGGCCGGAAGGCTGCGCCCATCCAGGGTGGAGACAGGCCGGGCAGGAACAAGGTGGTACAGGGTGGCCGACATCCTCTCCCTCAAGGCGGAGGACGCAATCAACCAAGCACAACTCAAATCTTTATACGCAAAATGAAAAAGACATTCAAATCAATCCTCAAGGCGGCTCTCATAGTGGTCGCAGTAGTCTCCCTGGTGATGGTCACCGGAGAGGCCGACAATGCCAAGACACAACTCCTCTGGAGTCTGGGATGGATGGCTATCCTTGCGATAGACTGCAAGATCCTGGACAAGATGGGAGCATTCAATAACTAAAAATCTATGATACAACCATGTCAGTTTACAAGAAATTAGCACAGGTACAGGCCTCAATGAGGTCACTCGCACCCAATGCCGAAGGGCAGACCGGACAGGCCAGGTACGGCTATGTCTCCGGAGCAAAACTCCTTGGAGTCCTCCGTCCTCTCATGGACAAGCACGGACTCCTGCTCTCCCAGGAGGTGAAGGGAATCACCAACACCCCTATCACCTACACCACCAAGTCCGGTGAGAAGACCGAGATGTTCACCTCACTCCACATCCAATTCACCTGGATAGATGCCGATGACGGCTCAACCCTGGTCAATGACTTCCATGCCAACGGCATGAACGCATGGGACAAGGGACTCGGATCTGCGCTCACCTATGCCGAAAGGTATTACTTGATGAAATTCTTTCACATCGCAACCGATGAGGATGATGTTGACGCACTCATCAAGGAGGAGGCCATCGCACCCACCGATGCACCCAAGCCTGTGAGGAAAGCACCTGCCAGGACTGCCAAGCAGCAGATGGAACGCAACTATATCCCTATGGATGAGGAGCAGTATTGGAAGTGCATAGCGGCCTACGCGCAGGGCAGGACTACCAAGACAGGCGGTGACATCAAGAAGGCCTGGGCGGAGACCACCAACGCAGATGCGGAGGCCGTTGCCAAGTTTGACTACGATGTGGAGAACTACAGGATCGCAAACCAACTCTAATCTTTATACACAATGAATTACGAAGAATTGAACAAAGTCCTGGGAGAACTCAACCAGGCATTCATCTCCCTGGAGGAGATGTACGCAGATAGCGAGGGAGAGGTAACCGAGGCCACCGAACAGGCCGAGGCGCAGATCTCCAACCTCAAGGAACTCCTGTCCGGTGAGGGCATTGACCTCCTGGGCAGATGGCTCAAGGCCAAGGAAGACCGCAAGAAGGCACTCAAGGCCGAGAAGGACTACATAACCAGGCAGATGTCAGCCATTGACCAGACCATTGACTTCATCAAGTGCAAGGTCAACCAGGTGCTTACATCCATAGGCCAGGAGAAGGTAAAGGGCGCATTCGGCTACGCATTCAAGGCCACCGAGTCCGTCACCACCTCCGTTGACAAGGATGTCCTCAAGGCTCTCTATGAGGAGAGGGTGAAGGGTGCGTTGGTGGCAGCGCACATCCCGGCCTACATCGGTTTCACATTGACTGCATCCTCCACCAAGGCGGAGGAGTTCGGACTGCAGGAAGGGGATGAGGAGTTGTTCCACACCACCTCCAAGCCTACCTGCACATTTACCAAACCAAGAGCGAACAAGGAGGGATAGAACATGACACAGGCAGAGACAATAAGATCCAACGCATCCAGGATTCTTCCCTGGCTGACTGCGAAGAAGAACACAGGTAAAAAATACACCTATGAGGAAATCCTGCTCAATGTGGGACTCCCTTCGGACAAGAACATGAGGCGCAGCCTCTCCAAGTTTGTCCTGCAGAACGGAGACCGCAGGAGGAGGGAATGCACCAGGCGCAAACCATCTACCAAGGCCAACGAGCCTATAGACATCTTCCCTCCGGAGGTGGAGACCATCCCAATACACCAGGGACTCCAGGTCAAGGAGGCGAAGGTGGCATACATCTCCAAGCCGGAGGCAAGTGACGCAGAGAGATTCCGCATTGCTTGGGAGGCTGCAGGTAACCTCTTTGCGCAGATCTATTTCCAGGAGGGCAAGTAATGGAGAGGATAGTGAAGGGCATCTGGATTCCGATTGAGATCTGGCAGGACACCGACCTCTCATGGAACGAGAAGATCCTCCTCATGGAGATTGACTCATTCACCTCAAGGGGAAGGGAGTGCTACATCTCAAACGAATACATTGCCAATCTTCTGGGTGTGGCAGATAGGAC
>Ga0310690_10006243_pt1 | contig 15747 bp, 11 predicted proteins | sample AusTroGonzalo_MG_2_FD_207661 | JGI IMG/M metagenome (GOLD analysis project Ga0310690, IMG submission 207661) | Bovine rumen microbial communities from tropical cattle in Woodstock, Queensland, Australia - Gonzalo_04 (v2) (version 2) | ecosystem: Host-associated > Mammals > Digestive system >... | reverse complement strand
CCGGCTGGAGGTTCGGGGGGAGGTGTTCCCACTTCGGGCCACCGACGGAACCGAAAAGAATACAGTCAGAAGCTTCACCGAGCTTGAGGGTGCTTTCCGGAAGCGGAGAACCGCTTTCGTCATAAGCGGCACCACCGACGTTTGCCCATTCTGCGTTCACGTCGAAACCGAACTTCTTGGAAACAACGTCCAACACGCGGACAGCTTCTTTCATCACTTCCGGACCGATACCGTCGCCCGGGAGCACTGCAATCTTGTAATTCTTGCTCATGGTTTATCCTTGTTAAATTTGAACGAGGTAAAGATAGTAAAAGGCGAGCGTCGCGGCAAAGTGCTTTTGCACTTTGACATGACCGAGCCGTACTATCTGCGCTCTAAAAGAGCGCCAAGATAGTAAAAATATTTTCCGCCCATCTCTCTTGGATGGAAAGAACGGTGCTCTTGCTTGATCAGTTCGTTGTCGATGTGCGTGTAGATTTGTGTGGTGCTGATGTCGGCGTGGCCGAGCAGTTCTTGCAAAACGCGTAAGTCCATACCCGCTTCTAGGCAATGCGTGGCAAAGCTGTGGCGGAACGTGTGCGGCGAGACTTGCTTGCTCAAATGCATCGTGTGTAGCTGTACTATCTTCCAAGCGCCCATGCGGCTCATCGGCTTGCCGTGTGCATTTAGAATAACGTTGTCGGCCTGCGGGTGCGTGAGCGGGCGGCCTTCCTGAATCCAGGCGCGGAGATTTTCCTTGGCCTTGCTGCCGAGCGGAACGAGCCTCTGCTTGTTGCCTTTGCCAATCGGTGTGAGCCATTCGTTGTCGAGGTCGACTTGCGCAAGCGTAATTCCGAGCGTTTCTGAAATGCGGAGTCCGCCGCTGTACATAAGCTCAATGAGGGCGGTGTCGCGGAGCGGATTCTTGCCGTTGGCCGCACTCTCAAAGACGCTGTCGACTTCTTCGCGGGTGAGGTATTCCGGCAGGTAGTGCCCGAGCTTTGGCGTCGCAAGCATTGATTCCGTGCTGTAGTCGTATTCGCCTTGGTTCTGCATGTACTTGAGGAACCCGCGCAGGCTCGAAAAATGCCTTGCGACGGAGGTGGGGGAGTAATCGAGCTGCCCTGCAGTGAACGTCAAAAATTCGTCCAGTTTTTCGGGCTTCAATTCCTTGAGGTCGATTCCATTGTCGTCTAGCCATGCGATAAAATGCCGCAGGTCTTCCTGGTAGCTCTGTATCGTCACAGGGGAGAGGTTCCGTTCCACTCCCAAGTGCGAAAGAAAAGCGTCTAGACGGTTGGAATTGAGGCTCATCTTAATCCTTTACGCAACGGATGGTATACGCTCTATCATGATATTTTGTTAGTTCTTTTTTTTCGAAATAGGTGTAGGATATTTCGTAACTGTATGGGTGAATCCCTTCTTCGTCATGAACTTCTGCCGCTAGGCAGGTTGCTGGAGTTTCTTCTATGAATATACTCTTTTTCGATGAATTGTAGAAGCAATCTGTGGGCAAAAGGCTGAAGCCGTAACGGTTGTCTCCTTGTCCTTTCTTTAACCAAACAAATGTTTCTTTGAGGTTGTTCCTATCGGAGTCGTTCTTGGCAAAAGACAATAGACTGTCAAATTCGGCGGTTGTTGGAATATGCCAATCTTCAGGACATAAGGCTTCGGTGGTGTCAGTTGTAAATGGCTGTTCGTAGAAACGTCCGTACTTTGCGCAGAATTCTTTATCGTCGTTTTTGCAGAAGCTTCTCTTTGCGTTGAATCTCAAGTTTTCTGCCATCCATGTCTTGCCGTTAATGTCCACGGTCTTGTATGTTTCGTTGTCACGGCTGTCAGTGAAGGTCTTGAATTCTCCTTGATAGCCGTATGGGTAAGAGGTATCGCTAACGCAACGTACATTCAAATACTGTTTTTTGAGGATTCTGTAAATATCAATGGAGTTGCTGCTGCTATAGGCATCTAAACATCTGGCGGTTGAATCGTCCGAAGGAGTCGATGTCCAATAGAATTCGCTATTTCCGTCTGTTACGCGCCTTGATCCCCCAAAAACCAAGGTAAATCCATAATCATCACGACCGCCAGAGTATTGCTTGGATTCTAGGCTACTTAGTCCGTATTCGGCGGTAGTTAAATAAATCAACGAGTCGTACGCTGCTTCGGAAGGTAAGTGCCATCCTTCGGGGCAAACTTCGAGCGCTTCCTCGTAGGTGTAATATCGTCCATAAAGGGCGCTGTAGTCCGAGTAAACCGAACCGTCGTGGGTGAAACTGGAATCTGTGACGTAATTCAAGTTTTGAGACATCCATTTTTGGGCGCCGATGATTGTAGTCTTGTAAACATTGCCGTCACGCGGGTCCCTAAATTCACCGTAAGGGAAATCTTGGTTTAGGTAGGTATCGGCAGAATCCTGAGGGAAAATTCCGTTTTCGATGCAGAATAGATTGGCCGTTATATCGCCATTGCCCCCATATGTAGTGGCGTCACTGTTTGCAGTAAATTCTACGGTCGCAAAATTCTCTTTTGTTCCTTTTCGAACATGGAATCTGGCTATGGTATTGCCGTTGTTAAAATGGTAGTCGTTGCTGTATGCCGTATGAGTCCAGGAGTCTACATCGTAGTAGCCTGTAGGTTCTATGTTGAACCCATAGGCATCGTAATTGTGACCGGATGTCCAGTAACCGGCCGATTTTAACATCATGCCTGCAAAGCATTTGCCTCCAACCATGTTAAAGAGTTCGTTCCATTCGTCAAAGTCAGGCGCATGAGTTCCGCTAGGGCACATTTTGTCGTAGTACGGCTCGTAAACATGTTTTTTTGTGTAAACCCATTCTTTGCCGTTGATGACTCTAGGATTTTTGCAGGAGTTGACTTTGTTTACATTGCAGGGTTGTATTTGGGGATGCCATACGGAATCTTCACAACCGGATGCGTTGGATTTGATTTTAGAGGGGTCTGAAAAGTCTATTTTGGGAAGTTCTTTTTTTATGCAGCGAACGGGATTTGGGCCAGATCGGCTTGTTTGGTATAAACGGGCCAGGTTTTCGTCAATGGACATTTTATAGCCTTGTTGCCAGCCTCCCACGTAATTGCGGTTTCCGTAGTTGAAGTTCGAAGACGTCCAATAGGTGGTGTAGTAAAATCCGTATTCATCGCTGTTTGTGGCATGGATTACGTCGAATGCTCCTTTGTATTCGATAAAGGGGTCACCGTGAAGTGGAGTTACATCGTTTCTAAATTGTGCTACAGCTGTGAAAAGTGTGTCCCAGTCTGCTACTGTCGGAACTGCCCAGCCGTCTGGGCAAGCTCCCTGAAATGGTTGCTTGCAGAGATTGTCGTTGGAGCATAATTCGCCTTCTGTTAGGCCTTTCCAGGTATAACTTCTGCCGTATTTTTTGCAGTCATTACTGATGCAAGAACTGTTTTCCGCATCCTCGGTCTCGTAGTTGAGGTTTTGGGCCATCCAGGTTTGGTTGTCGATGGTGATGTACTTGTACTTTTGATTGTCGCGCTTGTCGGTGAATGTCCCTTTTTTGATGCTTGATGCTTTTATCTTGGCTTGATAAGAGCTGCTAGACGAAGTTTTTTTACTGGACGAAGAGCTTTGTTTGCTTGACGATGAGCCCTTTTTATTCGATGACGAGCTTTTTTTCGATTTTGAGTCCGTTAGGGATGAACTTGAGCTCATCTCGTCGTCATCGGGAGCCTTGTTGGGATTTTTGTCGTCGCCACAGCATACGAAAAAAAAAGATAAAAGGAGAACAGAAACGATTGATTTTTTCATAAAAACGCACCAAATAGCTACTTACAACATAATATAGCAAATATTAAAGCAGTTTCCCTTTTTGTAATTCCTCATTTTTTTTCTTTTTTTCTTTATTTCCCCTTGCCATTTAATTTTGTTATTTCTATAATTGTGCGCGTCCTAAGCGACTATGGATGATTAGCTCAGTTGGTAGAGCAGCTGACTCTTAATCAGCGGGTCGCAGGTTCGACCCCTGCATCATCCACTAGGCACTAAACCGTAAGGCTTGGTGCTGCAAATACAAAAGCGTCAGACAAAGCTAAGCGTCTAACGAACTTTGAAACTGCGACTTTTGATTTTTGCAAAGACATAGCTGAAAAGCGACCAAAGATTTTGGATGATTAGCTCAGTTGGTAGAGCAGCTGACTCTTAATCAGCGGGTCGCAGGTTCGACCCCTGCATCATCCACTAAACTCCACCTCGAAAGGTGGAGTTTTTTTGTAACGCGATAAAATTTGGACTTTTACATGGATTGAAAATCCATTGAGAATGTTTTGAAATGCTTTTTTTTGAATATAAATTTTCTATTTTATAGTTTGAGTAAGGGTGTTTGAATTAACTCAACACGTAAAAGGATTGTTAATGAAAATTGTTCTTCCTGTTGCCGGCAATGGTTTACGCCTGCGTCCATATACGGAAAATCTCCCTAAGTGCTTGTTGCCTGTCGCTGGTAAGACAATCATTGATTGGATTGTCGATGATACTCTTTTTTTGAATCCTTCTGAAACGATTTTTATTACGGGTTACAAGGCTTCTGTCGTTGATGAATACCTCAAGCAGAAACCGGAATGGGGCGCCGTGCGTACTGTGGTGCAGTCCAATCCTCAGGGGCTGGGCGAGGCGATCAGTCTTGCGCTTCCGTATGTGAATGACGACGAACCGCTTTTGATTATCTTGGGCGATACGCTTTTTGAGGCAGACCTTTCTATCCTCAAGAATGAATCCGATAACGTCCTCTATACGTTCAAGGTCGAAGATCCTAAGCGTTTCGGCGTTGCTGTAACGGACAAGGACGGTCGTATCGAACGTCTCGTGGAAAAGCCGCAGGAGTTCGTTTCGGACGAAGCTATTGTTGGAATCTATTACATCAAGGATGTCAAGGCTCTCAAGGAAGCGTTGAACTACCTCATGAAGAACGACATCCGTACAAAGGGTGAATTCCAGTTGACCGACGCCCTCGAACGCATGATCGAGGCGGGTTGCAAGTTCCGTACGGCTCCTGTCGAGACGTGGCTGGACTGCGGCCTTGTCGAGACGTTGCTCAGCACGAACGCCCATATTCTCAAGCGTAACGAAAAGGCCAGATCGCAGCAGCTCGAAGGTGCCGAAATCGTGATGCCTTGCCATATCGGCAAGAACGTGATCATCAAGAATTCCAAGATTGGTCCTAACGTGTCAGTCGGCGATGGTTGCGTCATCGAAAATTCCGAAATCAAGGATGCGATTCTCTGGAACGGGGTCAAGGTCTCGGGACAGAAATTGTCTGACGTTGTTATTCACGAATAAAACGTTCCATAGCTGAAACTAGATCCTTGCTTCTGCGAGGATTGCGATAATGGAAGCTGTATAAGAAAAGGACGTCGGTCAACCCGGCGTCCTTTCTAGTAACTATTAACTCGGCGAAGTTGCGCTACTGCACGTCGATGATGACTTTGTACATCGGCTTGCCCTTGTAGCTGCGGAGCGATTCTCTCGGGGCGGTAATGACCTTCAGGTTCTTCTTAGTGACGCCCGCCTGTCCGCGCAGCACCTTGAGGAGGTCGGCGTTACGCTTGTTTGCCATTTCGGGGAGGGCCTTCATCATGTATTCCTTGTCGATGGCGGCAGAGTGTACCTGGGTGTACGCCTTGAACTCTTCGTCCTTTTCGCTGATTTCTTCGATGGCCTTCAGGTCGAGTTCGTTGAGTTCCGTCTTCTTGTTCTTTTCTTTGTAGAAGTCTTTCTTGAGCTGCTGGATCTTGTATTCCTTGGCGGTCTTTCTCGGGTTGTAGTACTGCGTGAAGGTCAGGATGAGCTTCGGGTCTTTCTTGAGGACTTCGGTCATCTTGATTGCCTTGGCGTACTGTTCGCTCGTGAACGTTTCGCTGTTGGAATCGATGTACACTTCGTCGTTCTTGCCGAGGTTGAAGCCCACAGCGCTAGCCCCTGCGGCGGCGAGGTTGCCGACGAGTCTGAACGGAGAAACGGCGACCTTGATCAGCAAGTTCATGACGGTCTTCCAGACGATCTTGGCGTAAGAGAATTCCGGGTCGGTCAAGTTGCCTTTGACAGGAACGTCGAACTGGATCTTGTCATCCTTGTCCTTGAGAATGTAGAGGCCGACCTTCATCGGGACGAGGTATTCGGCGTCAATATTATCGTCCTTGTCGCCTACGGTGATGTTGTAGATGTCGATGGTGTTCTTGCTGTCGAGTTCGTTCTTGACGATCTTGTTGTCGCTGGCAAACGCCATGGTCCCTGCGGTAATGGGGTAGCCGGTGTAGTGCAGCGAGTAGTTCGAGAAGTGCTTGAGGGCGAGGTTCTTGACGCTCACGTAGGCGTTCATCGTCGTGAGGTCGCTTAATGCGCCGCTATACTTGAGCGAAACGCTTCCGCCGTCGGGGAATGCTGCAGAGACGTTGATCGCGCAAGGCGAGTCGAGGTTGATGTTCTGGCCGCTCACGGTAATGGCGCTGACCCTGAAGTTGAACGGACGGACGATCGTGTGGTCGGTGGCGGTCACGACGGTATTCTTGACGAGGAGTTTGCCGATTCTAGCCTTGAGCTTTTTCGCCGTGGTGGGCTTTTCTGCCTTGGCTTCGGTCTTTGTTTCGGCGGGGGCGGCAGCTTCAGCCGTTTCGACAGGCTTTGCTTCGGCGGTCGATTCAGCGGCTTCTGCGGTTTCTGCAACCGGGGCTGCTTCCGTGAAGGTCGAGTCGGCCTTGTTGGCTTGTGTTTCACCCTTGTTCATCGGGGCGAGGAGCAAGTCGATGTTCGTCTTGCCGTTCTTGAACAAGTCGAGATGGGCGACGGCACCATCGACAACGACGGAGTCGATGCTGAATTCGTTTTCGGCGAGGTTTGCCTTTGCGATGCCGACCTTGACTGATTCAGCGCCGAGTTTGCGCCCGCTGTTTTCAGTAAGGGCAACGCCGTCGAGATCGACTTCACCCTTGACGTTTGCGGCGAGAACTTCGTTCAGGTTGCCGCTTACAGCAAGGTGGGTCGTGAGGAATCCTTCAAAATCCTTGTAGCTGATAAAATCGTTCAAGTAGGGCTTGGCGCAGGCGAGGGCGAACTTCTGCAAGTTGACCTTCACGTTAAAGTCGTTCGTGGCCATGTTGGCGTCCACCTTGACGTTGAGGTCGCCACCGTCGGCAAACTTGAGGCTCAAATCGACGTCGGTCGCGCTATCGTCCAGGTAGACTGCCGGGATGTTGAGCGAGAAATCCTTGAGATGGAACTTGGAGCCAATCTTTGTATCTTGATAGATAATGTTGCCTTTCTCAAAGACGATGTTCTTAATGACGAGCTTGACGGGAAGTCCGGCGGCAATTTCGGCCGCGTTGACCATGCCGGTCGTGTCCTTCACTTCTTCCTTTTTCGGTTGCGGGTTTTCGAGCGCGTTCAGGCTGTCTTGCTTGGCGAGGTGCTCGAGGATGCTGCTGAAGTTGAAGCGTTCGCCGTGCTGCGTGACGCGCGTGTAAAGGCCTTTCAGGTAAATTTCGCTAATTTGGGCCGTTCCCGTAAGGAGCTTGAGCGGGTCGATGTTCACACGGAACTTTTCGAATGCGACGAAGGGCGTCTTGTCGTCGTTTTCCATGACGGCGAGCGTATCGACGTTCAAAACGTAGGTGAACGGGTTCAGGCTGATGTCCTTGATCGTGATACTTCGTCCGATCATTTCCTTGGAATGGCCTTCGATATAGCTACGGGCTATTTTCGGGGCTGCAAGGAGGACGATGAAGTAGAGGAGGATCAGGGATCCTAGGACGATGAGGGTAATTTTGATTGGCTTTTTCATATTTTAAAATCTAAATATAAATGAAGCATTTGTTCCCTCCAGTAAACGCCTCTTGTTGCTTTTTCCGTCACGCTTTTATCGTAAAAAAGTTATTCTTAGGGCATGGATGTGAAGATTCATTATTGCCACTTGGGTTACGCCCCCTCCGTTACCAAAAACTTCCTGGTTGCATTCTCGGAAGAGATTCCGTTCAATACAGTCAAGTTCAAGATTTTGGACAAATCGTCTTGCCCTGTTTATGAGGGCGAGGCGGCTAAATTCCGCCATTGCGACTATACGGGCGAGTTCCTGTTCCAGGGGGACTTTTCGAAGGTCGTGACGCCGGGGCAATATCGAATTGCTTTGGATGGTTTTGATGTGCTGTCCCACGAGTTCGAAATTTCGGACGAATGGATCGGGCGTCAGGCAAAGGCGAATATCAAGTCGTTCTATTTTCAGCGGAGCGGCGTTGAATTGCCGGAATGCTTTGCTGGCGTATGGAAGCGCCCGGCGGCACATTTGGATGCCATGCTCGAATTCCATCCGACGATGAACCGTGAGGGCGTTTGGAATGCCCACGGCGGCTGGTACGATGCCGGCGACTATGGCAAGTACATCGTGAACGGTGGCGTAAGCGTGGCGACTCTTTTGCTCGCTTGCGAAATGCGTAAAAATACCGAATTCGTAGGCGGCCCTGCGTTCAAGCCTTCGTTCGAACTGCCTACAAGCCTGCTCGATGAAGTTCGTTTTGAACTGGAATTCTTCTTGCGCATGCAAGATGAAGATGGCGGCGTGTTCTTCAAGGTAACTCCGTACCGTTGGGACGGCTTTGTAACGCCTTCAGAATCGGACGCCTCGCAAAAACGATATATCCTTGGAAAATCGACATCGTCGACGTTGAACTTTGCGGCCGCATTAGCGCAGGCCCATCGAGTCTATGCGGATGTCGATGCAGAATTCGCGGCAAAATGTCTTGACGCCAGTATTCGTGCGTACACCTGGGCCGAAAACAATCCCGAAGTGGATTGGCCACACAATACGGAAGGAAGTGGTGGATATGGAGACCCGGACTTAGGTGACGACTTTTTCTGGGCGAGAGCCATGCTTTATCGCGAACTGAAAAATGCCTCGACTCACGAAGACTTGCTCCATCGCATTGAATCGCAAATCCCTGCGGATATGGAGGCCTACTTGCCGACTTACGGCCTGCAGTGGCGCTCGACGCAGAATTTGGCTTGGTACGCCTTGGCGACCATGGAATGCGAATGGACGCAAAAGGTACGTATGGCCTTCAAGTACACGGCAGACGAAATTCTGCGCTTGCAACAAGAAGACCCGTATAGCCTTTCGATTCGCAAGTTTATTTGGGGCAGTAATGGCGATATCGCAAACCATGCGGTGACGCTTTACTTGGCCTACGTATGGTTCAACGAACCCAAGTACCGTGATGCCGCGATGGAACAGATTCATTTCATTTACGGTAGGAATCCCGTAGATGTGAGCTTTGTGACGGGTTCTTCCTGGAACTCGCCGAAGCATCCGCACCATCGCATTAGCCATTCCGATGGCGTAGAAGAACCCGTGCCGGGCTTGGTGGTTGGCGGTATTAACGAAGAACGTCAAGACACTCATCGCAATCCGCATTACATGGGCGAAGCCCGCGGAATGTCTTATGCGGACGAACAGTGCTCTTTTGCCAGTAACGAAGTGGCCATCAACTGGAGCGCTCCGTTGACGGCGGCGTTGTTACTTCTTAGCACGCTTTAATTCGGTCGTGTCCTTTGCGGATTCCTGGATGGAATCCTTGGCGGCTTCTTTAGCCGATTCATTCTTGATCTTGTCTTCGATTTTCGGCAAGAGTTTTTGCAAGTTGACGTTGGAACGCACTTCGCGCTTGTATTCGGCGTAAGAACGGATTGGCTTGTAGTACGAAGAGTCTACGGCTTCGAGCGTGTCCGTGTTGAACAAGTCTACGTACGAGGCGGCAAGTGCAGCCCAGCCACGCAACCAGTCCTTGCGGGATTCCCTGTTGCTGTACCAGCACGACGGATTGTAGGTCACGTGATGGATGTCCTTGGTCAAGTAGACGGGACTGTTGCCAGAGAGCTTTTGGAAAATTCTTTTGACGCGGTACGTCGATGCGGCTCCCGTAAGGAGGAGGACTGTATCGGCGTTGTGCTTTTTGAGCCAGGGAATTAGCGAGAAGGCTTCGCTGATGGTGGAGGGGTCGTTGTGCGGAACCAGGAAAACGGCGTTGCTGTCGAACTTGCCGAGCTTCATAAAGTCTTCGGCGTAGTATTCGGAGTTGCTCCTGTCGCGGTAAACGCGGCGTCCGAGAATGAGCACGGAATCGGCCTTGCCTTCGTTGATGAGGTTTGCGGCGTAGTCGCTACGTTCCAGGTCCGCAGTTTGACCGTCAAGAATGGCGACCCATTTGACGTGGCTGAAATCGTCGTCTTGAACGAGCCAATGGCCGCTCTTTTCAAAAATCACGTAGGTGACAATGGCGATGACAAGCAGAACCAGCAAGGGAATGCCGATGCTGAAACTTTTTTTCTTTCGATCGTTCTTATCTGACTTTAGAATCTTTGACAAATTAAATTACCTTGAAAAACGGTACAATGCGGCGTCTTCTCCGTCGCTGTAATACTTCTTGCGGATGTTGTACAACTTAAAACCGTGCTTTTCGTAAAATGCGCGAGCCTTTACGTTACCGTCCCGGACTTCCAAGAAACATTGGTCGTCGCTTGCGGTTAGCTGGTCGAGGCCTGCGTGCAGCAGTTGCGAACCGATTCCCCGGCGCTGTTCGGTTTCGCGGGTGGCGATGCTCAACAGCTCGGAGTCCGGGCCCATCAAGTGGAATATGGCGTAGCCCTGGATTTTGCCTTCGCATTCGTAGACGACGCAGTACGCGTAGCTTGCGCGAATTTCTGCTAGGAACTGTTTTTCGTTCCAGTCCTGAAAGGCAAGATCCCGTTGCAGTTCGAGAACTTGCGGCAAATCGTTTTCGGTCATCTTGCGAATGGGCATGGGCAAATCCGATGGCTAGACTTTCAGCTTTTCGAAGTAAGACGGCTGGATGTAGTTCGCTTCTTGAATGAGCGATGGCTTGACCGTTTCGAAAAGCGGAGACCACAGGTTGAGCGGCTTGTCGGTATCGAGAGTTGTCGCGATCCCTTGTGCCGTAAACGTTGCCGAAAGCGCTTCGTCCGCGAGGGCGGCGGCATCGACAACGGCCTTCTTGACAGAACTTGCCTTGAGGCGTGCAACGACGTCTTCGGTTTCGATAAAGCTTTCTTCGTTGTTCAGGCGCAAGTACCAGAATCCGTTGCGGGCGCGGATGACGACAGCGACGTTTTCGTCGGGTGTTTCAGCGAGGCAGGCGAGAGCCTGGAGCGTGGTGACTCCGTACAGGTTGCGCTTGCCGCTAAAGCATAAGCCTTGGCAGAACGCTACACCCGTGCGCAGTCCGCTGAACGAGCCCGGCCCGATGGTGACCATGACGCGCTTCACGTCGTCGAGAGTCGCTCCGACTTTAGCCAAAAGCGAATCGAGGCTTGCGCTAAGCGTTTCGCCCTTGGCAGACGGGTCTACGATTTCTTCGTAAACCGAGTCCGCACACAGCGCCATTGAAATTCCCTTGCGAGATGTATCTACTATTAGATCGAAGTTGTTCATTGGTCAATAGCCATTGGTCGATAGTTTTCTCAAAGGGCGTAGCCCGACCTCATTACCTCTTAATTTCCAAGCTCTTGTCGATGATAAGGTCGATGAGCTGGCTGTAGGTAATGCCAACGCATGCAGCCTGTTGCGGCAAAAGCGAAGTCGGGGTCATGCCCGGGAGCGTGTTCGTTTCGATTGCAAAGAGTTCGCCGTCCTTCGTGATGCGTACGTCCGTGCGGCTGTAGCCAGCACCGCCCAAAGCGTAGTGGGCGTTCTTCACGAGTTCCTGGATGCGTGCGGTCAGTTCCGGTGCAAATTCAGCCGGAGTGACTTCCTGGCATTCGCCGTTGTACTTTGCTTCGAAGTCAAAATATTCGCGGGTGGTCATGCGCATTTCGGTCGGCGGCAGGGGCTTTTCGCCTTCGATGTAACCGCAGCTGGCTTCGCCACCGGCAATGAACTTTTCGCAGAGCAGGCGGTTAGAATCCTTGAACAAGTCCTGTGCAATCTTGCCGGCTTCGTCGATGTTTTTTGCGATGCCGATACCGATAGAAGATCCTCCCAGCGGGTCCTTGATGACCAGCGGGAATCCGAGTTCGTCCGAAACGTTCACGAGCGTATCGCCGGTGAAGTTGTGCTTCCAGATCACGCGGTAAGGCGGAGTCGGGATGCCGTTTGCGCGGTAGATTTCCTTCGTCTTGATCTTGTCCATGGCAAGTGCCGAGGCCAGGAGGCCGCAACCCGTGTAAGGGATGCCCCAGTTTTCAAGCAAGGCCTGGATGTGACCGTCTTCGCCCCATTTGCCGTGGAGGGCGAGGAAGGCGATGTCGGCAGACGGAAGTTCCGAAAGGGCCGGGGACTTCTTCTTGTTCGCTGCAGCACCTTCGAGACTGTGGAAATAGTTTTCAGAAAAATTGTTCTTCTGGTACGGAGAAAGTTCGCGGGAAGACCAGTGCCAGGTGCCGTCCTTGTCGATGAGCACGGGGTGGATGTTGTATTTTTCCGGGTCCATGGCGCGCACAACGCCGGTGCCGCTGACGACTGAAACATCATGTTCGGTAGATGGACCGCCCATCAAAACTAAAACGCGTAAACGGGACATAAAAACCTCTTAAAAATCTTTGCGTTTTAATCTAGTAAAATAGAGAAGAGATTTTTTTGTTCAAGGGGTTCGTTTTAAAGGGAAAAATACGTAAATAAATGTGTGGAAATCTTGCCGGATTGAACTAGCATAATCTATATTGAAATAAACTGGTGTTAATAAGGAGGCCTTATGCGAGTTTTTGTTACGGGTGGAACAGGCTTTATTGGTCATTATGTGGTCAAGGCTCTTTTGGAAAAGGGGCACGAAGTGGTTGTTGCTACACGTCATCCGAATAAGGTGCCGACCTTAAGAGCAAATCCTAACGTTTCTTTTGTCGAAGCCGCCTTGACGGATTTCGAAAAAATGGGCGAAGGCCTTGTGGGCTGTGATGCTTGCATTCATGTGGCTTTGGGCTGGGGCGATTCTCCGAGTGCCATGCTCATGAACGATACCCGTGCAACGATTGTCCTTTTGGAAATGGCGGCACGTGCCGGTTGCCAAAAGTTCATCATGACGAGCAGTACATCTGCCATGGGCCGTGTCCGTTCCGAAATGCTCGAAACTACGAGCAATATGCCGATTGACCTTTACGGTGCGACCAAGGCGGCCGGTGAAGCTTTTGTGCTCGGTTTTCGCCATGGTTACGGGAGCCAGTTCCCCGACGTGAAAATGAAGCGTAATATCATTCGTCCGGGCTATACGTTTGGCAATCCGGCGTTCCCTGACGGTTGTTCGCAGCCGGACCGCAGATTCTTCGAGATGGCATACGCCGTCAAGGAAGACCGCGACATTCACATCATCAAGAATGACGGAACGCAGTTTATCCATGCTTCGCAGCAGGCTCAAATTTATATGAAATTGCTGGAATCCGACCTTAACGAAGAAATCTTCCTCGGCCTCGGTTCGGAATGGATTAGCTGGAAGGAAATCGCCGAAAAGATGATCGCGCTGAAACCGGGTTGCAAGTCTAAAATCGTGGAATCCGATATGGGCTGGAGCGACAATCCGATGCTTTACGACGTCCAGAAAATCAAGGATTACTTCGGACTTGCCTTTGACGCTCACGAGTTCCTTGACGATCACATCCGCTGGACATTCGACTGCGCATAATTTAACATGTCACCCCGCACTTGTTGCGCAAGCGCAACACCCTTCGGCTCAACCATGCCAAAATGCAAGCATTTTGTCGCGGCACTCGCCTCGTATGTTTTTGCGGGGTCACCTTACACGAAAAAAAACGAAAAGGCTCCCAAGCGGGAGCCTTTTTCCTCAATACACATGGCTCAAAGGGAGCCGTCGGCGACCGACCTTATCCCTCATAGCTCATAGCGGCTCTGCCGCCCCTACCCGCAGCGGGTCTTTTCGGCGTTAGTGCCTGTGTAATCCGGATAATTGTTGTCGAAGCATGCTGCACAGAAACTTTCGCCGTCACCGGTGCAGCTCTTCATGCCTTCGACGCTCAAGTAACCAAGGCTTTCGACGCCGAGCATTTTGGCGATCTCGTCCGGCGTCATCGAGCTTGCGGCAAGTTCGCCCTGGCTCGGGAAGTCCATGCCGAAGAAGCACGGGTGTGCAACCGGAGGCGATGCTATGCGAATGTGGACTTCGAGGGCGCCTGCATCACGGAGCATCTTGGAAAGAATGCGGAGCGTCGTGCCGCGAACGATGGAGTCTTCGACGACGCAAACGCGCTTGTTCTTGAGCACGCCTTCGATGGGGTTGAACTTGAGGCGGACCTTCTGTTCGCGCACGTTTTGCGTTGGGTCGATGAAGGTGCGTCCTACGTAATGGTTGCGGAGCAGGCCGATTTCAAAACGGATGCCGCTAGCTTGTGCGTAACCGAGTGCTGCCGTCGTGGCGCTGTCCGGAACAGAAATGACGATGTCGGCGTCGACCGGGCATTCCTTGGCGAGTTGCTTACCCATCTTACGGCGGATCTTGTCGCAGCTCTGTTCGAAAATCTTGGAATCCGGACGGCTAAAGTAAATGTATTCGAAAATGCAGTGGGCGAGACGGTCTTTTTTGGTGAATCTTTCAGAGTGCAGGCCGTTCTTGGTAATCGTGAGGAATTCGCCGGGCTGGATGTCGCGAACGTAGTTGGCTCCCAGCAAATCGAAAGCGCAAGTTTCGCTGGCGACGCACCAGGCTTTTCCCATGCGGGCGATGGAGAGCGGGCGGAATCCGTAACCGTCGCGGGCGACGTACATCGTATCCTTGCTGAGGAATACGAGGCAGAAACTTCCGGTAAATTTCGTAATGGCCTTCTTGATGGCTTCGCCAAGCGTGTCAGCCTTGGTTCTTGCGATTTCGTGCAAAAGAATTTCGGAGTCCGAAGTCGTCTGGAAAATGTGTCCGTCGGCTTCCATCTCGGTGCGGAGTTCCGGAGCGTTCGTGATGTTCCCGTTATGGGCAACGGCGATCTGCCCCCATTTGCAACTGATGAGAATCGGTTGGGCGTTGGCGAGGGTGCTTGCGCCGGTGGTGCTATAACGCACGTGGCCAATACCTGCAAAACCTTGCAGTTCGTCGAGATTATTTTCCCTCAGGAGTGTGGATACCAGACCCATGGATTTGCGGACGCGGACTTTGTCTCCGTCGGTCACTGCGCACCCGGCACTTTCCTGACCGCGGTGCTGCAATGCGTAAAGTCCCATGGTAACATTGCGGACAACGTTTTCGCCATTGTAGATGCCGATAACGCCGCATTCTTCATGCAATTCTTCGAGCATAGAGCCTCTTTGAAATGTTTACTTCCCTTGCCTCGAAGGCCTTAGCCCACCCGGACGGGTGCAAGCGGGGAAGCGGACGCGCAAAATATAGGAATTGGGAGTGCGTGTTGCTAGCGACTTTTGCTGGCGATGAGAACGGTCCTGAATAGCCGGATCCCTGTATTTATGCGGGTTTGACGGCGTTTTGTGTTACAAAAAATGTAAAAAGCGGTGGCGGTTTTGCCTGATATCGCGTTGTTATTCGCTTAGCTTGATTTTACAAAAAATGTAAATCGGCTACAGGGCGGAACTGACCACAAGAGCGATCAAACCAAAGAACATCGAAAGTTTTGTGACCGATTGGGCCTGATGGTAGTTCTTTTTGTGGGCGCTGACAAGAATAACGACAAAACAGGGCGTGAGCGTTGCCAATGTCGCGATCAAGAAAACGGGGGAGTAAAAGCCTTGCACCACAGGGAGCGGGAGTAAAATCCAGGTAAAGAGAATGATGGCTCCGGCGAGT
>Ga0310690_10006242_pt1 | contig 15748 bp, 7 predicted proteins | sample AusTroGonzalo_MG_2_FD_207661 | JGI IMG/M metagenome (GOLD analysis project Ga0310690, IMG submission 207661) | Bovine rumen microbial communities from tropical cattle in Woodstock, Queensland, Australia - Gonzalo_04 (v2) (version 2) | ecosystem: Host-associated > Mammals > Digestive system >... | reverse complement strand
GCCATGGGTGCGCCTGTGAACCAAGCGCGCGATGAGGCCCTGACGGCTCTTACCATGCTCGGCTTCCCCAAGCCTGCTGTGGAGAAGCTCCTCATGTCGCAGGACTGGCGCCGCCCCGACGGCACCTCCATGACCGTGGAAGATATCATCAAAGAGGGCTTGAAGAGACTGTGAAACTGCGGTACATATTGGCGATGGTGATGCTCTTATGCTGCATGACAGCATGGGGACAGGACGACAGTGTGCAGTTCACTCCGATGGGGAGCGGCTACACACCGGCGGGCATCACCACGTCGGTAGAGTACGATGCGCAGAGCGGCAGCTATGTGCGCGTCACCAAGGTGGGCGACATGGTGGTGGGGCGCGACTACATGAGCTTCGACGAGTATCAGGACTGGCAGATGGACCAGCTGATGGAGAGCTACTGGAACGAGAAGAAGGACGGTACGGTGCTCGACAACGCCGAGGGTGGCTTGCTGAGCAAGATACCGGGCTTCAATCAGATAAGCGAGAAGCTTGACATACTGAACAAGCTGCCGGAGATTAAGATAAGCCCCAGCGGCAGCGCGGAACTGACGTTCCAGATAGTGAACAACTACCGCAACGACCCGCAGCGCGATGCGAGCCAGCGCAGTGTGACGACTTTCGACTTCGACGAGAACCTGCAGATTAACCTCAACGCCAAGATAGGCGACTTGATAAGTTTCGACATCAACCAGAACACCAAGGCTACCTTTGACTTCGAGAACAAGATAAAGCTCAAGTACGAGGGTAAGGAGGACGATATACTGCAGCTGTTCGAGGCGGCAGATATATCGTTTCCGCTGAACACGACCTTGATAAAAGGCAGCCAGCAACTTTTTGGCTTCCATACAAAACTGAAGTTCGGCAAGCTGACGGTGGACGCTGTGTTCAGCGAAAAGGAGACCAGCACTGAAAACATGCAGGTGAAAGGAGGTGCCAGCAGCCATGAGTTCGAGATAAGGGCTGACGAATACGAAGAAAACCGCCACTACTTCATTGCGCAGTACTTCTATGAAAACTACAACGATGCTATGTCGACGCTGCCAGTGGTGAATAGCAATATCAAGATTATCAGGATAGAGGTGTGGCGAACCAATGTGGGCGCTGCGGTGACGCAGAACCGCAACATACTGGCCTTGACAGACCTCGGTGAGTGTAATCCGTCGAATACTCGCATCACAGGCTCAACAAACGTGATGCCGTCGAACAACAGCAACAACCTGTTGCAGATGATGAACCCCGCTGCGGTGCGTAGCATCAACTCGGTGACGGGATACATGCAGGGGTTGGGGCTAAGCAGTGGTGTGGACTACGAAAAGATTGAAAGTGCGCGTCTGCTGGCACCCAACGAATATACCTTCAACCGACAGCTCGGCTTCATCAGCCTCAACCAGCCGTTGAGCAACGACCAAGTCCTTGCAGTGGCGTTCCAGTACCAGATTATTGGCGACACCACCGTATATCAAGTAGGTGAGCTTACCACCGACGGTATTAACGACCCCAACACCCTGATAGTAAAACTTCTCAAGGGCACCATAGTGAATACCCATGTGCCGCTGTGGCGACTGATGATGAAGAATGTCTACTACCTGAAGAGCAGCCAGCTCAGCAGGGACAACTTTAGGCTCAACGTGCTCTACGAGAGCCCTAACGGAGGTGTTGGCGTAGGTTTCTTCTCGGATGGCCCGCAACAGGGTAAGCCTTTGATAGAGGTTTTCGGTCTGGACCGGATGGATGCCACTCAGAGCTACTACTATGCTGACGGTGTGTTCGACTGGTTTGATTCGGCTGCCTTCAAGGGCGGCCTCATACAGTCGACGACAGGTCGAGTCTTCTTCCCATTAGTGGAACCCTTTGGCAAGGATCTGAGGGCGATTTTGGCAGATGATGCGGTTGCCAACGTCTACTGTTTTGACTCGCTCTATACCATGACACAGACGCTTGCGCGCCAGTATGCCGACCGCAACCGCTTCTACCTGGAGGGATACTACACTACCAGTGTGAGTGGCGAGATATCGCTTGGTTACAGCGTCACGCCGGGTTCGGTGACAGTCACCGCCGGCGGTATGCCACTGATAGAGAATGTCGACTACTCCGTTGACTATACTATGGGTACAGTTCGCATCACCAACGAAAGCATACTCTCGTCGAACACCCCCATCAGTGTCAGCAGCGAGAACAACAGTTTCAGCATGACCACCAAGCGCATGCTTGGCCTGCATCTGAACTATGAGTTTGAGCCTAACTTTAACCTTGGTGCCACGGTGATGAACCTCCGTGAAAAGCCGATGACGCAGAAGAACAACTTCGGCGATGAGCCTACGAGCAACTCTATCTGGGGACTCGACCTCAACTACAGCCACGAGGTGTCATTCATCACCAAGTTGGTTGACCTGCTGCCAGGTATCGACACCAAGGCTCCGTCGACGTTGAGTCTCACTGCCGAGTTTGCCCATTTCATTCCGGGCATGAGCAGCACGGGCTCTAAAGAGGGTAGTGTCAGCTATGTCGACGACTTCGAAGGTGCCAGAAGCAACATCGACCTCAAGAGCGTGAATTCATGGTTTCTGGCCAGCACGCCGCAAGACTACCGCTCACCGCTGCCTATGTTCCCCGAGACGGCTCCCGGAACGGGACTCGCCTATGGCTACAACCGTGCCAAGATTGCCTGGTACCGCATCAGCAATGATTTCTACAGCGCGGGCAGCCGTCCGGCGAACATCACGGCCGACGACCTCTCACGCCCGTATGCCCGCCGCATCTACGAGCAGGAAGTATTCCCGAACAAGGACCTTGCATCGGGCCAGCCTACCAACATTTATGAGTTGAACCTGGCCTATTATCCTGCCGAACGAGGCCCGTACAACTACGACGTAGGTCCGTCGTCCTACAGTGCCGGTCTCACTGCGGACGGTTACCTCGACAAACCATCGACACGTTGGGGCGGTATTATGCGCAAGCTGGACTATACCGACTTTGAGACACAAAACATCGAGACTATCGAGTTCTGGCTCATGGATCCCTTCATAGAGAACCCCACGCATACCGGTGGTAAGTTGTATATCAACCTCGGCGATATCAGTGAGGATATTCTCCGCGACGGCCGCAAGAGTTTTGAGAACGGCTTGCCCACAAGCCTTACGGTGGTCAATGTGGATACCACTATTTGGGGCCGTGTGCCGACAACGCAGCCCATAGTTAACGCCTTCGACAATGATGAGGCTTCGCGCAAGTTCCAGGATGTGGGCTACGACGGCCTCGGTTCTACCAACGGCCTCATCGATGAGCAATCATTCTTCGCCGACTACATCAACGAGATAGCCGACCGTTTCGGTACCTCGTCGCAGGCCTACGAGATGGCTTCCACAGACCCGTCGGGCGACAACTTCCGCTACTATCGCTCGTCGTATTATGATGACAACGATGTAAAGATTAACGACCGCTACAAGTTCTTCAACAACCCCGAGGGCAACTCGCCCGTCGACGGCGATATCCAGGAGGACTATATGACCAGCGCCACAGCTTACCCTAACGTTGAGGACATCAATCGCGACAATACGCTCAGCGAGGCTGAGAATTACTACCAGTATGTCATAGACCTCAGGCCTGACCGCATGGTTATTGGACAGAACCACATAGTGGATATACAGGAGGCTCGCAACGTGCAACTTTCCAACGGCGAGACTACCACCTGCAGGTGGTATCAGTTCCGCATCCCTATCCGTGAACCGAACCAGAAGGTGGGCACTATCAATGGCTTCCAGTCGATACGCTTCATGCGCATGTTCCTCAACCAGTTTGATGAGCCCATCATCCTCCGTTTCGCCACCCTCGACCTCGTCTATTCCACTTGGCGTAAATATACCGAGAACCTCCTACAGCCTGGCGATTATACTACTGGCTCTGACGCCGAGACTTCCTTCAGCATCTCTACCGTCAATATTGAGGAGAACGGTTCTCGTCAGCCGGTGCCATACGTTCTGCCTCCGGGTATCGAGCGCGAAGAGTGGTATTCAACCAGCAGTAGCTATACACAACTTAACGAGCAGTCTATATCTCTCGATGTGGACAACCTCGCCAACGGCGACGCTCGTGCCATATACCGTTCTTCGGGTTATGATCTGCGCTTCTATGGCCACATGAAGATGTTCGTACATGCCGAGAAGAAGAATGCCGTAGATAACATGAATGATGGCGACCTGTCATTGTTTGTGCGCCTTGGTAGTGACTATACCACAAACTATTATGAGTATGAAGTGCCCCTGCAGTTCACCCCGTGGTTCACCCCATCCGATGACCCCTATACTATCTGGCCTCTCGATAACGATGTTGATATTGACTTGCAGCATCTAACAGAGATTAAGACCAACCGTAACATGAAAATTCGCTCCGGAGAGGGCGGCTATTCACCGGCCCTGCTCTACACCGAGATGAAGGATGGCCGCAAATACACGGTGCTCGGCAACCCCAACCTCGGCAAGGTTAAGGTTATCATGATAGGCATACGTAATCCAAGAAAAGAGAGCCTTAATGACGGCAATGACATGATGCCCAAGTCGGCTATCATCTGGATTAACGAACTCCGCCTCTCCGACTATATCAATAAGGGCGGCTGGGCGGCAATGGCATTGGCGCGCACTACCCTCGCCGACCTCGGCAACCTCTCTCTCTATGGCTCCTACACTACCGCCAACTTCGGCAACCTTGAAGACCCTCTTATCAAGGAGGAACTAATCAATAACTTCAACTTCCAGACCACCCTCGACATGGAGCTTGGCAAATTCCTGCCGGAAACATGGGGACTTCACATACCTCTGTACCTCGACTACAGTCGCGATATCGGAAGCCCGGAATACAATCCGCTCAACCCCGACGTGCGCCTCTACGATGACATTGCTACCTATCCCTCCGTAGATCAGCGCGACAGCATACGCCAGATGACCCAGCGTCGCAAGTCGGCCACCAACCTGACATTCTCCAATGTACACAAGGACCGTGTCGGCAAAAGTGCTCTCAAGCCCCATTTCTATGACGTCGAGAATTTCTCTCTCTCTTATGCCTACAGCCGAGAGCGCGTCTCGGACGAGGACATTGAACACTACAATAAGGACCAACACCGCGGCGGCATCACTTATAATTTTTCGCTACAGCCCAAGGAGGTCAAGCCTTTCGACAAGGTTAAGCTCTTCAGCAACAAGAACTGGAAAATCATCAAGGACTTCAACTTCTATTATGCTCCCAAGAACCTCAGCTTCTCTACAGAGATATACCGTGATTTCGAGGAGACTCTGCTCCGTAACAAGAGTGAGGCTATGGTAATCATCAAGCCCACATGGTACAAGCAATTTACATGGCAGCGCAACTACGGCGTCAATTACGACCTATCCCGCAGCTTCCGCATACAGTATTCCGCCAATGCCAACTCGCGTATCGACGAGCCTATTGGTCGTATCGATAATCCCTCGGCATCCGACTCTGTCTGGCGCTCTATCCTTAATGCCGGTACCATCCAGCAGTTCCAGCAGTCTATCTCCGCCAACTATGAAGTGCCTATCAACAAGCTGCCTTTCATGGATTTCCTGCGTATGCCTTTAACTTATCGCACCAACTATACCTACCTCGGCACCACCGCTGCTCTTGCATCGATGGGCGCTACGCTGCAGAATTCCACCACCATGCAGGTTACCGCCAATGCCACGCTTTCTACGTTGTACGGCAAGGTTCCATTGCTGCGTAAGGCTAATGAGCCCCCTGCGGGTAGCAAGCCCAACGAACGAACCATCAGAAGCCGTAAGCCCACCAAGCCTGCCAAGCCAATGACGGCACAAGACTCGTTGGCAGCCGCCGATAGTATTCGACACGCCAAGTTCATGGAAGCCCTCAAGGAGGTCGGCTATTTCGCTCTGCGCTTTGTCACTGGAGTCAAGAGCTTCAATGTGCAGTACAACGTCACCAACGGCTCTCGCCATCCTGGCTATATGGGCGAGCCCATGTTCGTCGGTCTTGACCCGCGCACCTATTGGACTCCTGGCGTGGGTTATATCCTCGGCTATAATCAGGACATAGTGAATGACCTTTTGCGGCACGACCTGCTGAGCCGCGACAGCCTCTTCAACACGCCCCATGAGATGACCTCTAACCGAACCCTCACCATTCAGGCTAACGTCGAGCCGATACGAGACTTCAAGATTGATATCAGCGCTACCCAAAACTATACTACCCGCGAGGAGTATTACTACAAGTACAGTTCAGCTATCGGCAATGTCGACGGACCGCTCTCAGAAATGCGCACGGGCTCCTATACTACCACTACCTGGAGTTTCCTCACCGCCTTTACCAAGGCTGACGAACTCTTCGACCGTTTCCTTGAAAACCGTCATATTGTAGCCGAACGATTGGCGGAGACAAATCCTGTCCCCTACACCGACCAGATGATATTTGATACCATGGACGGCTCCTATTATCCCGCAGGTTACAGCGCCAACTCGCAGACCGTACTCCTCACCTCTTTCCTCGCCACCTATCTCGGCAGTGATCCCGCAAAGACATCTTTTTCGCCGTTCTTCAGGTTCCCGCTACCTAACTGGAACATCAACTATACCGGTCTCAACAAAGTGCAGTTCCTCAAGAAGTGGTTTACCAATATCAGCATCTCCCATCGTTATGCCTCAACCTATAGTGTAAGCAACTACTATACCGACGCTGCTATTTCAGCTCTCAGTGACTATGATTATGGCATGGAAACTGTGCTCAACAACACTGGCGACTATTTACCGCCGGTGTCCATGAACGGTGTGCAGATAAGCGAACAGTTCAATCCTCTCATAAGGGTTTCAGTGAACATGGTGAACAGCGTCCAGCTCAACTTCTCGCTCCAGAAGAACCGCACCTTGGCACTCTCTTTCAGCAACAACCAGCTCACCGAAACTACTCGCGATGGTGTCACTTTCGGCGCCGGATACCGCTTCAAGGACGTAGGCTTCCAGCTCAAGATTGGCAGCAAACCCATCGATGTCAAGAGCGACATTGTGCTGCAGCTTAATCTTACCTACAACAGCAACATGACAAATATCCGCAAGATTAACCAGAAAATATCGCAGATATCATCCGGAGCATCGGTATGGATGGCAGAGCTCAGTGCCGAGTATGCCCTCACCACGTTCCTCACAGTCCGTGCTTTCTTCCAGACCAATATCAATACACCGTATATCTCAAATGCCTATCCCAACTCCACCACCAAAGGTGGCCTAACAATACGCTTCTCCTTCTAAACCAACAACACATTAACGCATTAACACATTGACGCATTGAATAACGACCGTTTTACAGACTACGACGACGAGGTCAAGCAGCTTGTGCTCGACTTTGAGAGCACTGTCATGCAGGGCAAGATGCAGTTCTACGATATCGACGAGCTTGAGATGATAATCGACTATTATCTCGAAGTCGACGACAAAGAGCCTCTCATCTCAGCCATACATCTCGGCGAACGCCTCTATCCCGACAGCATCGAGATTAAAATCAGGCGCGCCCATTGGTATGTCCTCAACAAGGACAACGACAAGGCTCTTGCCCTATTGCAATCCCTCGAGAAACAGGATCCCTCGGATACCGATGTCGCCTACTCGCTCGGCGTGGTCTATGGCGAAATGGGCAAGAGTGAAAAGGCTGTCAAGTACTACCTCCGCGCGGCGGAGGATGGATGGCAGCTCGGTCGCATCTATGCCAACATCGCCGAAGAGTATTATCGTATGCGGCAGTGGCATCAGGCCATTGAGTATTATCTCAAGGCTTTCCGCACCGACTCCTACGACGAGCAGATGCTCTGCACATACCTTGATACATGCGAGGAGGCTGGACTCTGCGATGAGGCCTACGAGTTTCTCAACCTCTATGTTGGTGAACATCCATATAGCAAAATCGGCTGGTACTGCCTCGGCTGCGTATGCCGCGACCTCTCTCTCTGCGAGCGCGCTGTTGATGCTTTCGAGTATGCTTTGGCAATAGACAAGAACTACATCTCGGCTTATGTCGAGCTCTCATTGGCTTACGAGCAGCAGGACAAGATAGGCGACGCTGCCACAGCACTCACCCGCGCCCTCGACTGTGCACCCGACCGTGGCGAGGTGTTCCGCGCCCTCGGCCAGCTCTTCATGCGCCACGACAATTTCGACACCGCTGCCCTGTACCTCCACAAGGCTCTCGACGAGAACCCCAAGGATGCTGACACTCTTGCCAACCTCGGCCTATGTCAGCTTAGGCTCGACGACGATAATGCTGCCCTCGCCTCTGCCCGCAAGGCAATAGCCATCGACCCGGAGTGCCCCGACGCCCTCCTCTGCATGGCTATGGTCTACGACTGCCGCGATAATGTGGATGCAGCTTCCGATTTTTTCGAGCGCATCATCTCCTCCGACCGCTGTTCCGAACATCACTGCCGCTTCTACACTCTCTTCCTTTTCAGCCACGGCAATTACAACATCGTTGCCGACTTCGCCGAAGAGTCACTTGAGATATATCCGCACGACATCTTCTACAGCACCTATGCAGCAGCAGCCTACTACCACACCAACCGCTATAACCGTCTGCGCCACATCCTGCCCGATGTGCTCCCCAGCCTCCTCCGCGAGCTCTGCCCGGAGATGTGGGACAACCCCCGCGTGGCACCGCTCCTTGAACTGTTACCCGAAGAAAACAACAATAAAAACGCAATGCAATGAAGAAGGCACTTATCCTTTTGTCTTTCCTGTCATTCTTGACATTGAACATATCCGCGCAGGATGCCGCCGGCGTGGCCGAGGCTGTCCGCGGCGACACTGCCTCCACCGGCTGGGTTGCCTCACTGCTCCACTGGTACGACGCCAACATGAACTATCTTGCGGTGGGAGCTCTCATGACTCTCGAGAGTTCCTTTATTCCGTTTCCGTCCGAGGTGGTTATACCTCCGGCTGTTTATGTGGCCTGCAACCCAGAGAGTGCTGGCGGCATGCAGGCATGGCTGGTGGTCCTGGCGGGCACCTTGGGAGCCTTGCTGGGAGCAATAATAAACTACCTGTTATCCATGTGGCTGGGACGCCCAATCATCTATGCCTTCGCACGTGGCAGATTGGGCCGCATGCTTCAGCTCTCCGAAGAGAAATTGGAACGTGCCGAACGCTACTTCAACGACCATGGCGTAGTGTCCACTCTCGTTGGCCGCTTCATACCGGTCATCCGGCAGCTCATATCAATTCCCGCAGGTCTAGCCCGCATGAATATGCTGTCGTTTGCCTTCTTCACCACCCTCGGCGCGCTGGCTTGGAACTGCATCCTTGCACTCCTTGGATGGCTTGCCTATCAGGCTGCCGACCCGACAGTCATCGAGCAGTACAGCCGCCAGCTGAGTGTCATCATCGTCGCTGTGTTTGTGGCAGTGGTGGCGTTTTTGGTTGTGCGCTATATGATTAAACGCCGAAAGAAAAGTAATGCTTAGTTGATAATGGATACGCAGTATATTCGCAATCAGTTTCCTATACTCAACACCGAGGTGCATGGCCACCCGCTGGTGTATCTCGACAATGCAGCCACGACGCAGAAGCCGTTGGCGGTAATTGAAGCGCTCGACGACTATTACCGTCACGGCAATGCCAATATCCATCGCGGTGCCCATCACCTGGCCGCCGAGGCGACGGAGGCTTACGAGAAGGTGCGTCGTCAGGTGCAGGCACTCATAGGTGCCCGCCACCATCACGAGATTGTCTTCACGCGAGGCACCACGGAGAGCATCAACCTCGTGGCGTCGTCGTTTGCAAAGCGTTACTTTAAGGGCGATGACGAGGTCATGGTCTCCGGCATGGAGCATCACAGCAACATCGTGCCGTGGCAGCTGGCAGGCGCCACACTGCGCCCCATCCCCTTCAGCGACGAAGGGATGCTTGACCTCAAGGCCTTCGAGGCTCTCTTCAACGGGCACACAAGGCTTGTGGCTGTATGTCATGCATCGAACACTCTGGGTACCGTCAACCCGATAAAGGAGATTGTCGACATGGCCCACGCCCACGGCGTGCCGGTGCTGGTCGACGGCGCACAGGCGGTGTCGCACATGCGTGTCGATGTGCAGGCGCTGGGGTGCGACTTCTACTGCTTCTCGGGCCACAAAATGTACGGACCGATGGGCGTCGGCGTAATGTACGGACGCGAGGAACTGCTGAACGAGCTGCCGCCATATCAGGGTGGGGGAGAGATGATAAGCGAGGTGACATTTGGGCGCACCACCTACAACGAGCTGCCTTTCAAGTTCGAGGCCGGCACCCCGTCGGTGGGCGACGTCATCGGCCTTGGCAAGGCCATAGAGTTCATGCAGGGTGTGGGTATTGAGAATATCGCCGCACAGGAGGCTGACCTGCTGGCTTATGCCACGCAAAGCCTCGCCGACCTTCCTAGCATACGCTTCTTCGGTAGCGCTCCGCAGAAGACTTCGGTGCTTTCTTTCCTCGTGGGCGACAGCCACCCCTACGATGTGGGTACGCTACTCGATCAGTTTGGTATCGCCGTGCGTACAGGTCACCACTGCACGCAGCCTGTCATGGACCGCTACGGTATACCCGGCACCGTCCGTGCCAGCTTCGCCGTTTATAACACACGCACCGAGGTCGACGCCCTTGTCGCCGCTCTCCGCCGCATAATGCCTATGCTACAGTAGCTATGTTGCAGACTTTACATATTGAAAACTACGCGCTCATCCGCCAGACGGATATCCGTTTTGACGGGGGCTTTGTGGCTATCACCGGTGAAACGGGCGCGGGCAAGAGCATCATGCTCGGAGCCCTTGGCCTGCTGCTTGGCCAGCGTGCCGACACTGCCGTGCTGGCCGAGAAGGAGCGCAAGTGCGTGGTGGAGGCGACCTTCGACATTACGGGACTGGGGCTTGAGCCCCTTTTCGCCGAGGCCGACGTGGACTATGACGACCGTCTGATACTGCGCCGCGAGATACTGCCATCGGCCAAGAGCCGTGCTTTCGTCAACGACACACCGGTGCAGTTGCCGTTCCTCAAACAGTTAGGCACACGTATAATAGACATCCACTCCCAGCACCAGACGCTCACGCTTGCCGACAGCGGCTACCGGCTGGCGCTGCTCGACACGCTCGCCGGCGGCAAGGAGCTTACGGCATATCGCGAGGTTTACCGCGAGTACGCGTCGCTGAAGCGGGAACTGGAGGCGCTGACCGCCACCGAGGCGCAGAACCGCAAGGAACAGGATTACCTGCAGTTCCAGTTCGACGAACTCGACGAGGCTCGCCTGACATCGGACGAGCAACAGGAACTGGAGCAGGAGTCGCAACTGCTCGCGCATGCCGAGGCGGTGCGCGAAGGGTTGGCGACAGCGGCAGCCATGCTCGACGACGACACCGAGCAGGCGGTGCTGGCGCGTCTGCGGCAGGCCAAAAGCGCGCTGGTTCATGTGGCGGACTACCACAAGGAGGCCGCCGAGCTTCTGGCACGCCTTGATTCGGCCCTCATTGAACTTGACGATGTCAACAGCAGCCTGCTTGAGGCTGCCGACGGAATTACTTACAGCCCCGAACGGCAGCAGCAGGTGGACGACCGCCTGGCACTGATATATCGCTTGGAGAAGAAGCATGGTGTGGAGGATGTGGCGGCGCTGATAGCATTGCGCGACGAGTTGGATGTGCGTCTGCAGGCTATCACGACCCTAGATAGCCGCATCGAGGCACTGATGGAACGTGTGGACAAGGCTTTTGCAATAGTGCAGGAGGCTGCCGGTAAGCTTACCAAGTCGCGTCATAAAGCCGGTGAGGCTTTGGCGAAGGGCATACTGCCAATCTTGCATGAGCTGGGTATGCCGGAGGCACGCTTCAGCGTTGAGCTGACGGCCACGGCCACATACGGCGCTCAAGGTCATGATGCGGTGGCGTTCCTGTTCAATGCCAACAAGGGCGGCGAACTGCGCGATCTGGCCAAGGTGGCGTCGGGCGGCGAGTTGTCTCGCTTGATGTTGGCTATAAAGAGCATGCATACTTCGCGCATGCTGCTGCCGACGATAATATTCGATGAGATTGACACTGGTGTCTCGGGCGACATCGCAGGCGCAGTGGGGCGTATCATGTGCCGCATGGCGGAGCGGATGCAGGTGGTGGCCATAACCCATCTGCCGCAGATTGCCGCCAAGGCGGGACAGCACCTGAAGGTGTACAAGGAGACCGGCGGCGAGCGTACCATATCATGCATAAGGGAGTTGTCTGCCGATGAACGTATAACAGAGGTCGCCGTGATGCTCAGCAGCGAACCGCCGACGGCGGCGGCGCTGCAGACGGCAAAGGAACTGATGGCATGAAGTATTATCTGGTGGGATATATGTATAGTGGTAAAACCACATTCGGACGGCATCTTGCCGCTGAGCGTGGCATGGAGTTTCTGGATCTGGACCGGGCCTTTGAGGAGCGTTACCACTATACTGTGCCACGCTTCTTCGCACAGTTTGGCGAGGAGGCTTTCCGCAAGCTGGAGACAAAGATGTTGCATGATACGGCCTCACTTGACAATGTTGTTATAGCTACCGGCGGCGGAACGCCGTGCTACAATGGCAACATGGACTTTATCTTGGCCAACGGGACAGCCGTGTATCTGCAGATGGGTGTTGACGATTTGGCTCAGCGTGCCTTGCATAGCCGTAACCCACGCCCGCTGATGCATGGCCTCACTCCCGACGAGGTGCGCGCCAAGATTGAGGCGCAAATGAAAGAGCGCGAAGGTTTCTACCTCCGCGCCCATGTCATACTTGACGGGATTGACCCGCAGCTTTAATAAGCAAATGCCGACCCTCCAAGGAATTCGCGCATGATGCTGTTGTAGGGTATGAATTTGTCATCTACCGGCAGCAGAAGCTCCGAGAAGTCCAGCAACTGGCGTGCAATGGAGTATTCCGAACAGTCTTCCGGTACTTGCTTGAGCAGAGGCTCGGCGTAGCGTTTCAAGACGCCAAGTTCATAGAGCAGGGCGCTGTTGAACATCACATTGGCGTTCTCTTGATAGGGGAAGATGTGCTTGCGCTCGCCACGCACAACCTCAGGCCAGCGCCTGATTGTCTCGTAGGCATTCCATCCACGGAAGTTGTTGTCGCGCACTATGCGGCGCACCAGGCGGTTGTCGGTGCCGTGTATGATGTTCTGGTCGTCAATCGAGAGTTGTGTCAATGCGCTGACGTACACCTTGAATTTCAGTGCCTCGTCAATCTGTGCAGTAAGCTTTGGGTTAAGGGCGTGAATACCTTCCACTACGAGGATGCTGCGGGGCCCTAATTTGAGGGTTTTTCCGCTGTAGTATGGCTCGCCTTTTATAAAGTCGAAGGTGGGTATCTTCACCTCTTCGCCTCGGAAGAGGGCAAGCAGTTGTTCGTTCAATAGCGGAATGTCAAGGGCATCGATGCTCTCGAAGTCATATTCACCGTTTGGTAGCTTAGGAGTGCGTTCGCGTTCCATAAAGTAGTCGTCAAGCGACAGCTGGCATACGTCGTAGCCCAGCACGCTCAGTTGTACGCTCAAACGGCGGCACGATGTGGTTTTGCCGGAACTGGAGGGTCCTGCAAGCAACACCATGCGTGCGCCGCTTTGGCGTACTTGGTCGGCTATTTCGGCGTATTTCTTCTCATGCAGTGCTTCGGCAAGCAGTATCAGTTGCTGCCCACCGCCATTGTAGACTATTCGGTTGTAGTCGGCGATGGTCGACATGTGCATCAAGTCAACCCATTGGTGGTGCTCGCGGAAGATGGAGAAGAGCTTCGGTGTTTCGGAGTAGAGCGACAGTTTGTCGGGGTGTTCGGGGTCGGCACACTGCAGCATGTAGCCTTCCTCAAAGATTCTGAAGTCCCAGCACTGTATGCAACCTGTCGAAGGCGCCAGTTTGCCGCTTATCTTATGCACGGTGCCGTCAAGGAAGTTCATCTCAATATACAGCTGCCTCAAGTGCTCCAGAAGATAGAGTGTCTTTGGTATACGTTCGTTACGGACAAGCTCGATGGCATCGCTTAGCAGCATAGTGCGGCATACAAAGGGTATATCGGCCTCTTGTATGGCTATCATGCGCTCGCGCACGGTGCTGCACACTTCCATCTGGTCCGGTAGGTTCTCGCCCTCGATACGGCAGTAAAAGCCGTTCTGCAGCGAGTGGTCTATGTGAAGCTCTGCCTCCGGATAACAGTCTCTCACTGCTTTGTAAAGCATGAAGTGCAGTGAGTTGCGGTAAAGGCGGAAACCCTGCCTGTCGGTGATGTTGAGCAGGCGTATTGTCTTGGGGTTGTATATGCGGTACTGCAGCGGCTCAACTTTGTTGTTGACCAATGCGCCCAGTATCGGCCACGGCGCCTTGCCATCCTTGGCCATAACGGCTTTGGTGTATTCCTCGGCCAGTTCTGCCACCTTTGTGCCTTGTGGCACCATCTTGCGCTCGCCAGTATTGGCTAATACAATCTCGACTTTCTCCACTTGTCTTGAACTTCTTAAACCTCTTAAACTTCTTGAACTCCTCACCCGGCCATCGTTTCTTCAATCTCTTTGACGGTCTTGGGTATCGGCTTGCCAAGCACGCGCGAGCCGGTCTCGGTCACAAGTATGTCATCTTCTATGCGGATGCCGCCAAAGTCTTTCCATTTTTCAAGCTCGTCGAAGTTCACGAAGTCCTTGCATGTGCCTTCGGCGTTCCATTTGTCTATGAGCGCTGGTATGAAGTAGCATCCGGGCTCGTCGGTGATGACAAAGCCGGGCTCCAGTTTGCGGCCGCAACGGAGGCTTCCAAGACCGAACTGCTCGCTCGGGCGGGTCTCGTCGTCGTAGCCCACGTTTATCTGGCCGTAGTTCTCCATGTCGTGCACGTCGAGACCCATCATGTGGCCCAGACCGTGGGGCATCAGCAGGCTGTGTGCGCCGTTGGCCACGATGTCGTCTACCGAGCCTTTCAGTATGCCGAGTCCTTTGTAGCCTTCGGCAAGCACGCGGCTGGCGGCTTGGTGTACCTCTTTGTAGGTGATGCCAGGACGCGTGACGCGCTGCGCCTCAAGGTTGGCGTTGAGCACAATCTCGTAGATGGCTTTCTGCCTCTCGTTGAACTTGCCGCCCACGGGCACCGTTCTTGTGATGTCGGAGCAGTAGTTCATCGGGGTCTCACATCCGGCATCCATCACCAGCATGCGCCCCACCTCCAGCTTGTTGTTGTGGCCGTGGTTGTGCAGGGTCTCACCGTGCACGGTCATGATGATGGGGAAACTCACAGGACCGTTGCCTTTCCAGGCCTCACCTTCCATGAAGCCAGCCAGTTCATACTCGTAACGACCCGGCATGGCCAGTTTCATAGCGCCAACATGCATGTTGTAGGCCGTGGCTATGGCCTTCTCAATCTCTTCAATCTCTTCTGCACTCTTGATGCTGCGCTGCTTCACGCAAGCCAGTATCAACTCCAGCGACGCATGACGGTCTACCGACGAGTTGCCCATACCCAGCCAGTCGCCAAGGTCGGCGCGTATGTCGGCACGGTACGGCGGCAGGTACAGCGGCATCGGCGAGCCCGTGGTTGGTGACTTCATGGCCGATATCATATCGCGCAGTTTCTTCAGCGGTGCAGTGTTCTCCACGCCTACGCTGGCGGCCAGCTCCGCAACACTCGGTAGCGGACCGGTCCAGATGATGTCGTCGATGTCATAGTCGTCGGCGAAGATATAGTCTTTGCCGCTC
>Ga0310690_10006241_pt1 | contig 15750 bp, 21 predicted proteins | sample AusTroGonzalo_MG_2_FD_207661 | JGI IMG/M metagenome (GOLD analysis project Ga0310690, IMG submission 207661) | Bovine rumen microbial communities from tropical cattle in Woodstock, Queensland, Australia - Gonzalo_04 (v2) (version 2) | ecosystem: Host-associated > Mammals > Digestive system >... | reverse complement strand
AGGAAGCCAAAGCAAAGTTGCGGTAGCCCTCAAAAAGCGTGGCGGAATATTTACAAACGGTTTTTGGAAGAACATCCCCCAGTATTCTGCGGGAACACTTAACGCAGGCTCTATGTTTATAGCGGGCGAAGCGGGTGCGGAACTTGTAGGAAACGTAGGTGGAAGAACCGAAGTCCTCAATCAATCGCAAATCGCACAAGCAATGGCATCGAGTATGATGCAAGCCAACGCATCACAAAACGCCATACTGCAAGAACAGAACAGCCTATTAAGACAACTCTTGCAGAAAGATACAAATGTTACCGCAATACTTTCTACATCTTCACTTATTGAGGGTGCGAACAGGCAAAATAAGAGGACGGGAAGAACCGTAATACCAGTAGGAGTATAAAATGGCAGACTTTAACCCAATCAAAAGAATAAAAAAGGGGAACACATGGATTACAGTTCCCATTCCTTGTGCGTACAACTATGTGCTTGAAGATGTTTCCGAACCCGATGCGGGGCGCACGGAAGATGCAGTAATGCACAAAAAGAGAATAGGCAGAGTTCGTGCTTTGGAGTTGGAATGGTGGAACATTCCAACTTCCAAAGTATCTCAAATCTTGCAAGCGTTTGATAACGAGTATTATCAAGTCGAATTTTGGGATGCACTTACAGGAACATGGGTAACAAGCACGTTCTATACAGGCAACAGAACAACGCCTATGTATAGCGGTATTCTTGATATATGGAGCAATATAAAGTTCAAGATTATTGAAAGGAGTACGTTCTAATGAACATTTCGATAAACGTAGTTCCTATTAGCGGAAGTCAGTTTACAATTACGCAAGCGCAGATAGTACAGGGTTCGTTTACAATAGACAGGACAAGCACCTCGGGAAACAACCTTGAAATAGGAAGCACAACGGCAAGCGAGTGTACTTTTGCGCTCAATAATGTAAATGGCGATTTTAATAACAGGGCATTTGAGGGAGCAACACTATCCGTAACTGTAGATGGTTCGAGTTACGGAGTTTTCTATGTGGATGATGTATCGAGGATAAATACCACGATAAACATTGTGGCTCTTGATGGGCTTGTTAAGTTTGACAATTCTGCTAACAAGACGGCTTTTGGTACGAACAGAACGCCTCTGCAAGTTCTTACAACTTGTTGTAGCCAATGCGGAATTACTCTCGGCACAACAACCGATATGCTAAACACCAATGCGAAAATCAATATTGGCGCAATCAGCGAGGATATAACCTATCGAGATATTATTTCGTGGGTAGGCGAACTAACAGCGACTAACGCATATATGAGCGACACGGGAACTCTTTGTATGGGATGGTATAAAAGCACATCGTCTTTTGCGCTCACACCGAGCAACCGCACATCGTCCAATATGCAAGGGTATGCAGTTCTTGTTACGGGCGTAAAGATTATAGATGGAGAAACGACCTATATAAGCGGTAGCGAAGAATACCCTATCGTGATTGAGAGCAACCCAATAATCGAGCAAGACGATGTTGCGGAAGTAATGACAGCCATCGCAACAAGGCTTGTTGGCTTTGCGTATCAGCCGTTTACTGCAACGGTTCTTTCGAGTGCAGAGGCTATTGCTTTAAGACCGATGGATGCGGTTACTTACGAAAAGGACGGAACGACATATAACACAATAATTACGAACACTCTTTTTGGGCTGAACAGAGATATTTCGCTTGCGAGCAAAGGCGACAGCATTTTTTCTAAAGGCTACGCAAAACTCACAAAGGCGCAAATGACAGCACTTCAAAGTTTGCAACAGCAGACCGAACTTGCGACACAAGAACTGCAAGAGCAGATTGACGAGTTAAAAATAGGCGGTACAAACATTCTGCGTGGCACAAAAGAAATGCTACTTAACGCAAATAGCGGTTCGTGGAAATACGGAGCGTGGTATAAGAGCGGAACTGGAGCAATAGAAACAGTTACGCTCACCGACAGCCCAGTTGCAGGCGTTACCAAAGGCATAAAACTAACGCAAACCTCTGTTAGCAACGAGTTGGGTTTTGCACAAGGCTCAATACCGTTCACAAGCGAACAAGTAACGTTTAGTGTTTGGGTTAAGGGTAGCGTTGGAACTAAATTAAGGTTGCAAGCGTGGTGGAAGTCTGGCGCAACCGAAGTTTACAACACAACGTTAGATACTAACGAGTGGGTTAAACTTTCATATACTCCGACAATGCTACCTCCAAATGAAAGCGTTGCAGGCGGTTATGTGTATATAGAGAACGGACAAACAGAACTCAAAGAACTTCTTGTATGCGCACCGAAAATAGAGTACGGAAACCAAGCAACTGACTGGTCGGCTTCTCCGTTTGACAATACAGATTTAGGCGACGGCAGAAATATGTTGTTAAAGTCTGATGTTCCGCTCGAAAGCACCGCTTACTTTTTGAAATCGTGGAACTTTGGCGACGTAAAACCTATAGAGAACGAAGTTTATACGATACAAATTAAAGGACATTTGAGTACAGATAAGCAAGCGTTCTTGCTGTATAACACAACGGGAAGTGGTAGCGGTCAAAGGGTGTTGGGTGGCGGTTACAGAAATGCTAACAACGCATCTTCTCCGTCGTGGATAACAGAGGACTGTTACGACGAGCAGACTGGTATTTACACAGCCAAGTTAGTTGCGGTTGTTGGAACGCAAGCGAACACATCTTTGCGTATATATGCTTATCCAAATGCAACATCGACAGACCCAAACATTATAGAATGGATAAAACTCGAAAGAGGAACAACCCCTACTGGGTGGTCGCCCGCTCCCGAAGATATAGCAGACGATTTTACTGCGCTTACTAATTATATAAACAGCGAAATAAGTACAATAGAAACGCAGATAGACGGGAAGATAGAAACTTTCTACCAAACAACCGACCCAAGTACATCGTGGACGGCAGAGCAGAAAACAGAGCATACGGGCGACATTTGGCAGAATAGTTCCACGGGCAAAACGTATAGGTGGAACGGTTCTACATGGCAAGAAATGACGACTATGCCACCGAGCGCAGTTATAGACACGATTGACGGTAAAGCGCAAGTTTTTATCAATCAACCAACGCCACCTTATAGCGTTGGGGATTTGTGGTTTAATTCTGCAAGTTCCGATATTATGACTTGCGTAACGGCAAGAGCGAGCGGAAGTTATACCGCAAATGATTGGAAGAAAAGAAACAAGTATACAGACGATACTGCACTAAATACTTTCATTAGCGGTACTTATGCCATGGACAAAACAAATCTTCAAACGCAGATAGACGGCAAAGCGGAAACGTGGTATCAATCTACCGACCCGAGTTCGGCATGGACTACCGCAACCCTTAAACAACAGCACACGGGCGATTTGTGGTATAACACATCAAATAATACAACGTGGTATTATAACGGTACTTCGTGGCAACAGCAGAACATCCCGACAGCCGTGTTTGACGAAATAGATGGCAAGGCGCAGATTTTCACATCGCAACCAACAGTACCTTATCACGTTGGCGACTTGTGGTTTAATTCTGCAAGCGATGAAATACTTACTTGTATGACCGCAAGGACAAGCGGAAGTTATACTGCGAGCGATTGGGTAAAGAGAAACAAATACACCGATGATACTGCGGTAGAAAATCTTGAGATTGGCGGAAGAAACTATTACATCATAAACAGTTCTATTGAGGGTTACATGAACGCCTCGGGAACAATAGTCAATCCGAGTGCAACCAACAAAGAACGGACAAGCGATTTTATAGCCGTAGCAGAGGGAGAAAAGATAACAATTCAATCGTGGGCTACGGTAACATCAAGCCAACAGTTATGGCTTGCATATATCTTTTATAAGGGAGATAAGACTACGCTTGTGGGAAGCCGAGTTGCTAAATACTCTACGGCAGGCGTTGGATATTTGGCTTACGAGGATGTGGAAGTTCCCGCAGAAGCAGAATATATAAGATGTTCCGCACGTTTCTTTAATGACGGTAAGTTAAAAATCGAAAAAGGAAGTAAGCCTACGGATTGGTCGCCCGCTCCCGAGGACACGCAAGGCGAAATAGACACGCTTACAACCACAACAAATACGCTTACAACCACAACCAATGCACTTACGCAGACAACACAAAGTCTGCAAGAGCAGATAAACAACCTTGACATAGGTGGCGTAAATCTTCTGCTCGATACCAACGCATCGAGTTTAAGTAAGGTGTACGCAGATGTGAACAGATATTGGAGCGACAGCGGTCAAGCAAGCAACATACCTTTCGAGTTTGTTGAAATAGACAATCCACCGCAACCGAATATCAAATACGGCATAAAAGGTACAGTTGCGACAACGACAACAGGGCGTAGAGGACTAACCTTTTATAGCAGTTCGACAACTGTTGTAGGCATACCTTTTCAAGAGAACCAAGCCTACACTATATCTTGTTATGTAAAACTAATAAGTGGCACAAAAGCAAAAATGAGCCTACTTGCTAACAAGGGTACTTCTACTAATACAGAAGTAAACAATCAAGAAATAGAGGGTAGTGGTTGGCAGAGAATAGAAGCCTCATTTACGGCGACAGGAACATCAAGCACAACCGCAAACGGCAGAGTATACTTTGGCATAAGAGGAACTTATCAATGCGAGGTTCTTATGTGTGGTTTCCAACTTGAAAAAGGCGAATACGCCACAACGTACAATCGTCCATTTGAGGGAGAATTGGCTGTGCAACAATTAGAAAACTATTTTTGGCACGATAGCGCAGGTGCGCACGTTACATCTGTAGAGGGCGATGCAACAACGGGATATAACACGCTTATCGGTTCTACCGCAATGGATATAAGGGATGGCGTAACCTCGCTAGCGAGTTTCGGTTCAACGACAAGAATAGGAACTGCGAGCGGAAGAAATATGCTCATATCTCCCACCGCATTAGAGGCGAGGACAGGAACTACCGTTGACGCAAGTTTCGGTGCAACAACCATTATCGGCAGAACAGGAACAGACGACTACAACACCTATATAGACAGTTCATCATTGCAGTTGCGCAAAGGTACTGTGCCTTACGTTGAATTGGACGGGTATGACAGAGAGGTTGCCATAGGCGACATGGACTTCTACAGAACCCGTGTAGGCGTTGGAATGGTTGTTGTTGAGGGCGGAGAAAACACGACCTATGTTCCGCCCGTTCCCGAAGCACCCCAAAGGATAGCAGACCAAATAGCACGACTTGAAGGGCATAGAACGGATAGCGGAAGCGGAGCAAGTGCAACATCGCATATGTACGGCAATCTCATGTTAGCGAGAGGCGGATATATGCTTTCTTGTCGACACGGGTGGACTGGCACAACAACTTATACCTCGGACTATGTAGAGGTTGAAGAATATATAGGCGGAAGCACAGGTGTCGCCAACCCAAGCAAATTAACGGCTTACGGTGGTGGCAATAATAAATTTATTTATACTGACGCAACAAGTGGCATAGGCATATATGCCAAAGACCCTAAAATATGGACGGTTCAACCAACATTCTCAATAGATTGGAGCGGAAATGTTACCGCAAATAACGTAAAAACACCGCTTAAAGTTGATAACGGAACGTGGAACAGTACATATATAGCCGATACTCGTGGGCATGAAAACTTAATTTGTAACGGCATTTACTATTGCAATATGTGGTTCAAAATCAAGCAAGCCCTACCCGCAGGCACTACTATTTACACAAAAGAAAATGGCGCAGGCACAAAAAGTTTTAAGCGTGGTTATTATCCTATTGTTGCGGGAGATGGCACAATAGTAGGGCGAATGGAGAGTAGTAACGGTGCGTGGACTTTGAAAACAGCACTTGCGCTTTCGTCCGCATCATACCCGAGCCAATATTACTACGTTGCTTTTGCACGCCCACTCGCAGAGTAAATATAGTTGCAACAGTAAAAAAATGGGTTTATAATCAAATAAAGGAGATTGGAATTATGAGAATGAGTAACAAGACCTTTGACACAATCCGCTTTGTAGCCGAGATTGTAGGCTATGTAATCACTTGTGCCGTGTCAATCAGCGGTATTCTTGGGTGGCAGTATGACAGCCAAGCAAATCTAATTGCGGGAGCGGTTATGACTTGTATTGGTGCGATAGTTATTGCATCGAGAAAGTATTTCAATGGCACGACAGAGGACGAAGAAGAGGTGCAAAATGACATTACAGCAATGGATAACTAATGTTGTTATGCCCATCGTTCTTTGTATTGCGGGCGCAATGATGGGCTACATCGTTTGGCTCTTGCAACAGCAACGCACCGAAAACAAAGAAGTGCGAAAGGCAACGCAAGAGGAACTAGAAGCAATCAAACAGGGCGTAAAACTCATATTAAGACGAGATATTATAAGCGAACACGCCAAGTATGTGATTGATGAAGAAGCAATGCCCCCCATGGTTTACGACAATCTGTGCGAGGAATATGAGGCGTATAAATGCCTCGGAGGAAACGGCATGGTAAAGAAACTCATGGAAGATTTGGCAAACGCTCGCATGGGAAAGGCGGGTGGAAAATAATGGCAGGAGTTGGAAGAGGCACTACCCCTACTAATACTTTCACGGTGGATGTAGACTTGCGTGATGCGGAAGTGTTATGGCTCACTTATAAGCAGAACTCAAAGATAGTCATTCAAAAAGAAAAAGAGGATTTAGAGATAGACGAAACAGAAGTAAGGGTTTATCTCACACAAGAAGAAACGCTTGCCCTCAAAGATAGCGTAGGTGTGCGTATTCAGTTCCGTGCGAGATACGCAGATGGCAACGCCATTAAGAGCAATATCATGCAAGCGTCCGTTGAAGAAATACTTAAAGATGGTGTTATCTAATGGCTTCATTCAATGCAAAATTTACAAATGAAGATACATTCAAGGCTTCTTTCAAAAGTAGTGGCAATATGGGCGCAAGTTTTGGTAATGTTCAAGTTGTAGAAACTGGCGACTATGACAAACTTGCTAATAAGCCCATTCATCAAGATACTACGGAAGCGTGGAACTCACAGCCCACCCTTATAGCAAAGGCGGGCAATTTGTACTTCTATACAGATTATAAAACTGTAGGAGGGCAAAACATAGCGGGTGTTAAGGTGGGCGATGGTACATCGTTTTTGATAGACTTGCCGTTTATGGACGCACAGTTCCAAGAGCATATTGCCGACAACATAAGGCACATAACACAGGAAGAAAGAGAATTTTGGAACAGCAAAAACCGAGCAGTTATAACAGGCGAAACATTGGTTTTAACCGAGTTGTAGAAAGGAAAAAGACATGGCAGATATTTCTCAAATCACACTACCAAGTGGTACTACTTACAACCTCAAAGATACGGTTGCAAGACAATCTGCATCGGGAGGCATTAAGTTAGTTGGTACAACAACCACGGCTCTTACAGACGAGGCAACCACAAACCCGATTACAGTAAACGGAGAAAGTTATACAGCAGTAAGTCAAGATGCTGTATTCTACGGCAAACAGGAATTTGTTTTCGATGGAACTATGTGGCACGAGTTTGGCGACATGAGTGGACTTGGCGACCTTGCTCTTAAAGATAGCGCAAGCGGTTCTTTCACGCCCTCGGGTACAGTTTCACAGCCTACCATTAGCGTAGGCACAGCGGGAAGCACAGGAACATTTGCAACAGCAATCGAAACTTCCGCACCGAGCGCAACAGCACCGTCCAACCCGATTACTTATTATAGCGTACAGAACGAGGTTCTTTCGTTGTATCAAATCGGTTATTCAACAGACAGCGCAAAAACAAGCGATGCGAGTTATGAGGCTAGTGCGCCTACCTTTACAGGAACAGCGGGAACAGTAACCGTAGAGTAAGGGGGTGTCTGCAATGGCAGATATTAAGCAAATTCAGACACCCGATGGTACGTTGCATGATTTGCGTGATGCAAGTGTATTAGACCAAATATTAGGCATTGCCAACCCAAACAAAAGCATAACCTTTAATTCCGACCATCTGCTTGAAGTAGGAGGAAGAATAGGACAGTTTGCCGAAACGACAGGTCTATTTGCCCCCGATAACAGAGAGCCAAGATATGTCAATGATTATTCCTTACTTCTCACGGATGCACTTGGAATGGATATGCAAGCCAACAGAGCATTGGCAATCATATCGGGAATGTCGATAACCGTGCGAAGCGCAGAACCTAACACAACGGTCTACTATGCGGAGAACACATACAACAACAGAATACTGGCGAAAGTATGTGAGGGTGGTTACGTTTCCAAAGACGAGGCGACTTCAAAGGTAGAAATGACAATACCCGTTGAGAGTGTACTCATAAACGGGGCTACGTTCTATCCCGACAGTTCCCCCGATGACCCGAACAACCCGATTGTTATAACGTTAGCAGAAACCGCAAACCCCGACACCACGATAACTCAACTTCGTATGTTCGGTACTATGACAAGTTATGCGAGCGCACACATAGGAAACGGTGTTACTTCTCTTGGTAGCGGTGGAAGAAGTTTGATGCTTGGCGGTGGTATAACCAAAAATGGCGGTAATGACCATTGTATGGTAGGGCAGTACCTATATGCAACGGGCAATGGTAATACCTTGCTTGGAAGATACATCATCGCACGAAAAAACAGAGGCTTTTTCACGGGTACTGGACACGATGGAACAAACGCAAGAGCCGAAGCAGTAGCGGTTATGGGGCAATACTCTCTTATAACCCCCAAAACGCTTTTTGCACTTGGCAACGGCACAAACGCAACAAATAGGAGCAACGCTTTCGAGATTGCCGAGAACGATACGAAAATTAGCAACATTGTTGCAACAGCGAAACAGATTGAGTTCGACTATGGCGATTACGATAACCTTGCACCCGCTCTTGTGGCAAGTAACTGGGGAGCAAATGCCAACTGGTCTTTTGCCGATGAAGTGTTGACAATCAACAGCACAGCGAGTGCGTTAAACTGCACCGCAGTAAAAGCCAAGTTTATGCCCGTAACAGAGGGCGAAACCCTAACTGTTAGCCTCGATGTAAAAAAGGCAAACGCAGACGGAACAATCGGAAATCTGCAAGTGATTATGCTGAAAACCAATGCAGAGGGAACTACGCAGACGGGAACGTACACGGTTGTTACAAAGACATCGGCAGACTTCACAACCGATTGGGTTACAGTAACCGCAACGTGGACTGTTCCAAGTGGGGTTGAGTATTTCTTGCCACGAATTACAAGAGTTAAGGGAACTGCATCGACAGGGCAGAATTACCAAATAAGAAACCTTGTTATTGGACGACCAATGGATAAGGGAATAATAATGCACAGCCCGAACGGAACGAGATACAAGTTAGTTGTTGACGACACGGGCAATATTAGCACGGTAGCGGTATAGGAGGAAGCATGGAGAAGAATAAGAAACAAACCGAAGTGCCGAAAGACGAGTTTGCAAAGGCTTGCATTGATGACGGCATCGAAATAAAGACCAAAGAGAAAACACCTAAAGGCATAGGCGCACCATTTACGCCCATGCTTTCTGCACCCTCCACAACCGACAAAAACTGGATATACTACCAAGATGGTGGATATAACTATTGCATAAGAATTAAAGGCAATAGTTGCCTCCCTAATTGCGTAGGTTTCTGTTGGGGAAGAGCAAGAGGGTTGCTAGGCAAGAAGCCTACGCTATCCCGAGCCAATGCAGAAATGTGGTATAAGTATACTGCGGATGGTTACAAGAGAGGACAAACCCCGAAACTTGGGGCTATCGCTTGTTGGAGTAAGGGCGTTGTTGGCAATGGCAACGATGGCGCAGGACACGTTGCGTCCGTTGAGAAAATCGCCCCCGATGGAACTATCACTTGTTCCAATAGTGATTATGGCGGAAGAAGATTTTATCTTTCTGTTCATAAGCCCCCGTACAAAATCACGGGCTTTAAGTTTCAAGGCTTTATATACCTCCCTATAACCTTTGATGAAAAAACGGATTATAAGGATGTAAAAGCGGGAACGGTTTATACCGTTAAGAAAGGCGACACCCTTTCTGCGATAGCAAGCGAATACGGAACGACAGTTGCGAACCTCGTCAAACTTAACGGAATAAAAAACGCAAACTTGATTGAAGTAGGACAAAAAATCGTAATCAAGCCCGCAGAAGTAGTCAGTAACAAAAAGACCGTAGAGCAAATCGCAAAAGAGGTCTATGAGGGTAAGTGGGGCAACGACCCCGCACGTTCTATCGCACTTCGCAACGCAGGGTACAACCCATCCGAAGTACAGGCGAAAGTAGACGAAATGTACTATAAGAATGTGTACTATACCGTTAAGAAAGGCGACACCCTTTCTGCGATAGCCAAGAAATACGGAACAACGGTTGACAAACTTGTTAAACTAAATGGTATCAAGAACAAAAACCTTATATCCATAGGACAGATTTTGAGGGTGAAATAATGATAGACGAAAACATGAAAGAAGTCGTATCATATCTTGTGTATGAGAGCAGTCAAACAAGGCTCGACAGAATTATAACAAGGCTTGTTGTAGCCCTTGTTATATCTGTAGTGCTATTGTTTATAAGCAACGGACTTTGGCTTTGGGCGTGGTCGCAGTACGATTATTCAAGCGAAACCATAAGTCAAGACGGCAGGGGCATCAACATTGTTGGCGATGGGAACGAGGTTCAAGACGATGGGGCAGACAATTAAAAGGCGCAAACGCAGAAAGAAAAACAGAAAATCCAAAGGGACGAGGAAGAGAAAGTGATAGACTTCGGAAACCTCACACGCCCCGAGGTTGAAGAGTTAATTGACCTTTGGATTTTCAATGAAAGACACCGTGAAATACTAAAGCGTAGATTGTTAGACGGTGTATGCTATGAGCCTTTAGCGGAAGAGTTCGATTTATCCGTCAGCCAAATAAAAAACATAATACGAGTAGGACAAAACAAACTATTTAGCAAATAACTGTTTCTTTGCAGTTGTTTATATGTGCTCCTTTCAGAAGAAACCGCTTTCGCAAAGCGGTTTTTTCTTTGTCTAAAAACTGTCCGAAAGTTGTCTTAAAGTTGTCCGAAAGTTGTCTTTAATAAGATGCGCCCAAAACATATAATTTTCGCAAGAGGTGGCAATAATGTTCATTGAAGCAAACAAGATGGGCAATATCTCCAATAGTAACCATTGGTAGCAACCCCCTTGCGACACGCATTGCTTATGTTGTGCTTTTCAATGCCAAGCAACAAACTTGCGATATTGGCAGAGCGGTATATAGCAATCACCATGCCATCAAGTGTTAGTTGTTGCACTCGCCTACTGCGAGCATCTGCAATTCTGACTTTGGCAGTTCCATAATTATTGTTGTACGAAGCAGTACACCACTCTAAATTGTCAACACGGTTATTGAGGCGATTTTCGTCCTTGTGATTGATTTGGGGGTAGTTATGGGGATTGTCAAGAAAGGCTACTGCGACAAGACGGTGAACTAAAAACTTTTTTCTGCCCTTGTCCGAATACAGGGTAACTTGGTAGTAACCACTGCTTGAAATCGTAGGGTTTAGCAAATACTCTTTTTGCTTATGGTGCTTGTGCCCTTGCCGAAAACTTTTAATTTTGCCCAAGTTGCTTACTTGGTATAGCCCAACATAATCGGGGATGTCTTTCCATATTTCTTTCATACTGCCTCCTTGTGAACGGTTATTTCTAATAACCATAATACTACAAGCGAGAACGAAAGTAAAGGAGATTATATGTTTATTGAGGCGAATAAAAATCCGCACGGCAAATTAGTAGGCGATTGCGTAATCCGTGCAATATCACTTGCAACAGAAAAGGATTGGGAAAAGACCTATGTAGAGGTTGCCATACAAGGCTTTCTAATGGGCGATATGCCATCTTCCAACAGCGTATGGGGTGCTTATCTCCAAGATAATGGCTTTACAAAGGAAGTGTGCAAATGGTGTGGCTCGGTGCGAGATTTTTGCAAGAGCCACCCCCTCGGCACATACATTCTTGCTACTGGCTCTCACGTTGTAGCAATCATTGATGGTGATTACTACGATACATGGGATAGTGGCGATGAGTACCCCGTGTTTTATTTCAAAAAGGAGGAATAAAAAATGGCATATCCAAATTATCCAAACTATTTTGCACCACCACAGCAGAGCATCCTTTGGGTGCAAGGTATCGAGGGCGCAAAGGCATATCCAGTAGGGGCGGGCAATAGCGTTCTCCTTATGGATAGCGACAACCAATCAATGTATATCAAATCGGCAGACCAAGCGGGAGTACCATCGCTACGCATCTTTGAGTACACCGAAATTACAGGCAAGAAAGAAGAAACACCAAAGATAGATACAAGTAACTTCGTTACAAGAGAAGAACTTGAAGAGGCTCTTGCAAAGTTAAAGTCAAAGAAGAAGAAACTGATAGAGGTAGAGGACGATGAATAATCTGTATCAAGAACTGAATAAGAATAGTATCATTGCTCAATTTGAGCAGTTTAAGAAAAACTTTAGTGGCGACCCGAAGCAAGAAGTACAGAAACTTCTTGATAGCGGAAGAATGTCACAGCAAACATTCGACAGACTTTCTGCAATCGCAACACAATTACAATCAATGCTTAAATAGTTAGAAATCTTGCAAGGTTCTATATAAGTTATCACTAATTACCAAAGGAGTTTATTATGTCTTTAACAAACAACAATGATATGGTAATGCCTGTTGCCCCAATGTACGGAAACGGTGGAAACGGTTTCGGTTGGGGTGGAGATGGCGGTGCATTTTGGCTATTGGTACTCTTCCTTTTTGCCTTTAACGGTGGTTGGGGAAACGGTTTTGGTGGCAACGGAATGATGCCATTTGCCGTGAACAACGATGTGCAGAGGGGCTTCGACCAGTCGGCTATTATGAACGGCATTACTGGGCTTACCTCCGCGGTGGCAAACGGATTTGCTAATGCAGAGATTAGCAGAGCAAACACCAACACAAACACATTGCAGAGCATTTGGGGCGTACAATCCGCACTTCAGAACTGTTGCTGTGAAAACAGAGCGGGACTTGCCGACCTCAAATATACTGTGGCAACTGAAAACTGTGCTGACAGACAAGTTGTAAGCGATGGTATTAGAGATGTTATTGCTTCCAATTTAGAGCAGACAAACGCCATTCTGTCAAAACTTTCACAGTTGGAACTTGATGCAAAGAACGATAAGATTGCTGACCTTGAAAGGCAGTTGACAATGGCTAATCTTTCCGCATCACAGATTGCACAGACAGCAGAAATACAGAAAGGGCAGATTGCGGAAATTGATGCTATGTATCAAAGACTAAAAGATTGCCCCGTTCCAACAATGCCAGTTTACGGTATGACACCGATATTTTCTTGCAATAACGGTGGATGCGGTTGCGGTGGCACATTTTAACTAAATAACACGATAGAATATATAGCAGAAAGGAGATTAAAATGGCTGAATTCGTTTTTAATAGCAGTCAAACAGTAGCCCTAAACAGCCCTCTTTTGTTTAATGCTTCTATCCCTTGTCGCAAAGGTTACATATACCATGATGATGAAAGTGGGATTTTTATTCTGCGTGGCATAACTAACGGATGCAATACTTTCGCAAGGTATCAAGTTACCTATAACGGAAACATTGCAGTTCCAGAGGGCGGTGAGGTAACACCCATCGCCCTTGCGATAACCGAGAACGGTGAGCCACGACTTACGAGCCTTGCCATCTTTACGCCACAGGCGGTAGAAGAGTTTGGCAACGTAACAAGCACGGCAATCATTACTGTACCGAAAGGTTGTTGCTTCACAGTATCGGTAAGATATGTTGACGCTACAACAGGCGACCCCGCAGTTACACCAACCCCGACAATCGAGGTAGAGAACTCAAACATTGTTATTAACAGAATTGCTTAATGGAGGTAGTTATGGAACACATGGAAAAATTAAGAGATATGCTTTGCGAGGAATTGGAACACATGACCGAGCAGGGCGAAATCACAACGGGTTCTCTTGAAATCATTGACAAACTCACCCATTCTATTAAGAGCATTGACACGATAATCGCAATGGAAGAGGCGGGTTACAGCAACGATTACAGAACACGTTATGATGGCAGTTACAATGATGGCTATAGCAGACGAGGCAGTTACGCAAGAGGCAGAAACGCAAGGCGTGATAGCCGAGGCAGATACAGCAGAATGGAAAGCAAAGAACACATGGCTGAACAGTTAGAGGACATGATGGACGAAACGCAAGACCCCGCTGTTAAGCAGGCTTTGCAGAAAGCGTTAAAACACATGGAGGGATAATATGTTAGACTATGACATTATCCTTGACGAGATAGAGGAAATAGAAAACAGAGAAACCTCCTACGCCACGATACAGAAACTTGCGTGGCTGTATATCGTCAAAGACCACATGGAAGAGAGCGGTGAATAACCGCTCTTTTTATTTCCATAAATTACTATATAAAAAAATATTGACACATATTTGGCGGTGTGATACACTATGTATCGAAAGGAGGTCGAGAATGAAAACAAAAGTAGCAAAAGGGATTGGGGTGGCGGTGCTAATTATCGCATTGCTAATCATCGGGGAAATGGTAGACCCAATTAACGGAACAGCAAATAGTTGGTTTTGGGAAAAGCCACAATTCCACTCTATCGAAAGAGGTTATCGGACAGAGGTGTGGGAAAGCGATGTGTCAAAAACACCCTTGTGGAAAACGATAGTCGAAAAAAGAGAGATAGCGATAGCACAGGCGGAAGCCGAGAGATTAGAAGCCGAAAGACTAGAAGCCGAAAGGTTAGAAGCGGAGCGTATTGCACAGGAAGTTGAAAGTCGAGTATGGACGGCAATCACTAATTATACAAGCAACGGCACAACACAGAATTATATATACTATGCTTGGCAACAGTTTGGTGCTTACGGATGGAGCGCATACGACCTTGAATGTTTGATAACTTTATGGCACAGGGAAAGTCGATGGAACCCGTTGGCTCATAACTCTTCATCGGGAGCGCATGGAATACCGCAGAGCCTACCCGCCGATAAAATGGCAAGTTATGGGGCTGACTATTGGGATAACGGATATACACAAATATTGTGGGGATTGAACTACATCTCAAAAAGATACGGAAATCCCGCAAATGCCTTATCTCATTCTTACACATACAACTGGTATTAAGAGATATGCCCCTCTAGGGGATTGAGGGGCATAAAGGATAAATACAGAAAAGCCTATAAAAGAGTGGAGAGGTCTTTCTGTGATAAGCATATCACACAGAAGAGCAAAAGTAAAGGAGAAAAGATGTATTATTGCGAGAAATGTAAAAGATTTGTAAACGGTGCTGATTGGGAGTGTGCAAGCCCCAATCATAAAATGGGGGAAGTCGAAGAGGCGAGCAACAGCCCATTCTATCGTGAAGTAAGATGTGAGATATGCGGAAGCGATGATTTGGAAGAGGCATACAAATGTGAATATTGCGGAGAGCCTACACTTGACACATATTGCGATTGGTGTATGGATGAAGCAACAGCGGTTGTAAGGTTCTTCATTAAAGGACATGAGAACAGAGCGGAGGCAAGAGTGGGTTTGCTCGAAGAGGCTTGCAACAAAGTATGGTTAGAAATTCAACACGAAAAGGAGAAAGAATAATGAGCGAAAACATCTTTGAAAAACTGAATAAAATCAATGTAAACGAACACACGGAGGACAAGAACAAACTCACCTATCTGTCTTGGGCGTGGGCGTGGGCAGAGTTC
>Ga0310690_10006240_pt1 | contig 15752 bp, 8 predicted proteins | sample AusTroGonzalo_MG_2_FD_207661 | JGI IMG/M metagenome (GOLD analysis project Ga0310690, IMG submission 207661) | Bovine rumen microbial communities from tropical cattle in Woodstock, Queensland, Australia - Gonzalo_04 (v2) (version 2) | ecosystem: Host-associated > Mammals > Digestive system >... | reverse complement strand
AGTACTTGTCCAGGTCAACGCGCCGCGCGTAGTCCGTGTCGCTGCGCCCCGACACCTGCCAGAGGCCGGTGATCCCGGGCTTGACGGATGAAAAGACCGAATAGGCGCCGCCATAGCGGGCAACCTCCTTGTCCACTATCGGCCGAGGTCCTATCAGGGCCATCTCGCCTGCAAACACGTTGAAGAGCTGCGGCAGCTCGTCCAGCGACGTCTTGCGGAGGAACCGCCCGAACGGCGTCACCCGCGGATCCCGCTTCAGCTTGAACGACGACTCCCACTCCCCCGCCGCCGCAGGATCGGAGGCCAGGATCGTCCTGAGCCTCTCGTCCGCGTCGACGTACATCGAGCGGAACTTCCAGATCCGAAACTCGCGGCCGTTCCGCCCAAGGCGCCTGTGCCGGTAGAACACCGGCCCCCTGCTCGTGATCTTGACGACTAGCGGTATTATGGCAAACGCCGGCAGGAACGCGACGAAGGCGACAAGCGCAAACAGCCGGTCCATGGCGGATTTCTGAAACATCTTGGCCCTCATGCGCCCCTGGTTGACCATTTCCAGCCCGCCGATGCCGCCAAAGCTGACGACGCGGGCGCCGAAGATCGGAAACGTGCGGTCCGTCGGCAGATAGACTATGTGGGTGAACCACGCGGCCAGCTCGTTCATCTGCGCGCGCAAAAGCCGCTCGTCCTGGCAGACGAAGAGTATCTTGACGCCGCGTTTTCTCGACTCTGGCACTATGTCGCGAAGCGTTCCCAGCCGCGGAAGGCCGCAGACCTGCGGATCGCGTTCGTCCTTGTCCGTCCCCGAAAAACATCCGACTATGCGAACGCCTGCATAGGGTGTTCCGACGAGACGAGACGCGACTTGCCGCGCCGCCTCGCCGGCACCCGCAAGGACAACCGGCATCTGCCCGACGTTCAGTCGGCGCAGCGCGAAGCGCATCCAGTTTCGGAACGACTGCACGGAAACCGCCGTCAGAAGGCACGAATAGGCGCACACCGCGCGGGAGATGTGGGAGTCTGTCGTCTGGTAGGCGAACGCGATGTACGCTATCACTCCGGCGTGCGTCAAGAGCGACGAAATGCACAGGCGGCGAAACTCCTCTACGGGGCTTGGCGGCGCCGAGGGATACATCCAGCTGCCGTGGTAGAGGTCGAGCGCGGCGTTGACGCATACGAACACGGCGGCGACAGGGAGGAACCGGACATACTCTGACAGGTCATAGCCTCCCCAAGGGCAGCCAGGCCATCCATGCGCACGAAGAAAGCCGCCAAGCACCCAGTAGCCGCCGACGGCAACAGCACCCGCGACGACGATGCACAGCATGTCTGCCAATGCAAGCGCGGCGACGCGAATCCGACCCTGATAGAACATGTTTCGCACCGGCGCTTCAGGGCATCGCCACCAGGACGCGGCAGGAGGGGCCTTTCTTTATCTCCGCCGTGCCATAGCCCACGCCGTCCACCAACACGCCCGTGACATTTGCGGTAAGCTTCTGCAACTTGCCGGAGACGACCGCATACACCTTGAAAGACCCCTTGAAGGAGCCGTCCTTGGCCTTGTAGGTCAGCTTCAGGGCCGAAGGGTTCTCGACGGCCCCTCCCTTCGTCGCGGGCGCAACCGTAAGCTCGCCGTTCTTGTACGCGACCTTGGCTGCCTTCGCCGTCCCCCACTTGCCATTGGCTATTGTCAGCGGCTCGTTGTAGGGAAGGAGCTCCGCCCGCAGCCCGGAAATCGTTCCGAACGCGTCGTCGGGAAGCTGCAGGACCGAACCTTGCTTCAGCGCTCCCTGCTTGCCGACCACTACGCCGTCGCCCAGGCCGGAAACCGAAACCCCGGACTTCCCCGCAACGAGCAGAAACGCCAGCGAAACCTTTTTCGTCACAACTACGGGCACAAGCACCGAACCGTCCGCGTCTATGTAGGCCTGGACGGTGGCGGACACCTTGACGCCGTCGTATGTGCCCGACACCTTGACCTTGCCCTTCTTCCCTATGTTAACGGCCAGGGCCACGTTGTCGCCGACGATGTTGACATTGCCGATCGCGGGAGCCAGGATGCTTTCCGCGGCGCTGCTTTCCGCCTTGTTCTTCGACAGGAAAAGGTTGCGGGCGCCCGCGACTTCAAGCCCGTTCGCCATCTCCCCTGCAAACATCGTCGCGCCAAGGAAGAGCGACATGTCCGCGTAGCCCTTGCAGGAAAGCGTCGCAAGACCGGTGTCCGTCTTCATATCGCCCTTGTAGCTGAGCTTCTTTGAGACGCCGAGCTGGATCACGCTTGCCGTGAGCTTGCTCGTCCCGTTCTTGGCCTTGCCGGCCTTGACCTCGATCGTCCCCACCATATCCGTGCCGGAGAACACGCAGCCGGAGAACACTTCTGCGGCTGAGGCGGCAAACGGATCGTCGTAGTACTCCGGCCTCTTTTCGCTCAGCACGAGGTCCTGTCCCCAGCGATTGGCGACTACGCCGGCGGAGTACAGGGTCACCGCGCATTTCGACTCGTCAAAGCTGAAGTTGGGGTCGCAGCTTTCCGCCCCGACCGATACCGTCCGCCTCGCCATGCCGAGCTTGTCGTCGGAGGCCTCCAGGGAGAACGTTCCCTTCCCGGAGAAACGGAACGAGAACATCCCCTTTGCGTTGGTTGTCGTCGTCTTGTAAGGCGACCCGTTCCTGGAAAGCTTTACGGCGATGCCGGACACAGGCGCACCGCCTTCGTCAAGCACGCGCCCCGACAAGACGTCGCCGGAATAGTGGGGATGGATGTTGTAGGTGACGTCGTCGATTGACGTAAACCAGAATGGATCGACGATGCCGCCCGCCATTACGTTGTACCACAGGTCTGCCTGCCCGCCCCAGCCGCAGTTCAGATGGCAGAACAACACGCCGCCAGAGCTGAACCCGTAGCCGTCAATCACGAGTTGGTGGGACGCCAGGCCCATCATGCCGACGACGACCGGCATGCCGGCGTCAAGACTGGCCAGTATTGCGTTGCAGTAGTTTTCGGAGTAGACGATGTTCTTGCCCGACAGGACGGCGGCACTGGCCGAGCCGATGGCGTCGTATACGCGCACCGACGCATAGCCGAACGTATCCCTGAGCGCCGCGGCGGCCAGCTCGCCGCATGTGCTGCCGGCGCCCGGCCAATACGACGTATACATGGCCAGGCTGACGTCATGCGCCAGCCTGCCGATCGCCTCAAGCTGGCTGTGGTCGGTGACGCCGAACTGGTCGACGGGCATGGACTCCCAGTCGTATATGCCGCCCATCATCTGGCGATACGTCTTGACGCCATCGACCCAGCACGTCTTCGTGGCCTGCGCCACGTTGCCGCTGGGCTCGCACCAATGCCGCATGACCGTCAGAAACGCCGTGGCCACGCATCCGCACGGGTAGTTGTTGGGCGTGTACAGGTTGAACGCATTCTCGCCGTGCAACGTGTTTTGAGTCCATTTCGCCTCGGCGATCGGAGCGACCCGGACATCTTCGACCTGGGCGTCTGGCAGCCCGTCTTCTCCATAGGACGCCATTGCCTTGATCCTGGCGACCTTCTCGCCGGACAGCCATCTTGCCGCAAGGCCCTTGGCTGCATCGACGGCGGCGATGCGGTCGGACATGTCGGACACGAGAAGGTCGTATATCGGGTTGCCCTCGCCGCCTTCGAAAGTGCCGGTGTCGGAATAGGCCACGACCGGCCTAAGCGCCGTGTCGCCCGACATGACGACAAATCCGCCTTCCGGCAGGTTGGCGACATGGAACAGCGCCCTGTCGGACCTGTTGCGAACGGTGCGGACGGAAGGCCTGGCCTTCGCATGGCGCAAACGCGGCATGCACCTCGCACGGACATGCGACCATGCGTCGGCAAATTCCTCGGCCCGCGAAGCTGTAACCTCGTCCGGCCAAGCCTGGAGGCACGGCAACGCCGACAGCATCGCCACAACGATGACCTTGCTTTTTTTCATGTCGTATCTCCTTGTCTGTAGCCTGCCATCCATCCGCTATGCAGCGTCACCTGGCTCGTCTGGCGGTTCGTAGTTGTCGGGATCTGCCGCCCATTTGTGCGCCTCGGCTTCGCCAGCCCAGTCGTATCCGGTTATTTCGCGGTAGCGGTCGAGGGCCTCTTCGCCGCACTTCCCCCCGATCGATATCAGCGACTGCATGGCGTTTACGACTTTTTCGCACGCCCCGGGGCTGTTCTCGGATTCGCTCATCAGCTCGGTCGCCGCAAGGGACACGGCGCCGGAGAACATGGCCATCCCTTCCTCGTCGGACTTGAACGCCTTCATGTACGACACTGCCGTCTCGAACTTTTCCGACGGGTTTTCAATGTCCATTACGGCCGACTCGGCGGCGTCCCTCGCCTCCTGCGCGACACCTTCGTCGGCATCGGCCATGAGGGCCGTAAGCTCGGGAAGCGCCTTCGAGCCGAACCACGAAAGGGCCTCTACGGCCCTTCGGCGAACCTCCGCCTCCGGGGACTTCATGGCCTCGCGCGCAAATTGCACCACCCGCTTGAAATCTTCGGCGTCAAGCGCCTCCTGCATCTTGACGAGGGTCTGCCTGTCGCCTTCGGACAGAGCCACGTCTGGCAGGAACTCAGCGTCCCCGTCCGGCGACTCGGCGGGAGCTTCCTTTTTCACCTTCGGCCTTGGCTTGGCCCTGTCGGCTTTGCCGACACGGACCTTGGTTGCGCTCCTGCCCTTGCGCGCGGCGTCCTTGATGACGCCGGCGGACGGCGACGGCTTCACGTCCTGTGGTTCGCCAGGCCGAGCCTCGTCCGTTCCCGTAAAAAGCCATACGGCCGCGACGGAAACGACAACCGCGACGGCTACGACCGCCGAGAAAACCAGTGGTTTCTTCATTGCTGACCTCCGTTGTCCTGCTCAGGCTCCCACGTGAAATTGCGGAGATTGAGCTCGTCTTTGACGAGATTGCCGTCAAAGTCCTTGCTGGTGAAGGAAAACCGAACCACGATTCTGCCGGAACCGTCGAAATCGTCTTCGACGAACTTCAGCTCCTGATCGTCGCTCCAGTCTTCCGACTGCCCTCCCGGATCGTCGTTCTTGAGACATTTGCCCACAAATTCGTCGGTCATGCATGTCGCAAAGCTGGACCCGGGATCTTCGTTTTCGTCGTGGCAGCACAGGCGCCACTGGAACTTCAGCGTACCCGGACAGGAAACTACCAGCGACAGGTCTGCGGACTCTCCCGCGCCCGCTCCCGAGGTGGAGATGTAGTATGCCCCAGGTTCCGCTCCAGGTTCTGCATCCTGCATTATGCTCCACGATCCGCCCGACAGGGATGCTTCGGCAAGCGAAATCCCTTCTGCAGTCTCGCCAGTCGTCGGGTCGGACAGGCCGATGGCCTCCGCATATGTCACGCACCGCGTGAACGTCGCAGCGGCAATGTCGGAAACCTTGCACTTTTCCTTCCACGCGACTGCCTTTACGGTGACGGTTTCGCCCTGTAGGAGCCCGCCGCCGACCGTGAAGGCGCCGGCGTACTTGGCGCTGTTCGTCGTAGGTTCGCTGCCGTCGACGGTATAGAAGATGTCGGCATCCGCAAAGTCGCACGTCAGCGTGACCGAAACGGTGCTGTTGGAGAATGCGCCGCCGAGAGGGCTGATTACAGGCGTGGAAACCGTCTTGACCCTGCATGTGTAGTCGGCCGACGTCTCCAGGACGGACGAGTATTCCGGCACGACGGCAATGGCCTTCACCGTGCAGCTGTCGTATATCGTGAACGCCCCTTCGTAGACGAGGGTGGTTTCCCCGTAGACGGTCACCGCCCCGCTCTCGTTCGTTACGACTGCGGGTTCCTCGGGGGTCGATCCGTCAAGCGTATAGTATATGGCGGCCCCGGGGGCGCTGCAGCTTATGGAGACGTCCATGCTGTCGTCGAAGCTCGTGCCCGACGCGGGCGAGAACTTCGCAAGGGCGCAGTCTTCCAGGACATGCCCGCCTTCAAAGCTGTAGTTCGCGTACGCATCCCAGCCGCCGGCCCCCTTTACGACGCGCACGGCGATTCCGTAGAACATTGCATGCGACGACACTCTTCCGTTGTCGGAGTCAAAGAGGAACCTGTACATGTCGCCGCCCGATTCCGAGTCGTCCACAACCGTCGGCGCGGCGCCTGCGAACAGGACGTTCACGCCGAAGTCCGACATCGGGCTGTAGTAATGGACGTAGTACGGATCGACGCCCCCGGACGAGACCTCCCCGCCTCGGCAGGCGAATGAACTGATCTTCTTGACGGTGTCGGGGAACACCAGCGTCGTCTCGGCGTCCGGATTCGCGTCGCCGAACACAAACGCCCCCCGCCGCACTTCGGCAACCGGCTTCCCGCCCAGGTAGCGCGGTATCTCGATGCTGCCGACGGTCCCCTCCGGCACCGCCGGCCCGGCGTTGCCGCCGATGACGGCGGCGTCGCCCGAAATCGAGTATGTCCACGTCAAGCCGTTGGCGGTCTCCGTCGCGGCCAGAGCCGAGACGGAGGCCAGAGCCACGCCCATAACGATTCCAATGCCCTTCATGTCACACCCCCATTCTGTTTTGCCTGCGTTGCGTCAGTCCGCCGATTCGTCGATGACGACCGGCAGCGACAGCGTAGCCGTCTTGCTTCCGACTTTCGCCTTGTAGATGAAAAGCCCGTTGCCAAACGGAATCTCCTTCGGCACGTCGCCGCAGTCGCAGTTCTCGTACCATCCGGGGACCAGCACGCCCTTCAGCGTGCCGCTGACCTTCTTTCCGCCGATCTCGACCGTGGCCTTCCCGCTGAACGTGCCCTTTTTGTCGGTCGCCTTCAGGCTCGTGCCGGCCGTCGACTCCGTCAGCGCGAACTTCCTGCCGTCGTAGGCTGCCGTGGCGATGCGCCCGATTCCGCCTATCTCGACCGCGAACTCCGTAGCAGGATTCTGGTAGAACTCCTCCACCACGCCGCCGATCTTTAGCGACGTCGGATACCACGAGCCGCACACGTCGTGCTGCGTGACATACGTGAGTCCCGACTGCCGGTGCAGGACGTAAGTCGCCGTGCCGTCCACCGGGTTCACGACCTCGCGGCTGGACACGGAAACAGGATCGTTCCACAGCGCCTCGCCGTCAGGAGAAACGAGCAGGGACGCCCCGAGCACGTTGTTCCCGGACTTGGCGAAGATGTCGGCGCGCGCATAGTCGCCGTCCGCGACAAGCTGCACAGACCCGGAAATCGCCTTGCCGTCCGGCATCACCCCGGAGAAGCTCGCCGTACCAGACGCGACCGCGCGATCCGTAGTCATGGCGAGCGTGAGGTACGCCGTGCCGGACGGAGCCGTCGCCGGCGAGGCGTCGACGACCGGCAGGGCCACCGTGTAGTAGCCGCGCCATGCCGAGAAGTCAGCGCCGCCGGGCCAGTCGCCGCACGCGGCGAAGTCCGCGCCGAAATGGTTGCACCCGGCGGGAAGCGCGAGCGCGGCGGAAATGCGCCCCGCGGCGTCCATCGTAATGTCGAGGATCGCACCGCCCTTTGCCGCAAGCGTCGCGAAGACGGTGCCCGTGTCCTCGTCGAGGCCCTGCCACGGTCCGGAGAACGAGAACGACCTGGATTCCGTGCCGGCGTACTTCGCGCTGATCTTGTTGGCGGACGAAATCGACACCGTGAGCTTTCCTGCCACTACCGACGATGCGCCATAGTCCGCGAAAAGGGGCAGAATCTGGCTCGGCCTCGCAACGCCAAGCCGCGCGTTGTACTCTTTGGGGTCGAGCACGACGACCTCGATTTCGCTCGGATCGCCAGTGTCCCTGCCCTGCGCAACGGAATAGGACGCGACGTACGTGCCCGCGCGCTTCGCAGAGCCTGAAAGCACGGCCGTCCCGGTTGACTTGTCGTACTTGAGCGACACCCCGGACGGCAGGCTGGCGGAACCAGAGGCCTTCTTGAGCTTCAGCGACTTCGACGCGTCTATGTTGAACAAGTCGAGGCGTTCCTCGCACGCAAAGCCGGCAAACACGGTCAGCGAGTAGGACGACTTTGCAAACACCGGCTTGTCCGTGTCGTATATCGACAGCCTGGCAGAAAGGCCTTCCGCCACGGACGCCGCGCATTCCTCGCCGGGCGCAAGCGCCAGGTCGACCGTGCCCACGCCCTGGTATGCGCCGTCGTCCCCAAGCGAAACGACGATTTCGCGCGCGCCGGTCTCGCCGGACTCCCACGTCAGCTCGGTCGTCATCAGCTTGTAGCGTCCGGCGGCGTTGACCTCGTTGACAGCGGAAACCGTGACAACGGCCCTGCCGGACGACCCGCCGGAGCGCATCGCCCTTATGGTCACGCCTCCGTCGCGCTCAAGGGCCGATACGGCCGAAGCGGAAAGCGATATCGCGCCCGGCACCCATTTCTGGTAGTCGAACTTCCCGTCGCCGCCAACCTCGTAGACGACGTCGGTGGCGGCGGCCACGGCCGCGGAGTAGTGCCCGGGCCTGCCGTCGACCGGGGCAAGCGCACCGCCCGTCTCCCAGTCGGCATCGCCCGACAGCACGTATTCGCAGCCCGGCTCTATCCTTATCGTGCAATGCCCGTCCTGCGCAACGGCGGACGCGGCCGTCTCCTGCGGCACGATCACGCTGTCGAACCGCACCGTGTAGTCGGTGACGGTGCTGCCTTCCTCCGTCGCGGCGAACCCGGCGTCTGCCACGGGATGCGTGTCGTCGCCCGGCCAGCAGTACACGCGGGCGTAGACGCCGTCGGCGGACTTCGCGAGGAACTCCGCCGAAAAGCCCGCGGAAAGCGCGCCGTCCGCCGTGCAGGCGGTCGTTGCCGCGCCTTTCGAGACCGTCAGGAGGTCGAGGTGCAGCTTCCTGTCCGAAGCGCCGCCGACCGTCACCTTCACGAGCGTGCCCGGCGCCACGCCGTCAAGGGCGTAGACGTCGTGGTAGTCGCAGTGCGATATCTTGTCGCACGTCTCGGCGCCGTTGGTCAGCGAGCGCGCGGTGGTCGACCAGTGGTTGTCGGACACCGTGTCGCCCATCGTCTCCGCCATCTCGACCATCTCGGCAAAGCGCTTGATGTAGTTGTCGGTGTTGTTCCTGTCCGTGGGGCTCTGGCTGCGCGCGTCAAACGTCTCGAACCTGCCCTTTACGCGGCCGTCGGAGTCGAGCAGCACGAACATCGGAATGAGCGTGCGGTGCGTCGCGTAGTCTTCCGGGCGGTGGTAGTAGTCCTTCGAAAGCATCAGGTTGCGGCGTGCGACCGCGAGCGCATCGTCGTCGGACACCATCTTGCGAGAGAGATATCCCTTTCCGCTGCGCGCCACCTTGTCGGCGTCGGCGTCCGGGAACGGGGCTATCACCAGCTTCGTCATGTCCACGTCGCGGCTCCAGATGGTTCCCACGGGATTTGCCGGATCGGGATCCGCCTTGGAGTTGTGGGGCGTGTCGACGGAAACGAGCGCCACGCTGTTCGCCACGGCCCACGCCGAGAACTTTCCGCCGTCCTCCAGGAAGTTCACGTCCGTGCGGTAGCAGTCCGGGCACCAGAGCGAACCGGCGAGCTCCAGTATCGTCCAGGCCGACCCCGCCTTGGCGACCATCTGGGTGGCTACGTCGATGTCGGCGGTCCATTCCCCGAACTTCAGCGAATCGACGTCGCGTTCCGTCGTCCAGAGAGGATTGGACGCGCCGTTTTCCGGCCGGCACAGGACTATCGCCCCCGACGCGCGCTCGACGCCGGCGTCCGTCTGCACTGAAAGCGCAATCTCCCGGTCCAGCATCTCGTCGCCGATTTCGCCGGACACCGGCACGGCGACCTCTGCAACGCCAGACGCGTCGAACTCGAGCGGCGCCGCGAAGTCCTGCGCGCCGTAGGGGTACTTTGCGACGAGCTTCAGTCCCGCCGGACGCGCCGACGACACGACCTTGACGGGGACGTTGGTGGTGAAGCCGGGATCGGCCTCGTAGCGATCCCATTTGCCGCCCGTCGCCGCGAACCTGACGGAAACGTATCCAGCGAAGAACTTCTTGATGGAATCCTCGAGCTGGGCCTCGAGCGGATGCCCCTTCGCCTCCAGCTCCCTGACCAGCATCGTCCCGTCGCGGCCCGTGAAGGACGTCGCGCTGAACGTTCCGTCTGGCTGCGGCCAGTACAGGCATACGTACGGGAAGCTGGAAATCCATTTCCTCTTGTCCGCGATCGTGCCGGCCGCGCTGCGGGCGAATTCGTTCGCGCCGGAGTTCTTGTTCACCCCGGTGTCCTTCTTGCTGACGCCCATCACATAGCAGTAGGCGTACGGCGACGCGGCCTGGTACGCGGCGAAGTCCGTGCCGGACACCGCCTCCTCCAGCTTGGCGCACTCGTCGCAGCCCTTGTTGGTCCACAGGAGCACGAGCGGCGTCTTCGTCTGCCACGCGTAGTTCGTCGCCACCGCAAAGCTGTCCATCCAAAAGCCCGTCCCCTCGGCGGAGACGGTCGCGACCGCTCCAGAGGCAGGCGCCGCAAGCATGGCGGCGGCGAGAAGCGAAACGGCGTATTGTCTTGATGTCATGAGGGCACCTCCTTGTGCGTGACTGTTCATTCCTCGACCTTGATCCAGCCCGAGAACTTGTTCTTGAGAAAACAGAAGCCCCAGCCCTGGCCGTTGATCTCGATGCCGTAGAAAAGCATGTTGACGGTCTTGGCGGTTCCGGGGGCAATTACCTTGGCGGATCCGGAGAACAGTCCCGTCGCCGGCTTGTACGTAAGCTTCTCCACCTTGGTCTGGCTGGCGCCTTCCGGAAGCGTTACGGTCCTCTTCGCGCTCTTGAACTTGGCGGCCGTCCAGGTCGGCAGGCCGGCGCCCAGGCACAGCGGCCTTACCTTGAACGGAACCTTTGCCTTGGCGTCCGCAGCCGACCAGAGAGACACGTCCTGCACGCTCAGCGCATCGGAAAGGGCGAGCCCCTGGTCGGCATAGCCGTTGTTCCAGACAAGCTTGAACGAGAACGTCTCCTTGCCGCCGTTGAACGTCCTCGAGACCTTGACCGGCACGACCGTGCTTGCGCCCTCGGCGGCAAACGCCCCCGACGAAACGAGCTTCAGCCCGCTGGGCATATATACCGTCGTCTTCACCTTTCCGTTGTTGGCGACGTTCACGGACGCGAAGATGAAGCCGTTTTTCACCACGTCGGCGCCGCTGCCCTCGGCATCGCTCGGCAGGAACACCACGCCCCAGTAGCCCTTGAAGTCTATGTTCGGGTTGAATTTCGTCGGGGAATCTATGTCGACGTCGGGGGAGGCCACGCGGAACTGGCACTTGTCGTAGCTCCCGCCGGTCAAGGTTCCGTATATAATCCCGGAATAGTCAGACCCCATGAGACTGACATCGCATATCGCGTCGACGCGATACTTGCCGTCGGACGACGTCAGCACCGTACGGGCGGGAAACTTCACCGACTCCCTGGTTAGCAAGATGCTTGTCTTCGAGCCTGTCGGGGTAATGGTCATCTTGAGAAACGAACTCCCCGTCCGCGTTCCACGCGTTTCGCGTATAACGACGCTCGCGATCTTTTTCTTCCCGGCCGCGTCCAGCAGGTATCCGTCCAGGTTGGTGCCGAACGGCGCCCAGCAGCTGCCGGGGTCTTCGTCGCCTCCATCGTCGTCCGCCACCGCGCAAAGCGCCGCAAGCGACATCGCCACGACGGCCAAGACCCTTAGATTCCATTTCTTCATGTGCGGCTCCTTTCCACTACTTGCTTTACGACCCTAGAACCCCGCGGCCAGCGTCAGCCAGCCGGGTATGTACAACAGGCACCCTGGCGCGATTCGCACCCACGACGGCTTTGCCTCCGCATAGCCCCGGACGCGACGGGCGGCAAGCGACCCGACCACGCCGCGCAGGCGCGTCGCCTTGGCGAGATCCTCCGGCACTTCCGTCAGCGCCATGGACGGCGAAAGGAACAGCGTCGCCTTGGCGCGGCACAGGCCGTCGCGACGGCCTCCCTTCCACCGTTCGACATACTCCGCGCCCGACAATCCGGCAAGCACGAGCCTTTCGGCCTCGGGAGGCAGGTCGTCTATCCTCTCGACGTATGCCATGGCCGGTGCGGAGGGATTGTCGCGGAAGAACATCTCGAACTCCCTGCCGATGAAATCCCATCCTCCGAGGACGAACTCGTCGCCGACAATCCAGATATCCGGCTCGGCCTTGCCGTCTCCGTTGACAACCGTCGCCTTCCCGTCAAAGCGTATGCGCGGCGGCTCGGTCGGCCGTTCGCCGGCCCTTATGGCCGCAAACAGCGATCCTGCCGCGACGGCGCACGACACAAGCGCGATCACGACGACCCTGCGCCATTGCACAGGGCGCATGTTCGCCAGCCCTGCGACTGCCGCCGCCACCGGAAGGACAAGGCACGTCCAGTCTTCCATTACGTGGTTGAACAGGGCGGCAACGGCCAGTGAAGCTACGCACGCGAACGGAAGCGCCCCGCCGCCACGCCATGCGACGTCGGCCAGCAGGAGGAGAAGGAGCGCCCATCCCGCCAGATACGCGAAACGCAGGGGATTCCCGCATTCTGCCAGCAGCGTCAGGTGGCTGTTTATCAGCGTACGCGGCATAGTCGACACGTCGGGGTCGCGATACCACATGCAATACGCCGCGCCGCTGTTGCCCGCTCCCCATCCGCAAGGGGCGTCTGCCATCATGCGCGGCGCCTTGCTGAATATATCGACGCGCACTGCATTCCCACCGCCGGTTTCGACCATTCCCCTGGTAAACCTGTCCCCGACGTGGAAAGACACGGCCACCGCGATTCCAATGGCCAGAACCGCCAATGCACAGACGACTTTCCATGCGGCAATGCGGAAGCCTCCCGTGCGCAGCCGGAAAACGGCAAGCGCCAGCACGCCGACCACAGCGCCCAAGAACGCACCTCGCGACTCGGTGAGGACCAGCGCAGCGGCGGAAAGCGCGGCAAGCGCTCCGTACGCCGCGCGCAAGGGCGCCTTGGTGCGCCGCCGCCGCGCAGCCGCCGAAAGGAACAGCAGGAAAACGCCCGCCAGCGCCGCGCCGGCCTTGTTGGGATTTTCCCAGAAAAGGCGCAGCCGTCCGCTTTTTCCCCATATGTCGCTCCTCTGCTTCGCGTCCGCTACCCGTTTTGCGACATGGGACGCGTCTGGATACAGCGAGGAAAGCGACTCGGAGGGCTCGCCGTGCGCAAACGCCGATTTCACCCCGTTCGTATAGACTGAGGTAAGAAGGCCAGACTCGAACTCGTACCGGACGCCTGACGAGCGGTTCCCGACAGTCCCCGTCGTCGCCACGGCTTCCCGCCGCATCACCTTTGCGCACCACCCGTCGTTGCCCTCAAGGTAGTTGTAGTCCATCAGCGACCGAACGAACGGCATTTCGCGTCCGTCGGGCGCGACAAGCTTGAACAGCACGGCATTCACGGGGTAGAGGGATGGTTCCTCCGCCGCGTAGGATGCGGTCGCCGCCAAGATTGCCGCCGCCGCCAGAACTCTGCAAAAAATCTTCATTGCTTAGGCTTGCGCCGCTTCTTCGAACCCTTTTTGTCGTTTTTTGTATTGTCCACAATGCCTGCTTTCGCGGCCAATTCGTTGAACTTGCGTTCTATGGCCGCATTCTCCGCCCGTTTCCTGAGAACGTTCTCGGCGTCTTCGCGCGTCGGAACTTCCCATGAAAGGGGAAGCTTGAAAAACACCCTTGCAAGCCTGTACGTCCCGCTGGCTCCCGTCGGCACTTCAAGCACCTTTATGATCGCAAGCCCGTTGTCGCATTCGACCGGGGGCGTCACGTCGCCGGGAGAGCTCTTCCTGATTGCCTCTATAAGTTCGTCTTCGCCACGAAGGTTCTCAAAAGAAAACCGCCCCCATTCTCCGCCTTCCTCCGGAACCTCGGCTTCGGAATAGTCGGCTGCGGCCTCTTCGAAAGTGATCTCGCGGCTGGAAATCCTGCTCCACACATTGGTCGCCCGCGCGTATACAGCCGCGTTAGTCGCGGCGGAAAGCGCATTCATGCGGACGACCTTGGCGATGAAGTCGTCCTTTTCCTTCTCCGACACGATAATGTCAGTCTGTGCGATAATGCGCTTTTTTGCCTCCTTTATCGCAAGAATCCCATCTATATTTTTGGCGAGCAGCGCGTTCTCGCCCTCGGTCAACTTGCCTGAGAGCGAGTCAAAATCTTTGGTTTTGAATGTACGGGCCATTTCGGCCTTGTAGTCTTCCCTCGCGGATGACGGAATTGTCGCCCCGCTTTCCGCAAGATAGGTGGAATATATCCGACTTTGCACGAAGAAAGGAACTGCCTCCGACTTCGCTTTTTGCCGAAGCCTCTCAAGCCGCTCCTTGCGCGCCCTAGGGGTTCTCAACGTCTCCAGCTTGACCCTGAGCTGTGCCATCTTTTCGACACTGTCAAGCGTCAGGCTTTCCTTGCCCACGGTTACAAGAACTACATCGGGCTTTGCCTTTGGCGAGTTGTCCTTCTCACCAGAAACTGGATTGCCGTTCCTCTCTCCGCAACCGGAAAAGGAGAACGCCAACGCAGCAAGCAGACTTATGTTCAGTATTCTAGTCACGATGTCCTTTCTTCAACAAAGACGCCCTGCAAAAAGAAAACGGGGGGATGATTTCCAACCACCCCCCCGTTTCTATCGCTTTTGCCCTAGGCAATTGCGGTATTACTCACCGAAGAAGACGAGCTCAGCCTTGACGTCCTTCGAGAAGCCGGTGTAGCTCTTGCTGATCAGGAGCTGCGTGCGGAGCTTCTTGGAAGCGGCGCTGTTGTACTTGGCCGTCCAGGTGCCGTAGGCGACGGTCATGTCCTCGTTGACGTCCCACTCCTGATCGCACTCGCAGAATTCGTAGACGCCGCAGTCGACGCCATACTGATCGCAGTACGTGCAGGTGTAGGTGCCGCCATCGGGGCTGATCCAGCCGACGACGCCGCCGCTAGCGCTGTTGAGGTACGAATCGCACCAGTCGTCATTCTTGGCGTTGTAGACGTCCTTGACCTTGCCGAAACCAGCGAGCGTGAAGCCCCAGTTGTCGTCAATGGCGTACTCGCTCGGAATGAGATCGAAGACCATCTCGACTTCATCGGCGTTCTTGCCCATGCGGTTGAGGAAGCGGCCGTCCGCAGTCCAGTCAAACTCGGAACCATTGTACACGCCACCGAGGAACGCATCCGTCTTCGGATTCCAGAAGGTGATGCCGTCCCAAACCGTCACGGTATCGCCAGCCCTGTTGATGACGATTTCACGAGCATTCCACTTGCCGTTGAGCGACTGTCCGCAGTAGCAACCCCACGTGAGACCCGTGAGCTTCACGGACGCGGTCGTACGATAGACGATTTCGTCGCCCCTGTCCATCTCCAGGTACTTGACCCACCAGCTGTTGGCAGCAACCTTGCCCGCCTTGCAGGTCGTGGTCTTGAGATTCAGGTTCCAAACGATAACCTGAGCCTCCGCGAACGCACTTCCGATCATCGCCGCAGCAGCGGCAGCAATCATTAGTTTCTTCATTTTGTTTCTTTCTTTTCTGGAGTCGGGCCCTTGTTTAAGCCCTTCCCTCTATTCCCTCTGCTTTCCATCGCTTCGACAACCACTCGGCTACCGTCGCTCAAGTCCACTTCAGGTGGTTAACTTATGTCCCCTCGCAATTCAGAGTCAACTTTCGTTGTGCCCAGATCTGTTAACCGTAGGCCCGGACACCTCGTCCGAATCCTCTTCCTTGCTCAAAGACTCGGGTATTATACCATATTTCGTAATCGGTGCGCAAGGGGGTATTTTAAA